>Ga0114933_10004729_pt1 | contig 12601 bp, 11 predicted proteins | sample 4SBtaG_FD_89691 | JGI IMG/M metagenome (GOLD analysis project Ga0114933, IMG submission 89691) | Deep subsurface microbial communities from Kolumbo volcano to uncover new lineages of life (NeLLi) - 4SBTROV12_W25 metaG | ecosystem: Environmental > Aquatic > Marine > Volcanic | place: Kolumbo...
CAACACTTGCTTATCAATGTCATTAAGTCTTTTTTCAGGAAGAAATTCTTCGTCATGCAAAATACCATTACAGATAAATATCCGATTGAAGTAAATTTTCTGCTCTTGCATATGTGTGCTTATCGCCAACATCGATTGCTCCGAATAGTCCGATCCGATCCAATCGACTCGCTGGCTTTCTGATTCTGAGAAGTCAATTGACGCCGATCGACTGATCGCAACCACTCGGTCATCAGGAAAATTGCACTGAAGTTTTTCTATCAACGCTTTCGCTATTGTGCTGTTTGCACCGATGACCAAGTTGATCGAAGAAGCAGCCATGGTTATGGCTTTTCCTGGTACTCGCCTGGTAACTTGATCGCACAGCTGTCACAGCGACGAATCCCGGTTAGCAAGTAAGAGATCGAATAGCGATAACGGGCGAAAATCCAGTAAACCATGTCCGCAAACCAGCGAATTATCGGCCAGCGAAGCAGGGCTAACCAGTGATTCTTGTCAACTGCCCGCCAGACATGTTGGGTGACATCCAACCCAAGTAGCAATCGACCGTCTGCATATTCAGCATGTAAAACTCGATTCGCAGCCTCGCGATTTATATGTGGATACCGATTGATAAAATCCTGTGCATGAATATCTTCAAAGCGCAGATTTCCATCGGCATCGAGAGTGCGCAGCTGCTTTACCTCTGCTATACACAACGGACAAATGCCATCAAAGTACATTGTTAAAGGAAAGACACCAGATTTCATAAAATCAAATACCCCATGTATGCATGCAAAGAAAGGACAACAAAGGTCAGTCGAGCACGTAAGCTCAAGTAGGGGTAATCACAATTTGAATATAGTACTCGGGATGTCTGATACTCTAAAAACAGAATCAAGGCATACCCCATTCCAAGCACCGTTAAAGCGATCAGATAATCAATGGAGTTAAGGCCTAGTCCCACCCAGGCAACCACCGCAAATAGATTACTGGAGATGATTAACGCCCTGCTCTCAAAAGAGTCTGCGATCCTCAAACCTTCGCCCCAAAGCGAACCACTCAAAAAAGCTAGGATCATGGCACTGTACCCGATAAACAATGTCGAGGGCTCCAGACCCAAAGGCGCCAAACCTGACAAGGTCAATAACACCGCGCTGAGGAACGGGATTAACCCGAGAAAACCTAGCGTTGGTATCAATCTCGATTTAGAAAACATTCGGACTCCTTCTCCCAACCTTACGTCTTCTCTAGAAATTTAGATTGCTAATTAGAAAGAGCTGACTAAGACATGTTGTGGTAATACCTATAAAGGTAAGTCGCGAAAACTGATCTAACTTGCAGTGCTGGTCGTTTGATTGAGTAACTTACACAGGAGTAAAGATTGCCCATGAATACTCGAACCAAATTTTTTACCCTTTTTTTATTGATGACAGCCATGAATGCCAATGCCATTGAGACTCCGGACTATGAGGTAGTTTACAAAGATGGATCAGTCGAATATCGGCAATATGAGCCTTATATTGTTGCGGAGACTGTTGTGAAAGATTCCTCGAGTTACCGTGGCTCTTCTAATGAGGGTTTTATGCGACTTTTCCGTTACATAACTGGTGCTAATGAGAGTCAGACAGATATTGCGATGACTGCGCCGGTGCAGCAGACACCTACAAGTGAAAAGATTGATATGACAGCGCCTGTCCAGCGCAATGAAACAGAAGAAGGGTGGCGAGTAGCCTTTATGATGCCAGGCAAATTTACAATGGATACGGCACCAACTCCTACCAACAACGAAATTAGCCTGCGCTTGATACCTAGCCAATTAATGGCGGTAATCAGATATTCCGGTAGATGGACAGAACGAAACTTTAACCGTCGCAAGGAAGAACTTCTGGAAAGTCTTGAAGAGGCCAATATTGACGCTATCGGAGTTGTCGAATCAGCGGCTTACGATGCACCTTATGTTCTTCCTTTCATGCGCAGAAACGAAGTGATGATCGAAGTCAATTCCCTCCCAAATCAGGAGAACGCAGTGGTAACGACTGAGTAAGGGAAAGTTACTTAAAAATAAATTGCTTCTCTAGCTTAGCGAGTATAGTTACATAGTGTCTAAGATCCAAATAGGAATCAGCAGTTGCCTGCTCGGGGAAGAAGTGCGCTACAACGGTGGCCACAAGCGCTCTATTATCTGTACTGATCAACTGCAAAAATATTTTGAGTACACCCCTTTATGCCCGGAAGTAAGCATCGGACTTGGAGTACCCCGAAAGCCGATCAGACTAGTCGGCGACCCCACTAATCCCAGGGCTGTTGGATCAGATGATGCCAGTTTCGACGTAACTGACAAACTTAAATCGTTTGCCGAGAAAACCCTACCTGCCTTACACAGTATCAGTGGTTACATTTTCGTGAAGGGCTCTCCAAGTTGTGGGGTATCACGAGTGAAGGTTTATCTGGATAACGGTATGCCCGCTGCAGAACATGGAAGCGGAATTTATTCCAAGATGGTGATGGACAAATATCCCTTGCTCCCGGTTGAAGAAGCCGGGCGTCTTAATGATCCGATTCTCAAGGAAAACTTTATCACGCGAGTTTTTGCTCACCACCAGTGGCAGCAGCTTGTCAAAGAGGGATTAAGTGCTAAAAAGGTTCTTGAGTTCCATAGAGATTACAAATTCTTGTTAATGGCACATAGTCCTATCGAATGCTCGAGACTGGGCAGGTTGTTAGCAGATGCTTTATCAATAGATCTCGATAAAGCAGCTAACGAATATATTGCTAGTTTCATGAAGGCGCTGAGCGGCCACGCGACGCGTAAATCCAATTCGAATGTATTGATGCATCTGCAAGGATATCTGAAGAAGCAATTACTGAAGAAGCAAAAAGAGTCACTAGCCGAATCGATAGAACATTATCGAAAAGGATTATTGCCAATAATTGTGCCGATTACTTTGCTCAAGAGTCATTTCAATAGCTTCCCGAATAAATATGTTGAAACCCAGCGATTTCTGTCGCCTTATCCAGAGGAATTGTGTTTGCGTAACAGAATCTAGTAGGCGTGCATACTAAAGAGATAGAAATTAGTAACTGAAATTTACTCGTGGTCCTTGGCTATCTGGATTATTTCCATTGGCCTCTTATAGTGATCTAACATGATTAAACAGAGTTTCTAAATTGCCCATCACAGAATCAACCCATGCCTTATACAATGTGTGATTTACATCTTAATGATTATAATGCCACTTAATAGGCTTGGCAGATCAGTCAGGAAGAATAATATGCAAAAACATAATATCTTAGGTATAGGCTTACTATGGTTTTCAGCAATCGTATTTATTGTTTATGGATTGTTCGGGTTTTTCAATCCTAATATTCCCGCTGACTTCGGTGGTTTGCAGATGATAAATGGAAATGGCTATGCGGAAATAGGCGCGATGTATGGTGGACTGCAGATAGGTATCGGATTTTTTTGTTTATTATCAGCACTGAGGAACGATTTTTATAAAGCTGGTTTGGCGCTCCTCACTATAGCAATAGGAAGTCTTGCTTTAGGTAGATTGTTCAACGCAGTTGCGACGACTGATGCGCTTAGCATTTACACTTACGGAGCCCTAATTTACGAATTTATTACCGCATTGCTCGCTGCAATAGTGCTCCGCTTTCACACTAAACGCTAATGCTACTAATCAGTGCTCTTCCTCGATTTTTCGCAATCCTATCAAGCATATTGGCCCATTCCTGCTTAATCCTAGCTTTAACTATCTAATTCTTTTTGGGTAAACAAATTTCATCTTCATCCAGAACCACCAACAGCAAACCACCGAAACTATAGTTAGTCCGGAAATAAGCAGCAAGCGTATCTACTCCCAGGACTGAGGATATATTTATGGCCGAAGAATATAGGAGCCTACGATGGATACTGGGGGACCAGCTCAATGAAAACCATAGCTGGTTCAAAAAAACTGACGATAGCGTGCTTTTCGTCATCGCGGAACTATATCAGGAAACAGCATACACTCGTCACCATATTCAAAAACTCACTGCTTTTTTTGCAGCGATGTCAGCGTTCGCAGATCGCTTGCGCGAACTTGGTCATCAGGTTTTATATCTTAACCTCGAGTTAACCGCTAAGTATTCGTCATTGGAACAACTGATTGGCTCAACCTGTGATCGCTATCGAATCAAAGATTTTTATTACCAGAGGCCCGATGAATACAGACTCCTTCAGCAATTTAGAAATCTAAAGCTAACCGGTTTCGACATTATTGAATCAGACAGCGAACATTTTTTGCTACCGTTTCACGAAATTGAACACTATTTTACGACGAATAAGCCAACGCGCATGGAAACGTTCTATAGAAAATTTCGTCGCCGCTACTCGATTTTGATGGATGATGGAAATCCTTTGGGCGGTCAATGGAACTATGACAAAGAGAATCGAAATAGACTAAAACAGAAAGATTTGGACGACATTCCCAAACCCCTACTTTTTAATACGCCTACTGCTGATATTGTGGAAAGGCTGCACAAGCATCGAGTGAAATACATTGGTTCGATAGGCGAAACATTAACCTGGCCGGTAACACGCGCAGAAGCCTTAAAGCTTCTTCATTTTTTTTGCCAACAATGTCTGCCTCAATTCGGTTATTTTCAAGATGCGCTAACAGGACGCAGTGACTATGGTTGGAGTCTCTATCACTCTAGGTTGTCTTTTGCGCTAAACACTAAATTGCTGAGTCCACTGGAAGTTATTGAGCAGGCCATCAAAAGTTTTCATGCTAGCGATGGTATCGATTTAGCGCAGGTCGAGGGTTTTGTTCGGCAAATTTTAGGCTGGCGGGAGTTTATACGAGGGTTGTATTGGGCAAACATGCCGGAATATGCCAGCAAAAACTATTTTCATGCAGAAAACAAATTGCCTGCGTTTTTCTGGACAGGTAACACCCGCATGCGTTGCCTAAAAAAAGCGATAACTCAGTCCTTGGAACATGCCTATGCGCATCATATTCAACGCCTTATGGTGACCGGTAACTTTTGCTTACTAACGGGCATAGATCCCAAGGAAGTCGATCAGTGGTATTTAGGTATTTACCTCGATGCTATTGAGTGGGTTGAATTGCCTAATACTCGCGGTATGGCATTGTTTGCCGATGGTGGACTAGTCGGAACAAAACCGTATGCTGCGGGAGGAAACTACATAAACAAGATGAGCGATTATTGCAATGATTGTCATTACAAAATAAAAGAAAAGCTTGGACCTTCCGCCTGTCCGCTAAACAGTCTGTACTGGAATTTCATGAGCAAACATCGAAGCGAACTAGAAAAAAACCATCGGCTAAGAATGCTATATACAACATGGGACAGAATGGGATCGGAAATGCAGCAATCAATTATCAAACAAGCGAATGAGTACCTTGCTGATCTTGATAGACTCTAGTAATGCGCTACCAGAACCGCAGATGAAAATTCTTCTTGCCCTACTGTCCCCGAGATTTTTGATACGGTACAGACACTTCTCTAAATAAAAGGGATAGCACCTTAGTCTGGCAGTGGCAAACCTCTTTCTTGCAGAACTTCCGCAAATGTTCGCGAGCCATTAACCCCTGGAGGAAAGCCAGCGTATAGGGTTACCTGGGCAATCAATTCCGAGATTTCCTGTGTCGTTAAGCCATTATCCAAACCACGTCCCAAGTGAACTCGCAATTGATCAGTTTGATAGTTGGCCAATGTCACCGCTATAGTAGCGAGGCTGCGATCGCGCTCTGACAATTGGTTACGGGGCCAGGTTTCACCGTAGACCAGACCACTGATTAACTCATCGAGATAAGGGGCGCCGGGGAAACGGCTATCACCTATCGCCAAGCCCCTTGCCTCGAAGACTTCGGCAGCAACTCGCGAAGCGTTCACACCAGTAGGAAAACCTGAATAAAAAGTTACATGGGTAATTATTTCGCTTATCTCTTCTTGAGTAACACCGTTATCCAGCGCACGACCAATGTGATATCGCACTTCACTGGAGGCATAAAGAGCTGTACCCACAGCAACCGTAATCATGCTGCGATCGCGGGGCGAGAGCTCTTCCCGGGTCCAGGTTTCGGCATAGAGAACTTGATTCAGCAAATCGCGCAAATAGGGTGTTTGCGAGTAAGCCTCGGGAAACTCCAACTCGGGATTAACTGGCGGCTGACGAGAAGAGGCGCCTGGAGGAATTGCTGACAAACCGCGCTCTTCGAAAACTTGCGCTGCCACTCGCGCGGCATTCACACCCGTTGGGAAACCGGAATACCATAAAGTATGGGCAATGATTTCAGTTAATTCGGCCTGGGTTATGCCGTTATCCAAAGCGCGACCCATGTGTAAGCGAAGCTCGTTAGTTGCATAAGTTGCCTGATTCACAGCGACAGTAATCATGCTTCGATCCCGGGCTGACAAACCGGGACGTTCCCAGATGTCGCCGTAGACATAGGTATTCCGTATTTGCCCTAGGTAGGGAGCCGCATCATAAGCACCCGGTGGCGGTGGTGGTTGCTGCGCAAAGGCTGCTGAGCAAACCAATAGTGCAGCAAGTGTGGTCATTAACCAGACGCGAACTTGTAGATTTAAGGTAAATTCTGGAATCAGCATTATCTGCTCTCCCCTTGTTGTTGTTCTGTTATTTTTAACTAATACATTAGAGATTGAAGCATTAAGACCAAAAGGGCCAGCGTAAAAATACCATGCTGTATTTTTGCGTTGCCCTTTTCTCACAGGTATAGGCTTATTGTAACCACAAAATAGTGACGTCTTTAATTCCTGGTACCTATCAATCGAATAAATCGAGTTGTAAGCTAAGCCCATTAGTTGATGCAAGGGAATCGGGCATAACATGAAAAAACGCAAAATTGTCGCATATTCATTTGGTGCACTAATCGCCATTGGCATAGGTCTCTATATCACTGGGCTTGGCGGTAGATTATTAATGTCAGGAATTGGCGCAATCGCCGGACCTCCAGGGGATTTTGACCCTACCAATGTAGTCACTCCTGCTCCGGATTACAGCCTGATAGAAAACTGGGCAGCTCATCCGGACACAAGTGATCCTGCTGATCTTTCTCCTGAAGGTGTTACCGTTCCGGGTCAGGGAGACCTACCTATTGACGTGTTTTTTGTTCATCCCACTGGCTATCTGACTCCAATTAGTTGGATTTCGCCAATGGATCTTGATTCTGGTACGGAAGAAAACATCGATTGGGTAATGGCAAACCAGGCCAGCGCATTTAATGGCTGTTGTAATGTCTACGCACCACGTTATCGACAAGCTAACATTTTTGCCTATTTCGGTAGCGAAGAAGAAAGGGAGAGCATCCTCGGCTTTGCCTACCAGGATGTAAAAACTGCTTTCGAGTATTACCTAAACAACTACAATAACGGCAAGCCATTTGTCCTCGCCAGCCATAGTCAGGGCACCCATCACAGTATGCATCTGCTGAGCGATATTATCGATAACAGTGATTTATACGAACGTATGGTTGCCGCTTATCTTATCGGCGCGGTAAATATCCCGCTATCGCCCGAATGGTTCGCGGAGATGGAAAATATTAAACCCTGCAATAATGCGTCGGATCTAGGTTGCGTTATACATTGGGATACCATGCCTGATGGTGGCTCGGTTATAGAAAGACCTGCACCTTCTGTTTGTACTAATCCTCTAGCATGGAGTCTAGGTGAAGAAGCAGCCAGCGTTGAGCAACATGCAGGTATCGTTATCCCGCAGCATTCATACAACTTGTTTTTTAGTGGTTCGGAAGACACCGCGCAGGGCAAAATATTTGATTCTCTGGCCGCACCAATTTTGGGTTTAACTGGCGCTCAATGTCGCGATGGAACTTTGTTTGTAGAAAGACTGGAAGATCCTGCGTTTGGAGAATCAGGAATTGCAGGCGCGTCCTATCATCTCTTTGATTACAACGTGTTTTACATGAACATTCATGAGAATGCACGCTTACGATCCGAGATTTTTCTATCTGCGCAATAGGGAAACAAAATCCATGACACCACTCTGGCAACTTAGCGCTGTCGATCAGGCAGCGGGAATTCGTATTGGTGATTTTTCTTCAACAGCAGTTGTTGAATCTGTACTCGAACGCGTTGCTCAAAAGAATCCTGAACTAAATGCCATTGTTGACCCACTAAATGAACAAGCATTACTGGCAGCTGAAAAAGCAGATGCTGCTGTCGCAAATAATGAATCATTAGGGTCGTTACATGGAGTGCCAGTCACCATTAAAGTAAATGTCGATACCGCAGGCAGACCAACTACCAATGGTATGGAAGTCTTCAGAGATATCATCGCACCAGACAATTCACCAATCGTGCAAAATCTGTTAAATGCCGGCGCCATAATTATTGGCCGTACCAATACACCCGAAATGTCTATGCGTTTGACAACCGATAATCCACTTTATGGTCTAACACGCAATCCCTGGAATCTAAAAATGTCGCCGGGCGGATCATCCGGAGGAGCCGCTGCTGCAGCTGCTGCGGGTTTCGGTGCCATACATCATGGAAATGATATCGCCGGCTCCCTGCGCTATCCCGCCACTGCTTGTGGATTGAGTACTGTTAAGCCAGGGCTTGGCCGAGTGCCAGCGTTTCTTCCATCTGCAAAAACCGAACGGGGTATGTTGGCACAATTAATGTCAGTACAAGGGGTGATTTGTCGCGAAGTAAAAGATGTAAGACTCACTACCGAAGTTTTAGTAGAGCATGATCCTCGCGACCCTTGGCATGTGCCTATGCCTTTTAATTATGAAAACACTGGCTTACCTAAAGTTGGTTTCTGTAAGAATGCACATAACTATCCTATTCATAAAGATATCGTCGCCAACCTAGATAGAGCTGCATCAATTCTTGAATCTGCTGGATACCAGGTTAAAGAAATTGAAACACCACCTATAATAGAAGCAGCCAATGCCTGGCTTCAGGTCACTAACTTCGAAATGAAGCAAACGCTGGAACCGGTGTTTGCTGAGCACGGCAGCGAAATCATCAAACAGGTTTTTAACGACTACTACAAACTTGAAGAGATGGTTGATGCCGAGGGCTATCTATTCGGCATTGCCGCGCGCACGCGCATGGTGAGGGAATGGAATCTTCTTCTCGCTGAATATCCATTGGTGCTTACTCCCTATCTGATGCGACCAAGCTATCCTTACAACTACGATGAAACCTTCGAAGGAGTTAAAGATATTTTTGGTGCTTCTATATATAGCTACGGCGTGAATTACATCGGTATGCCTGCTGGTTTTGTGCCGGTTGATCTAGTGGAAGATATGCCATCGGGTGCACAGCTGATTGGCCAAAAGTGGCGGGAAGATCTTATCCTGGATGCCATGGAAGTCATCGAGAATGCCACTGGCATTATGACCCAGAAGCTATGGAAACGAGAACTCAACTTGGATGATTCTGCTCCAAATTAAGCAGACAGCGCTGTATTTTTCCGCTGGCTCCTTTTATTCTCTAAATCCTTATATTGCTGGAAGCCCCTGCAATTGCGTTCCCATCCAGATTAAGCAGGAAAATAATAATGACTAGAAAGAACTCACTTCTAAATTCTGCTCTTATTGCTTCGCTATCACTTGTTATCAGTGCGCTAAGTCATGCTCAATCGCCTACGAGCGATGGTTCACCCGCAAGCATCAATGCGCGGGCTGACTATTTTCGTTTGGATAATGCTTACATACCTCCACCCGGTGAGGCGCTTCACCACTATACAGCTGGCTTTGCCAAGATCCTCTGCTCAGCTGTGTTTGTGACAGGTCTCGATCCGGTTGATGCAGCGGCTAATATGGGCGGATTTATTTCGCCGTTCAATCAGCGCCAGCATGTGGTGAATACTCGTGTCGATCGCGTGCGCGAGGAAGTGAGTCTGGTTTTGCCAGATGGTGTTGTGCGAACTGCAAGACGTTATGACAATCAGGGCTGTGTTGCACATTCGCTTGGAGACAATAGCATCGACTTCACACCTTCTACTATTGAAGCCAATCTTCCTCCGGCTCATTCCACGCCGTGGCCAATGGGCGACATTATCGATGAAGACAGCTTTCCAGCTGGTGTAGATGTTGAACTGATTCAACGTGCCTTGGATACGGGATTCGGACCTGAAGAAGCGCGCACATTAGGATTGGTAGTTACTTATCAAGGCAAGATTCTAGGCGAGCGTTATAGTGATGAAGTCGACATACATACACCATTAGAAAGCTGGTCCATGACAAAAAGTCTGACCGGGACGTTAATGGGTGTTTTGATTCAACAAGGTGAATATGAGCTCTGGCAGAACGCACCAGTGCCGGAATGGCAGGAAGATCCGAATGATCCTCGCCAGGAGATTCGTATCGGCGACATCATGCGTATGTCTAGTGGCATTATGATTAATGCCCCTTCCGATCCAGACTTCGATACCAACACCTACCCGGATCATGTTTATCTTTACACCGGTGGCGTTAACCAATATCACTACGCGGCTACTCGCCCGCAAGAATATCCGCCTAACACCATTGGCCGTTATCGTAATACTGATCCAGTCTTAACCAGTTACTTGATTCGCCTGGCAGTCGAAGGCCGCGGTGAGGATTATCACAGTTTTCCGCAACGCAATCTGTTCGACAAGCTTGGTATTCGCACGGCATTAATTGAAACCGATACCTATGGCAATTTTCTCGGACAGGGTCTTGCATTCATGTCCGCAAGGGCTTGGGCCAAGCTGGGTAACTTGTATTTGCAAGATGGTGTTTGGAATGGTGAAAGGCTATTACCGGAAGGCTATGTGGAGTATGCGAGCACTACAGCTCCCGCATGGATAACCGATGGACGACCGGATTATGGCGGTGCTTTTTTCTGGGTTGATAATGAAGTGGGTGACGATGGCTTACCTCCTTCTTTTTCAATGAGCGGCGCTGGAGGACAATCCACAAGGATTATTCCCAGCCATGATCTAGTAATCGTGCGTATTGGAAAATATACCGGCGCTCGAGCTGGTGGTGCAGCATTGCAAGAAATGATGCCAATGTTATTAGATGCAGTGCCGGAAACACGGTAGGTGCAGAAGTGCCAGTGGTTTGCGTTCCTAGTGCTTCTCATGGCATTGCCGGAAGACTTTCGTGATTAATTGGCAAAGTGGAAAATATTCTCGCCTAGTCTGAGAAATATCCTTAGCAGGATTGGTACTTTGAGTTGTAAATGCCCCTTCGAGTAATAGACTCTATAGCGATCCGTGGACTCTTACCCATGAGCAAGTGCATCGATTTGATGCGCTCTGCCATGATCGCTACCTCTTCCGGCAATGTTAACTTACCAGTGCGCTCCGTTGCCCCAGTTCTAAACAAGACTGGTTTACTTGCTCAGATGCCCGGTTCCAGCAATGAGCTGAAACATTACGGGATTAAACTGCTTAGCCTCCATTCAGCCAATACCACAAAAGCATTGCCGGCCATTCAAGGCTTGGTTGTTATGTTTGAAGCCGAGACTGGGATACCAGTGGCAATATTAGAAGCAGCTCAAATAACTGCGATTCGAACTGCTGCGGCTTCGGGTTTAGCAACTCAATTACTCTCCAGAGAGGATGCCAAAACCTGCGGGATCTTTGGCAACGGCGTGCAGGCTGTCTCTCATATCGAAGCAATAAAAGCTGTTCGACCTATCGAGAAAGTTGTTGTTTGGGGACGCAATGCTGAGAAGACGGAAGCGTTTACAAAAGAGCAACAAGAGTCAGTTGATTGCGAAGTTATTGCCACAAGCGACCCAACTGAAGCAGCCCAATGTGATGTTGTTTGCACAGTCACTGCATCGAAAGAATCTATCTTAAATGGAAGCTGGGTTAAACCGGGAGCGCACATTAATCTTGTTGGTGCACATTCTCTTAATTCTCGGGAAGCAGACTCCGAGCTCGTAGCCAAATCGGTAATCTATGTCGATTCCCTGGAATCTACTCTAAAGGAAGGTGGCGATATTATGATTCCAATAGAAGAAGGAGTGATTTGCGAGAGTGATGTCAAAGGAGAAATTGGTAAGTTACTAACGGGAGACATAGCTGGCAGAAAAAGAGACGAGCAAATAACACTCTACAAATCACATGGCATCTTTACTCAGGATTTGTATGCAGCAGATTATGTTTTAGCTAGAGCAAAGGATGTAAATGCGGGAACATTTATTGACGATTTTTAATTAGAGTCGAAACAGTTCAGCACTGTATTTTTACTCTGGCCCCATTTATTCTAACTGTAACCTCTATTCTTGGATTCACATAGACACGGCTCCCAACTCTGATTATCTTTAGCTAAAAATGAGCTCAAGGAAATGAGACAACACCATGCGCACTCTTAAATCGTTGTTCCTACTGCCTTTTCTATTGCAGACCTGCTCCGATTCCCCAAATCAAACTAGCGAGACTCCAATAAGTGCAGATCCAGTCGTTATAACTGAATCTGTTGGCGGTGAGTTTAATGTGAACAGGAACGCTTACTTTGGCGAATTACATGTACATTCCATGTACTCCTACGATGCTTTCATACTCGGCGGCATTGCATCACCAGATGAGGCTTATCAATTTGCCAAGGGTAGCGCGATTACCCATGCGGCTGGTTTCGAC
>Ga0114933_10004730_pt1 | contig 12599 bp, 10 predicted proteins | sample 4SBtaG_FD_89691 | JGI IMG/M metagenome (GOLD analysis project Ga0114933, IMG submission 89691) | Deep subsurface microbial communities from Kolumbo volcano to uncover new lineages of life (NeLLi) - 4SBTROV12_W25 metaG | ecosystem: Environmental > Aquatic > Marine > Volcanic | place: Kolumbo...
GGAATTCGGTGCTGTATTTACTGCAACAATTATTGCGGCAGTAGTAGGTACCCTTATAATGGGACTTTGGGCTAAATGGCCCGTAGCACTAGCACCAGGAATGGGACTAAATGCCTTTTTTGCATTTGGTGTTATTTTTGGAATGGGCTATACATACCAACAGGCACTAGCGGCGGTATTCATTGCAGGTATAGTGTTTATTGGTTTGAGTATAACACCAGCAAGAAAGTATATTATTAATAGTATTCCTCGAAGTATGAAACTTGGAGTAGGAGCAGGTATTGGTTTGTTCCTTGCTATTATTGGTTTAAAGAATGCAGGTGTTGTCGTTGATAACCCGGCAACTTTAGTTGGCTTAGGAGATATTTCAAGTTGGCCCGTACTATTAGCAGGACTAGGTTTTGCTATTATGGCAATTGCTGACAAACGTGGTATCCCAGGTGCAATTATTATTGGTATTATTGCAACAAGTATTATCGCTTGGATTTTTGGTATTTCAGAAATGGGCGGTGTAGTTGGTAGTATTCCAAACCCAAGTCATGCATTTAGTATGGACTTTAGTTTAATTGCAACATCAGGTTTCATTGGAGTCGCATTTGCATTTTTATTTGTAGACTTTTTTGATACCGCAGGAACACTAACAAGTGTTGCAAACTTAACTGGTAAAGTTAATAAGAATGGCGAAGTTGAAGATATTGACAGAGCATTATTGGCCGATTCAGTTGCAACATCAGTTGGTGCATTAGCAGGTACTTCTAATACTACATCATACATTGAGTCTGGTGCAGGTATTAAAGAAGGTGGTAAAACAGGACTAACGGCAGTAACAGTTGCCGTGTTGTTTGCATTGTGTTTATTCGTTGCTCCATTGGCGCAGAGTATTCCAGCATTTGCAACGGCTCCTGCACTTGTATTCATTGCAACATATTTCTTAAGAAATCTTAAGGATATTGATTGGGATGATGTGAGTGAATATGCCCCGGCAGTATTGGCGGCAATTATTATGCCATTAACCTTTAATATTGCTTATGGTATTGCACTAGGATTTATTGCTTATGTTATTATTAAAGCATTAAGTGGCAAACATTCTGAATTAAATTCAGGAAGTATGGCCATTGCGGCAGTAAGTTTACTTTACTTTATAGTGGCCTAAACAAAATGGTTGACAAAATCAAATTTCTGTATTATTATGTAATACATAAACTTAACTTGTTAGAACTGGAGAATAAAATGGGTTTACAAAACGTAACTAAAAAAGGTGCTTCACAGTACAAAGTAGGTACTCAAAAACAGAGAATCCTACAGTATTACTGGGGTACTGGTACTACGGTAACTAACAAATCATTAGTATCTAGATACAAAATCATGAAACCAACTGCAAGAATTTGTGAGTTGAGACAAGACGGTTTTGATATTAGATCACTAAGATTCGTTACTAGAGATACCAAAAGAAGTGCGGTAAAATATCGTATTATGCAAAGAAAAGTTGCCTAATTAGGCCACTTTAGTATTAAAAGCCTGTAAAAGTCTATATTTTGCAGGCTTTTTTTATGACATTTTTTGGTTGACAGATTTCTATATTGTGTTATAGTAATAAGAATATGAAGAGGTATAAAATGTATAAAATAAAAACACTAATAGCAGGATTATTTGCTATTCTATTCTTAACTAACTGTACGGCTACAACAGGCCAAACTGTATCTAAAGCAGATACATATACATTAGGTGGTGCTGTTGTTGGTGGTATTATTGGAAATCAATTTGGTAGCGGAAGTGGTAAAGATGCCGCAACTATTTTAGGTGTAATAATTGGTTCACAATGGGGACACAATGTAGGTTCTCAATTAGACCATTATGAAACTATCAAACATGAAAAAGTTGCCTATAGAGCATTTGAATATGCTAAAGATGGAGTTCCTGTAACTTGGGAAAATCCAAACACTGGTCATAGAGGCGGTGTAATGGTAACTGATACTTACTATATCCAAAACGGACAAGTTCCTTGTCGTTCTTTTATCCAAGAAGTACAAATTGGTGCAAGAATGGAACAAAGCGAAGGTGTTGTTTGTAGAACAGCATCTGGTAAATGGGAACTTATGAAAGATCCTAAAGTTAAAATTGAAAATGGTATGCAGGTGACCAACGACAAAGGTCAATATATGCTAACACCAGTTGGTGTTGGTTGGAATTAATCTGTATATTCTTGCCTAGCAAAAGGTTCTCTTGAAGGGAACCTTGTTAGGATTGTTCCTACTTTTTCAGTATTCCTTTTATCTTCACTATTTCTTGTGTAAAGAGTATTTGTAAAAAATAAATTTCCATCAGTATCAACTTTAGCAGTTAATCCACCGTATGGTATAGCCGCCACTGCCGCAGGACCATTCATATGTATTGCTGATGCTGTTTCATGATGATTTCCGGCACTATTAATTTCAGTATTGCCTGAAGAACCATCTACTTTAATAGCAGATAGATGATTTGCTGATGATTGTAAATGAAATTCTTTTCCTGATGTTATTGTTGTTGCGTCAACAGTTTTAATATTTAAAGCACCTGCAACATCTAAATTAAATGCACCATTGGCACTTGGCAAAATACCAGTAGTATCACTTGGCTGTCCTGTTGCAGTTGTTTGTGTAGTTCTAACATTAATATCTCTACCTGATTCTAAATTTAAATCTCTGTCTGCTCTTATATTAATGTCTTTGTGTGAACGTATACTAATTGAGTCATTTGCCCATACATCTATTTTACCAGCATCGTCCATTTCAATCCAGCCAGTACCTTTTTTATTAATAATATAAACATTACCATTAGTTTCGTCTAATAGTATTTGTGCACCTGATTTAGTTCTTAATCTAATTAACTGTTGGTCACCATCATCCATTACAAACTGATTTGCATCTGGTGTTAATATTCCAAAAACTTTTGAAGGTGATTCACGTCTTGCTGATGAACTTGTTAATCCTCTAGTGCTATCTTCTTCTAATCCTTGTTCTTTTAAACCATTGTAGTGTGGAGTATGTACAGCTCTTTTAATATTATCTGTTGGAGTTAACCCATCACTTGATCTTGATTTTGTGTAATCTACATCACTAGCAATATCTGATGCTTTATTATATTCTGCTGTTGGGGTTTCTTTTAATTCAGATTCTACAGATGTAAATGTTCTAGATTTAGCAATACCAGGAACCATATGGTTCATTAAATTTTGATATAAACAACCTACAACTACACCTTTGGCTAAATCACCACCAATGAACATAACTAAAACTTTGTTTCCAACATCAGGTGGAATCATCCACATACCATAACTTCGTTGTGTACCATCATATACTTTATCAGGATCACTAGCTGGAGAAGATCCAGGTAATGTAGATAGTCCAGATTTAATTGTATTACTGATATTTGTTGCTCCAGCGAATGGAGAACTCCAACGAACAGTTAAATTTAAATGTGCTTCACTTTTTACATACTCATCTGGTAAATCAGTTATCTTAACATTTTCACCAATTAATCTAACTATAAGTCTACCATTTTTTTGTATATCTTTTGCACTAATAACAACTGCTTCATATATACTATCGTATTTTTTTACAAAGCCTAAAGTTTTTAATTCATCAGTAACAGCATTTTTTAAAGATGTAATTGATTGTATTTTTTTAGTTGCCATTTTATTCTTCCTTAAAACTTTCTAATATTGATGTATCGTAAATAAAGTTTTCACGTGGACCTTTAATATTTTGTGTAAACAATCCACCTTCAAATCTACTTGTTACATTTACAACAGCATAAACACCATTAAGTAATTGTTCTTTTTTAGTGTCGCCTGGAGTTGCTATACCAGTATTTATATCAGGTTCGCCTGCACTTGTGATTGCTCTAAACAATAGATAATTTTCTCCTGCATAATAAGAAGAAGTTATAGCACGTGGGTCACCTTCACTTTCTAACCAATACATATCTCCTCTAATATCCATATCCATTTGAACCATATCTGCTTGGAAATCACTTAATGATGCCTGCATTACAGCATCAAATTGATGCTTACCTTTGTTTTCAGGATGTCCTTCATCATTGAAATTACCGGCCGATGCATCTCTTGTTACACCCCACATAACGTGAGTTGGAATTTGTCCAGTTTCAATTTTGTTTCTTAAATCATTTTCATTAATTAATTCACCAATAATTCTTTCTTGTGGTAGGCGTGATGCATCTGCTCCACCACCTTTAAATTCTTCTGTTGGTTTATTACCATCAACTCTATTTTTGTTTTCTGCTAATTTTTTATCATATGAATCTAAATCTTGTAATCTGCTGGCTAATCCTTGGTCACCTTCAATAGTTCCATCTTGAATTCTACCTACATATTGGTTTATTAATTCTTCTCTTTCTTTTTTAAATTGACTGTATGTTGCAGAAGAAGCCATTTCTGTTGTAGCATTAAAACCTACTTGGCCTACTTTATCTGCTTTACTTTTTAAATATGATTTCCACGCCGCACGTACTTGAGATTGTTGTTGTTTAAATTTTCTTAAACTATCACCAGATTCAATTATTTGCTCTTGTACAGATTCATCTATATTATCATATAAATTTTGATAACTATGCATAGCCATAAAAAAGTTATTGTTAAATTTAAGATCAAATCTTAAAACTTTATCATTCATACCAGTAAACAAGTAATCATATCTTTTACGCAATGCTCTAAATTTTGTTCTTGTTTTACCTTCACCAAAATCAGGTTTTAGTAATTCTTTAACTTTTTGTTTTACTGCTTCTTCTTGTTTTGAATATGTACCTTGTAATATTTCTGGTCTAATAGTTGGAAATAATGATATTGTATAATGATATTCTTTTGCATATTCATTACGTAACATATCCCAACCAATATTAACAACGTCTGCTTTTATTTTAAAAATATATTTTTTATATTTTTTTATTTTAGCTGAGTCTGTTGAATCTGGATCTTTATCATTTTCATCAAAACCTTTTGCTAGATTTTGTAATTTTCTTGAATGTGATAAAGCAAATTCCATAATTCGATTTAAACCTGTATTTTGTGGAATTTTAAATGTTCTTAATAATCTTTGATCACCAAATCCTTCATTAGCATCTGGGTCTTGTTGATCACCGTTGTTTGCTCCATATTGGTTTGCATTTGCTATTCCTTTTTCTCCAGGAGTAGGTACAATTTCATCATCTGCCAATATTTTTTTTGCATGGTCTTCAATGTGTATATAATACTCGTCTAATATTGCTTTTTCAATTGCTAGTTTATCAATTTCATTTACATTTATTGCTTCAGCAAGTTTTTCCATCATATCATTTACAGTTTTAATATTACTTAATTCCATTGGACGGTCTGTCGAATATACGTGTTGGTATGTTCCTTGGTCACCACTTCGAACGGCAGTTACATTAAATATACCACCAGAAGTATCAACTGTTTGTTCTACACCAACTATATTAATTAAAAATTGTCTTTCTGTGTTTGGTATTGGATTAACATCTGCACCTGTTTTTGCATCTCTACCAATAAAATGTAATTTTAGTAAGTATGTTGCTTTTAATCCATCTGGCATACCTAATTGTACGGCCGCATTTACAATTAAATTAGTAAATGAAACCCCTAATGGTTGTGCGAAACTCATTTGAAAATTTGTAGCACCTGTAACACGATGTTGGTTATTCATTGGACCTGCTACTGCTTCAATCATACATGATTGTAAATTTAAAACAGTTGATCCTGTTTCAGCAATAGTTACTGGTTGTGCCGCAGTAGGCCTCCATTCATCAAAAGATGTTTTACCTTCTAATATATGACGTTGTGCCGCAATAGCATCATCATCTGATAACATTTGTAATTCAAAATGATATGTTGGACCATCATAATCAAGTAATGTATTTCTTTGAAATGCTCCTCTATAAACAAACTCGTCATCCATTCCTTTATAGTCAGGATATCCATCATCTGCTGTAGCATAATTTGTAGCTGGTAGATCAAGAGTTATTTCTAAACTTTTTTCTTTATTGTGAGATAAAAAGTCGTACGTTTTATCTTTAGTTTCGCCTTCAACCATTCCCATAATTTTATCGTTATAGATGTAAGGGGAATTAGCATTCTCAACTTTTGTTTTTATATCTTGTACATCTTTTTGACTTAATGATTCTCCGTTGTTTTGTGCTTTTGCTTGAGCTTCTGTAGTTTCAGTAATATAATTTAATCCTGTATTATCTGTACCTCTATCATACCCCACATGATTTTTATCGTTAGTCCAACTTGGTAATAAGTTATTTGTAACTTCTGATACTCCTGCGTCTAATTCTTTATATTGATTTTTTTCTGCCACACCAGATGCGACTTCAGATGCTTTGGCTTTATCGGCTTCGTCTTTGTATTTTTTACCTTCAAGGTACCAAGCATAATATGGATGGCTTTTATCTATATTAGGATCTGAATCAACTTTTTCATCCTTTACATTATTTTTGTGTGCCGGATGTTTTGATTTACCGAAGCTTGTCATTGTTTTACCTTATGTTTTCTAATTTAGGAATTCTAATAGTACAACCTGCTTTGAAATCTTGTATAGGATCAACTATTTTATCTGGGTTTCTTACTGCAAACACCCACCAATATTTGACTGATCCAAATAATTTATGAGATAACAAATCTGGTCTCATTTCATATTTTGATTCAATAACATAACTTTCATCTGACTCATCTCTAATAATAAATTTTGGATTCATTATATCAAGATAATCACCTTTGATTGGCGTTTTACTATATGGACTGTTTGAACTATACATTAATAAAATCCTTTATCTAATAATTTTCCAGTACGGAAATCTTCTAAATTAAATTCGTCTCTTAACTGTGATGGATTTGGACTAACAACTGCATCAACAAATATGTTTAGTACTAATGGCAAATATGACCTAGATAAAAAGTAATCAAGACTTCCATCTCCAGTTTCTTCTAATCCTGAACTAATTGGCACGTAATCTACATCTTGATCTAAACCAAAAGAAACTGATCTAACATACACAGGTACTCTATTAAACATAGCAGGACCATATGCACTAAAAGCCAATTTTGGCGGAGGCGTTCCTCTTTTTGGATCTGCTAAACCAAAATTAGATTTTGTTACAGTTCTAAAAAAATGAATAGCCGCAATCATATACCTTGCCTCAGGTTCGGTATGAGCACCAAACGTACCAGTAACAGTCATCGATGGAGATTGTGTTTTTGAGTAGGCCATATAATCATAATTTGTATGAGGCAAATCATATTGCCCAAAAGCCACGTTGGCGTGTTGCATTTGAATCATTGGTGTGTATGGAAATAATAGGCCATCAGTATCCCACATTGGAGCCAAAATATTTTCGTTCTGTGCACCTAAGGCAACAGACTTTTTTGGACCATAAACAAGCTCTTTGGCTTCTTCAGTTTTGCCTAATGCTTGGAATTTTGCTCTATAATCTATACGTGTCATTATAGTATTATTTATTGAAAAAATTAAGTACACACTTAATGATTTAAATGCTTGACTTTTCGCTATTAATATTATATTATATTATGTAAATCAAAGGATAGAGTGTGGCTAAAAGAGTTAATTACTTAAACAATAAAGATATGTTGGCTGAAATTCATAAGAGTAAAACCTCTTATAGTTTCTACACAAAGCAAGAATATCATCAATATGATATAATTTTGCCAACAGTTTCAAAGATAAACAGACTTACAATATCACAAGCACGTAAAAATCGTGCTGATAGAATGTTACAAGTAAAAGTGGATGAACTTGGATTAAAACGTTCACAATATGATGAATACAGGGTTGACCACAAAACTATTCCTGTTACAGATCTTATTTTTAGAGTTATGACATATGATCATATTCCAGAAGAACCAGGTAGAAAATTAAATCCAAAAACTGTAGCAGACACAAAAGTTAAATTAAACTTTCCACCATATAAACATTATAAATTAAACAAAAACGGAGATCCTTTTGAAGTAGGAAAAAGTCATTATCGTAACCATAATGAGTTTTGTTTAGACCATGGAAAAATTACACCAAAGTTAGCAAATATGTTTATTAAGTTATGTCATAGATATGGTACAAGAGCTAACTGGCGTGGATATACGTACAATGATGAAATGCAAGGACAAGCATTATTACAATTATCACAAATTGGTTTACAATTTGACGAATCAAAATCAGCTAATCCATTTGCTTATTATACAGCAACAATTACAAATTCTTTTACTAGAGTATTAAACATGGAGAAGAAAAATCAAAATTTACGAGATGATTTATTACAAGAAGCAGGAGTAATGCCGTCATTAACAAGACAAATGCAAAACTCAGAAGATCAACAAAAAGAACCACCTAAAAAATGACACAATTATTTAAAAAAGCCGCGTGTTTTACAGACATACATTTCGGCATGAAAAACAATGCACGTCAACACAATATAGATTGTGAAAACTTTGTTACATGGTTTATTGAACAAGCCAAAGAACGTGAATGTGAAACTTGTATATTTTTAGGCGATTGGCATCACCAACGTTCTGCAATTAACATTTCAACATTAAATTATTCTATATCAAATTTAAAAAAGTTAAATGAAGCATTTGAAAAAGTATATTTTATTGTAGGAAATCATGATTTATTTTATAGAGATAAACGTGAAATATCATCAGTGGTATTTGCTAACGAACTTGCAAATATTCATGTAGTTGATGACTGGCTTGTTGAAGATGAAGTTGCCATTATACCATGGTTAGTAGGTGATGAATGGAAACAAATTAAAAAAATGAAATGCAAATATATGTTTGGGCATTTTGAATTACCACATTTTAAAATGAACGCAATGGTAGAGATGCCAGATATAGGAACAATAAGAAGTGATCATTTTAAAAATGTTGGACAAGTGTTTACAGGACATTTTCATAAAAGACAACATAGTGGAAATATATCGTATATTGGTAATCCTTTTCCACATAACTTTGCAGATGTTTGGGATGATGATAGAGGTGCTATGTTTCTTGAATGGGATAAAAAGCCAGAATATAAAATATGGCCGGATGCTCCAAGATATAGATCAATTAATTTAAGTAAATTATTAGAAGATCCAGAAACAGTATTAGAACCAAATTCATATATTAGAGTAAAAGTAGACTTAGATATTTCATACGAAGAAGCAAACTTTATTAAAGAAAACTTTGCACAAAATTATGATATTAGAGATTTATCTTTAATACCACAGAAAAAAGAAGAACACGCACAAGAAGTAGAAGGTGAAATACATTTTGAATCAGTTGATCAAATTGTAACTAATCAATTATCAAAAATAGAATCAGACACATTTGAAAATAATGTACTAATAGAGATATATCATAACCTATGATTAAGATACAAAATATAACTATTAAAAATTTTATGAGTGTAGGAAATACTACTCAGGCAGTTAATTTTTCGCATGATGGATTAACTTTAGTTCTTGGTAATAACTTAGACTTAGGCGGAGAAGGTTCTAGAAATGGAACTGGAAAAACAACACTTATAAATGCTTTAAGCTATGCTATCTATGGACAGGCTTTAACAAATATACGTAAGGATAATCTTGTTAATAAAACTAACAATAAAAACATGATTGTTACTGTAGATTTTGAAAAAGATGGTCACAAGTATAGATTAGAGCGAGGGCGTAAACCTAACAAGTTCCAATTTATCGTTGATGATGCTATTGTTAACGAACAAGGAACTGATGAAGCTCAGGGCGAAAACAGGCTTACGCAGGATGAAGTGTTGAGGGTATTTGACATGAGCCACACCATGTTTAAACATATTGTTGCCCTCAACACTTATACCGAACCATTTTTAGCAATGAAGTCAAATGATCAACGTTCTATTATTGAAGAACTATTAGGTATTTTAAGATTAAGTGAAAAAGCAGAAACATTAAAAGAACGAATTCGCGAAGTTAATGATGATATGAAATCAGAACAAGCAAGGCTAGAGCAAATAAAAGTTTCAAATGAAAAAATTGAAGATACTATTAGAAAGTTTCATATAAAAAGTTTATCTTGGGAAGAAAAACATAAAAAAGACATTAAAGAATTAACTTCTGGTATTACTGAATTAGAAAAAATAGATATTGATAGTGAAATTCAACAACATAAATTACTTACACAATGGCAAGAACAATCACAAAAAGTTAAATCATATGAACAAAATTTAAACTTTAATAAAAGCAATTTAACGTCAATTGACAAGCAAATAGAGTCTTTAAACGCACAGTTAAGCACACTTGAGGGTAAGCAATGCCCTATGTGTGAACAAGAACTGCACACAGACAAGCATACGCACATCGTTGATGAGGTTAAAGCACAAAATACAGCTAAAATTGAAGAGAAAACGCAAATTGAATCTACAATTGAATCAGTTACAAAACAAATTGTTGAACAAGGCGATGTTGGAGAGCAACCAATGACGGCATATGGGTCAGCCGATGAAGCATATCAACATAGACAGAATTTAGCAGAATTAAAAACTCAATTAGAAACTGAACAACAAAAAGAAAACCCACACACTGATCAAATAGAAACTTTAAAAACTAAAAACATTGAAGAAGTAGATTACACACAAATTAATGCACTACAAAAATTAAAAGACCATCAAGACTTTTTATATAAATTGTTAACTTCTAAAGATTCATTTATACGTAAAAAAATTATTGATCAAAACTTATTATATTTAAATTCAAGGTTAAACTATTACTTAGATAAAATTGGATTACCACATGAAGTTGTATTCAAATCAGATTTAAGTGTAGAAATTACTGAATTAGGACGAGAGTTAGACTTTGATAACTTATCTAGAGGTGAACGTAATAGACTTATTTTAGGTTTAAGTTGGGCATTTAGAGATGTATATGAATCGATGAATACAACTGTAAACTTATTGTTTATTGACGAACTTGTAGACTCAGGTATGGATACTATGGGTGTAGAGTCAGCAATGTCAGTACTTAAAAAAATGTCTAGAGAACGTAGTAAAAACGTTTTCTTAATTTCACACAGAGATGAACTAACTTCTAGATGCTCAAATGTATTAAATGTTGTTAAAGAAAATGGATTCACTTCATTTGCTACAGATATCGAAACTGTAAGTCATAAATCACATCCTGATTTGTTTAAGGAAAAAGCAAATGAGCACGATACAGTTAGCACCTAACGATTTAGCATACAAATTTGAAAGCCCTGGCAGATATGCCGCCCATGTAAATTACATTAATGGACATGATGATTTTGATATATTAGAATTTAATGCATATAATAGTAAACCATATCACTATAGTGATAGTTTTAAATTTGTTAATTTATCTAAATTAAAAAATCCAAAAAGAAGAGTACTAATAAGTCATATTAGAGAACGTTTAAATTATGATAGTGAAATACTACGTAGTCATGCTGTTTTTATCGATTGGTTAGTACAAAGCGAAATTTGTAAAGCAGAGCAAATTATATATGTTGTTGGTTGCCAAACAGAACAAGATTTTTTACATGAATATACACAGGCTTGTTTAAAAGAACATACGTTTCAACATAAAATAAAAATAATGTCATATCCACATTTTGAAACTGATGCTGTTTGGAGAATGTATCAAGAAGGTTTAGATATTGCTAATAGATCATACGACGAATTAAAAACTTTTGTTAAAAAAGATTTTTTATTTTTAAATGCAAAAATACATAAAGCAAATAGAATTAATTTAGCAATTGATTTATACCAACGTGGTGTTTTAGAAAATGGAATTTATTCTTTAAACACTACACATACTAGTACTGAATTATATCCTTTGGTACAACATTTAATTGATCCAGATTTGTTTGGACATTTTTATAGCAATATACCTCATAGTCCAGATAATATAAAGTATGAAAAAGATTCAGACCATTATTTAGGATATCCTTTTGATCATACGTTGTACGAAAAAACAAAGTATAGTTTAGTTGCAGAAACACATTATGAAAACAATGCTTTTTTGTTAACAGAAAAAACAGCAAGGCCAATATTAAATAAACATCCTTTTGTTATTGCTAGTACACCTGGCTTCTTAAAACAATTACAAGATTTTGGATATCATACATTCCACGAGCTATGGCCAGAAAATTATGATAAAGAAATTGATACAAATAAACGTTTAAGCCTTGTTGCAGACACAGTTGAATACATTAATAATAATACTATTGATTGGATTTATGCTTATCAAATCTCTAAGGAGAATTACACAACCCTACAGAGGAGATATGATAGAAGTGTTAAACTATTAACAGAATACCTTAGCGGTTCTTTTCGGATTTAGTTACCATTACCTAAGAGATAAAATCATTTTGATATATGATTGTATGTCATCATACAGAACCAGTCATAACTCACCCTGTTACGGGAAGAGTTATTTTTGACATCATACGAGGCCGTGCCATTCTAACTTTACAGTCCTAAGGAAGCGGTTAGCCGTTACTCCCATCAACTGCGTCTCATCCAACGGAACCAGTATGTGTAAAGTAAGTTAGCACTACACACCTA
>Ga0114933_10004733_pt1 | contig 12596 bp, 10 predicted proteins | sample 4SBtaG_FD_89691 | JGI IMG/M metagenome (GOLD analysis project Ga0114933, IMG submission 89691) | Deep subsurface microbial communities from Kolumbo volcano to uncover new lineages of life (NeLLi) - 4SBTROV12_W25 metaG | ecosystem: Environmental > Aquatic > Marine > Volcanic | place: Kolumbo...
GTTTGAGCGAGCCGTGTGGTCGGTAGAGCGGGGGTTCAGAATTGATACCGTGGGCCCGGCGGGAGTAGAAACGTGGGAAGCGGAGCGACTGTTGGTGGCATCGGGTACCACGGAACGTGTGATTCCATTCCCGGGCTGGACGTTGCCCGGGGTGATGGGTTTGGCAGCCACCACCGCGTTACTGAAATCACAGCGCGTGTTGCCCGGCCAACGCCCGGTTGTCGCGGGCAGCGGTCCTTTGTTGTGGGCGGTGGCGAGTGGCATTGTTGCCGGTGGCGGAATGCCCGCGGCGGTGATTGATCTGGCAGATACCCGTCGTTGGGTGTCATCGTTGCCAGCGCTTTCCTCAAGACCGGGCGATCTTTTGAAAGGATTGGGTTGGATGCACTCGATCAGACGTCAGCAGGTGCCTGTGATCTCGAATGCTACGGTTCGAAAGGTATGGCGGGAAGGGACATCGCTGATGGTGGAGGTAATTGAAAGGAATCGGGACGGCACGTTGCGCCGAGAGGGTCAGGAGAGGCACCTGTCGGCAGATGCATTGTGCATTGGTCATGGGTTGTTGCCCTCTACCGAGGTGACACGACTACTCGGTGCAGATCACGTGTTTGATGCGCAGGCGGGTGGTTGGAAGCCGGTTATCGACGATCAACAGCGGACGAGCATCCCCGGTTTGTTTGCGGCAGGAGATTGCACAGGGATCACAGGCGCCGAGGCGGCTCAGCTTGAGGGCCGATTGGCCGGACTGACGGTGGCCCATGAGACCGGACGGATAACAGACAGGTTGTACCGCAGGAAAGCACAGTCTTTGAGACGTCACACCCGGCGTGCGAGCCGCGCCGGCGCGAGTATGGCAGCGATGATGATGCCAGCTCAGAGTCTTATTGATGATATCCCTGGCGATGCGCTTGTTTGTCGCTGTGAGGATGTCACCTGTGCTGAGATACAAGCTGCCCTGGCTGCGGGGGCCACGGGGCTGAGTCAGATCAAGTCCTGGACACGGTGTGGCATGGGCCCATGCCAGGGACGCATGTGTGGTGATACTGTCGCTGCCATTGCCTCAAGACACCTGGGTGGTCGAACCGCAGTGGGGGCATGGTCGCCACGAGTACCGTTAGTGCCTTTGCCAATGGACGATTTCGTCGGCGCATTTACTTACCACGACATCGCGATTCCGAAGGCCGCGCCGTTGTGATGCTGTTGCACCCTGGCCCTTAGGTTGGTAAGCCCCGATGGGTCAGATTGAATACGATACGGCTGTGGTTGGCGCAGGTCTTATGGGGGCCAGCACCGCGTTGTTTCTTGCCCGCAGCGGTATGCGCTGTGTTCTTCTGGATCGAAGGGGTGTGTGCAGTGAGGCATCGGGAGTCAATGCCGGAACATTGACCATGCAGATGACTCGGGCTGATCTGATTCCCTATGCAATCAAAGGTTGGGAGATGTGGACGAACAGTCAAGAATGGCTGGGTATTAATCCGGGTGTGGTAGCGGCGCCTGGTTTGTCGTTGGCGTTTACTGAGGAAGAGGTCGCTACTTTGGAATACCGGGCGGCGGCGCGACGGGAGCGTGGCGCGCAAATCGAAATTGTGACTGCATCAAAAGCCCGTTCGATTGAGCCTGGGTTGTCGACAGAGGTGATCGCGGCATCCTATTGCCCGATGGATGGTTTTGCCAAGGCCAATCAGACCGGTTTCGCACTGTCTCAGGCGCTCAAGACAGCGCGGGTAGACATCCATGGTGCCTATCGGGTGGAGCGAGTAGAGCCTGAGGATGGTGGATATGCAATCATTGGCCAAGGTGAAACTGTTCGGGCCCGGCGTTTGGTGCTCGCAGGCGGGGTGTGGTTAGAAGAGATGTTGAACTGGTTGGCTGTCCGGATTCCGATCAAGACCCTGGTTAACCAGCTTGCTGTGACTGAACGAATCGAACCGGTGATGCGAACGGTGATTTGTATTGCATCGGGGTTGCTGTCCTTGAAACAGTTTGATAATGGCACTGTGGTCATCGGCGGTGGATGGCAGGGCAGAGGAAATCGGGCAACTGGGTCAACCCAGGTAATACCGGAAAACCTGATTGGCAATGTTCGTCTGGCGGTGCATGCAATCCCCGATCTGGTGCATACGCGTTTGGTTCGGGCATGGTGTGGATTCGAAGCGGAAACGGCCGATGCCATGCCGGTTATCGGTGAGGTGCCTGGCATTGCTAACGCGTTTTTGATCGGTAGCATTCATTCGGGATACACCAGTGGTCCATTCATGGCAAAGTTACTGGCAGAATATATCCTTGGCCATGAGCCTGAACTTCCGCTATTTGATCCTCGCCGTTTAATTGATAATGAGCGCCGCCCAAAAAATGACGTCAACTGAACAGCGTATCTTTCGCGGGGTTTATGCTGCCACTGTTTGCCCGTTGCGGGACGATTTCTCTCCTGACGAGGTGGCACTAGCAGCGCATTGCCGTGCGGTGTCTGAAGTCAGGGGTATCAGGGGTTTGCTGGTTAATGGTCACGCAGGTGAGAATTTCTCCCTCGATCGACAAGAGCAGAATAAGGTGTTGGAGGTAGTACGTCGAACGGTTAATTCTGAGCAAGCCCTGATTGTGGGGATTAACCATGAGTCCAGTCTCGAGGCTGCCTTACAGGCGAAAGATGCCGCCGCGAGAGGTGCTGATGCATTAATGGTCTTTCCGCCAAATTCATGGGCACTTTCGGTAGCGCCGGAGACGATCATTGCTCACCATCAGTTAATACTACAAGCTACCGAGCTGCCGGTTTTTCTCTATCAGGCGCCTGTTGGGTCTGGTGCGATGGCTTATTCTGAGGCGGTTATCCTGGCGCTGGTTGACATGCCACAGGTGATAGGCATTAAGGAAGGTAGTTGGGAAGTGGCTCGATATGAGGCGAATCGTCGCCTGGTGCAACAGTCGGCACCACACGTTGCTGTTATGGCATCTGGCGATGAACACCTGCTGACAAGTTTTGTGCTCGGCACCGAAGGCAGCATTGTGAGTTTGGCTGCGTTGATTCCAGAGGTCGTGGTGGCTCTCTATGAAGCCGTTCAGTGCGGAGAGCTTAAGACGGCGCAGGCAGCTCATGAGATTGTTTATCCGCTTGCTCGGGCGATTTATGGTCGTGACCCCGCGAGCCACGCTACAGCACGACTTAAAACCTGTCTTAAATTAATCGGGGTTTTAGAGTCAGATCGAGTACGTCCGCCCCTAGGGAAACTAGATATCGACGAGGTGAAAGCGTTGCAAAAGGCACTTGGTCAGGCAGGGCTGTGAGTGCTCGTGAGAGAAAGTGTTCGAATATCTTCTTTTCATCAGCAGTAAATCGGTTTTCTTGATCGGCATACTGATGCCATAATGAAATGATCGGCGACGGGGTTTTCAGCCTGAAGGATGACAATGTGAATTCAACTCAAGTTGTGCGATCAAACGACTATATCGTTCAACCGGTTTCTGATGCGCTCGGAGCGGAGGTCATCGGCCTGGATGTGTCGGAGCCGTTGGATGTTAGGACACTAGCGGTTATCCAGCAGGCCTTTATCGACCATCATCTGTTGGTTTTCCGGGATCAGTCACTATCCGATACGGCGCAGGTCGCTTTTTCGAAGCAGTTCGGGCAACTGGAAGCCTTCCCGGAAGCTGACAAGACCAAAAGCGCGATCGAGATTTATAACGTAGCTAATGTGTCACCGGAAGGCGAGCAGTTTGATATCAACGATCACCGTGCTATTTATCAGAAAGTCAACGCCCGTTTTCACACGGACAGTTCGTATCGCACGATTCCTTCGTTGGCCTCGATCATGTATGGGATCGAAGTGTTACCGGACAACGCAGAAGGTGGGGAAACGGAATTTTCCAACATGTTTCTAGCCTATGATGCACTCTCTGAGCGGCTTAAGGCACGCCTTGAACCGCTGCACATGGTGCATTACTACGAATTTGGCCGTCGGCTGTATCCTGAATTACCACCGGTGTCGATTGAAGAGCGACGCATGGTGCCACCGGTGACACATCCAGTGATACGTGTGCATCCTGATCGAAACAACCGTCGTTCCCTCTTTATTACGACCAACGCGGGTAATGAAATTGGCGGCATGGCTCTGGAGGAGGGGCAGGGACTGCATGCCGAGTTGGCCGAGCACGTAGCGCAGCCACAATTCTGTCATCGCCACCGTTGGCAAAGGGGTGATTTGGTGATGTGGGACAACCGTTGCTTGTTGCACCGGGCCATAGGCTACGACATGGCAACGCATCGGCGTGTGTTGCGCCGTACAACAGTAGCTGGGGTCGGACCTATCGTGGGACCGTTCAGTGTCGCGCCATAACACAGGAAAAAAAGACGGCATCATGAAGGGCTCCGCGTGAGTAAGCGCGGGGTGCCTGATCTTCCAGTTGGCGTTGTCGTGATGGATTGGAAGGCGCCGCCGACCCCTTCGGCAAAGTCTTTGCAAGGCGACTACGCGAGGGTCGAGCCGCTGGACGTTGCCACACACAGTGATTCCTTGTTCGCGGCCTTTGCTGAAGACGGTGCCCAATACGGCTGGACCTACATGGGTTATGGCCCGTTTGCTGGTAAAGCTCAGTTTGATGAGTGGTTGGTGGGGAGTTGTCTGGGTACTGATCCGATGTTTTTCTCGATTCTTCAGCGTAGCTCGGGTGCTGCGCTGGGTATGGCGAGTTTGATGAACATCAACCCCGTGGGTGGTTCGATCGAGGTAGGCAACATTCACTTTTCACCGTCATTGCGCAAAACACGGGTAGCGACTGACGCGATGTACCTCATGATGCGATATGCCTTTGAGATGGGCTATCGACGCTACGAGTGGAAATGCAACGCGTTTAATGCCGCTTCGCGGGCCGCTGCGTTGCGGTTTGGATTCTCTTATGAAGGAGTGTTTCGCCAACACATGGTGGTCAAGGGGCGTAATCGTGATACAGCGTGGTACGCTTGCGTAGACCACGAATGGCCTGCATTACGTATCGCCTATGAAACTTGGCTCGCGCCAGCCAATTTTGATGACAATGGAGATCAGCGGATCACGCTGGCTTCGCTCACGGCGCCGCTACTGGTTGCAACAGGTTAACCCCCTGGTATCGGTTGCACTGTTAATAAATTAGTGGGTCAGTTGTCTTGCCGCAAGTTGTACTGCAGCGAGCGTTTGCTCCAGGTCGGTGTCGGTCAAAGCTAGTGATATATAAAACTTGCCCGGACTCTTGAGAATTTGGTTGGCTTGTAAGGTCGAATTGAAGTGCGCAGCCTTGTCGTGGTCTCCGCTACGGACGTCACGATAATTGCGGACCGCTTCTTCACGGAAAACGACATCAAACAGCGTTGGATGACCAACGACCTGGCCAGTGGTTTCATTGTTCCGCAAACACTCGTTGATGCCTTCCATGAGTGTTTTGCCATTCTTGTAAAGTTTTTCATACTGGCCTGGGCGGCGCAGAATTTCTAGTGTTTTTAGGCCGGCAACCGCGGCAAGCGGATTGCCGCTTAGCGTTCCCAACTGCATCAGAAAACGTTCCGAGCCTACTTTTTCTTTATCGAAATGTGCCATCAACTCGGCTTTACCAGCTATAGCCGCGAGAGGGAAGCCGCCGCCGATGATCTTACCTAGCGTGCAGACATCCGGTGTTACTCCGTATAGGGTCTGCGCTCCGCCGTATGCAAACCGAAAGCCGGTAACCACTTCATCGAAAATCAGCACACTGCCGTGCTCATCGCAGGCTTCACGTAAGGCTTCAAGAAACCCAGGTTCGGGTGGAATAATCCGCTGAAACGGCTCGACGATTACAGCTGCAATGGTTCCAGACATTTCCTCCATGATCGAGCGTGCAAAGTCAATATCGTTGTAGGGTGCGACAAGCATGTCATCGCGTACTGACCCAGGTATCCCTGCAGAGTCCGCGACGGCCACTGGGAAGTTCACCTGTCGTTCCGGTGCTAGACTCATTTGGCCTTCCGCACTCATTCCATGGTAGCCCCCTTCAAATTTGAGAATGGTGTCGCGTTGTGTATACGCACGAGCCAGTCGAATAGCGTACATATCAGCTTCGCTGCCGGTGCAGGTGTAACGAACCTGTTCGGCACAGGGCAGCGCCCGGCAGATTTCCTCGGCGAGTTCTATTCCGCGTGCATTGTGTGCGAAAAAGGTTAACCCTTTGGCCATCTGCTCGGATACCGCATCCAGTACTTCAGGATGCCCATGACCGAGAATCATGGGGCCCGAACCGGTCAGGTAGTCGATAAACTCGTTGCCGTCTTCATCCCACACCCGCGATCCTTTCCCTTCACGAATAATGATACTGGGGTCAAAATTTCCGAAGCCAGCGGCAGGCATCACTTGGCTTGCGCGCTTCAAAAGTTGCTCTTGACTCATCGTTGATTTTTTCCTGCTTGAGGTTCGCAGCGAACTATAGCTTACTAACGATAGATCTCCCGCAACATACCCTCTTGACTGTGAGGGAATGGTGAGAGGACACCTATACGTAGTGACCTGCCCGCAGGTATTCGATGACCTGCTCGCTCAATATTGCAGGGTCGCTGTCGGCGTTGTAGAGAACAATGTCGGCATTTGTGGGTGCCTCGTAGGCAGAATCGATACCGGTAAAGTTCTTGAGCTCGCCTGTTCGTGCTTTGTTGTAAAGCCCTTTGGGGTCCCGTGCTTCGCAAACGTCTAGCGGAGTATTGACAAAGATCTCGATAAATTCCCCCTCTCCCAGAAGTTCGCGTGCCATTTCACGCTCAGCCTTGAAAGGTGAGATAAATGCGGTAATGACAATTAAGCCCGCATCCACCATGAGTTTTGCGACTTCTGCCACGCGGCGAATGTTTTCGACGCGATCATAGTCGGTAAAGCCAAGATCCTTGGTGAGTCCGTGGCGCACGTTGTCTCCATCGAGCAGATAAGTCCGGTTTCCAGTCGCGTGTAGTTTTTGTTCAATCTGATCGGCGATAGTTGATTTTCCGGCACCGGAGAGTCCAGTGAGCCACAGGACGCAGGGCTTCTGCTGATTCGCTGCGGCTCGAGCTGTCTTATCGACAATCATTCGATGCCAACCGACATTGAGCGAACGACGCAGTGCAAAGTCAATAATGCCGGCGCCGACCACGCAATCGTTACGAGGGTCAAGAATTGCAAACGTGACTGCTTTTTCGTTCGAGCTATCAGCGATGAATCCAACAGGTTCGCGGAGAGCCATCTTGCAATAGCCAACCTCACCGGCGGATAACGTCTTGGCGGCTATCTTCTGTAGGGTGTCGGTATCGACCCGGTACGAGAGGTCGGTAATCTGCAAGCCAACCTTGGCACCAAAAAGGTGCGCTAAGTAGGTTCGTTCTGGGAGCATTCGATCCGTACCGGTCCAAATCAGATGCGTTGCGAACTGATCCGCGGCTGGTCCGCTCGGTTGGTCGACGGATAGGTTGGCATTTTGTGCCAGTTCAAGTTTGTCGGTACCCAGCGCTAAGCCGAGTTGACAGACTTTTTCTATTTTTTTGCGTTCGTCCATAGCCTATGGATTTAATTTCGTGTCATCCAACCTTGTCGATTTAGCTTCCGGGACAGACGACGATATTGCCGACATGGTGTTTGTCTATGAATGCCTGTTGTGCCTCGTGAAATCGGGAGAGTGGATAGCTGAGCGCCAGCAAAGGATTGATTTCGCCCCGTTCAATATACTCCACCAGGGTCTTGATGACCTCCGGTGGCTCGACTGTTGTGCCGGTGAATGTGAGGTCGTTCAAGTAAAAGGTGCGGAGATCAAACTCAACCATTGGACCTGCGATGGCACCGGCGCAGGTGTAGCGACCGCCACGCGCTATGACGTCGATTAATTGCGGCCAAAGCCTCCCGCCGACGATGTCTGCGACCACGTCGACCGTATCCCGGCCCGTTGCCTGGCGCAACGCGGATCGCAGATCGATCGGGTTGCGTTCCAGAACGGCAGCCGGTCCAATGGCCATCACCGACTCGGTTTTTTCGGGGCTGCACATAGCAATGGAAATCGCACCTCGCCGGTTCGCGAGTTGCACCAGTGCCGACCCGACACCACCAGAAGCCCCAGTGATAAGAATCGCGTCTCCCGCCTTGACGTGGGCTCGATCCAACATGTTTTCAGCCGTGAGGTAAGCCGTTGCGAATGTTGCCAGCTCGGTATTGGTAAGCGCGCAGTCGATCGAGTGAACCTGTCGGCCATCAACTTTTGTGAATTCTGCGAATCCCCCATCGTATTCGCTACCGAGGTAACCGGTCGTCTCAAGCATTTTTGGATCTCGCCAGTTACGAAACCAGACATCGACGAGTACCCGCTTGCCGATAAGGGTGTGATCAGCACCTTCGCCCGTGGCGACCACGACACCTGCGACGTCGGCGCCTTGGATGCGCGGAAAACGCATCGATTCGCCGCCCCAGCTGCCGTCTCGGTTATCAATCTCCGCCAGGTTATCTCCGCTGGTCGCCTCGGTATTGCTTTTTGAATACCAACCGGTCCGCGTATTGACATCAGTGTTGTTGAGGCCGCATGCCCCCACGCGTATGAGTACTTCATCAACTCCGGGGACTGGGGTCGGCCAGTCTTCATGTAATTCAAGCCGGTTCAAGTCCCCGTGACCGGTGAGAACAACGGCCTGCATGGTGTCAGGAATTAGCGCCAATGCCACTTTGCCTCATTTTCAAGTGATGTGCAGTTGGGTGCGCAGACGCTGACCGATTTAGCCGGCCAAGTATCATCCGGCGCGGCACCGAGTCCGGCTGTGGTGGGCGCAGTCACTGGAGGGTCTTTGCTGCGTGCATCTTGGCGGTCCAGCGCCGGGTGCTGGCATCTGGCCCATGCAGTGTTATTGAGGCACTCTGGTTCACTGCGTTGTCTGATCAGTCGCCCTGGCGCTTAAGAAACTCACCGAGCGCGGTGTTGAATAGGTTGGCTTGCTCAATATTTGAGAAATGCAGTGCATCAGGAATGACCACCAGTTCGGAGTTCTCGATGCAATCTCGAATGACTTCGTGAGCGGAGACGGGCGTACCCGGGTCGTCCTCGCCAACGATTAGCAGGGTAGGTAAGCCGATTGTGGATAAGCGGTCAGTTAGGTCCAGGTCTCTGATCGCTGCCGCACAACCGCAAAAACCATTGACGGCGGTGCTGCGGATCATCTGACGTACCTTGTCAACTTCGTCAGCACGTTGCGCTTGGAAACTGGCGGAAAACCAGCGGTCAATGGTTGAGGGCACCAGTGCCTCCATACCGTCACGTCGGGCCAGAGTAATGCGATCGTTCCATGCGGAGCGACCTTCGGGTGGAATGCGACTCGAGGTATCGCATAGGCTGAGTGAAAGAAACCGGGACGCATCATGCAATGCAGCGGCTTGACCGATCATTCCCCCCATTGATAGGCCGATGTAGTGCACTTGGTTAAGTTCCAGTGCATCGAGTAGGCTAAACAGATCATTGGCTAGCAAATCCAAGGTGTACTCGCCATCTGGCGCCTCTGTGTCACCATGGCCGCGGGTGTCGTAACGGATTACCCGGTAGTGTGATGTCAGGGCGGGCATCTGGAGGTCCCACATTGTTGTGTTGGCAGCTAGTGAATGACTGAGCAGGACAACAGGTGCGTCTTCAGGACCTTCAATCTGATAGTGAATTGAGATCCCGTTGGCAGTAAGTTGCATTGACGTTTCTCCAGGCACGGTTTACTTGGGCTGGTGGGCTGTTCCTTCAGCCACGCCCAACGTAGGGCATCTTTGTGGCCATAACAGTCATGAAGAGGGCATTTGCATCCAGTGGTAAGTCAGCCATATATCGAACTGCGCCACCCACATTGGAGGCGTCCATTGTGGGTTCGATCTCAGTGGTGCCATTCGGTTGTGCAACTCCAGCCTTCATTCGGGCAGTCATGGGTGTCTCGGCGTTGCCGATGTCAATTTGTCCACAGGCGATATCGTACTTGCGCCCATCGAGCGCAGTCGACTTTGTTAATCCGGTCATTGCGTGCTTGGTGGTGGTGTAGGGAGCGGAATCTGGGCGCGGTGTGTGGGCTGAGATCGATCCATTGTTGATGATGCGGCCACCACGTGGGTTTTGGCTTTTCATGATTCGAAAGGCCGCTTGAGTGCACAGGAAGGCGGCCGTTAGATTGACATTCACTACGGTTTGCCACTGATCCAGGGTGAGATCTTCCAGCAGTACGCCAGGCGGTGCGCCTGTGCCCGCATTATTGAACAGTACATCAAGGCGACCGAATTGATCCTGCGTCCGTCGAAAAACCTCACCAATGGAGTCGGGGTCACTTAGGTCCGCGGGCACCAACAGGGTAGAGGAGACGGTTGAGGACATTTCCTGGACTGTCTCTTGCAATGTTTCAATGCGTCGGCCAACGAGTACCAGGTTATAGGCATCAGACAGGGCAATGGCAGCGGCGCGGCCAACACCACTGCCCCCACCGGTAATGATGGCAGTTTTAATGATTGTATTCATGGGGGAAGTCTCTGGAGCGTTAGGTGATGGACTATTCGTGTTTGAATAAGTGCCTGATCTTTCGAATGCTTTGCTTGCCTTTGGGGGCTCTCGGGCATACAGATAAAGATGGGGAAAATTATGTTCGAAATAGGTTTATGGCTTATGACTCTTCGCTGCGTTGGCGCCCGCGATTTTCCCAAACACCGCGCCATTCATAAGGCCGGTACCGCCAGGATAGTTATGATAGAAAACGCCACCCACCAGTTCGCCGGCGGCAAACAGTCCGGGGATAGGCTCAAGGTCTTCGTCCAGTACTTCACCGGTTGGAATAATGCGCAGCCCACCAAATGTAAAGGTAATGCCGCACGTAACGCCAAAGGCCTCATAGGGTGGCGAGTCTAACCTTGTTGCCCAGTTGTGTTTGTCCATGGGCAGTCCTTCGGTTTTCTTACCATCCTTGATAGTGGGGTCGAAAGCAATATCTTCACGGACCGCTGCGTTGTAGTCAGTCACTGTGCGCAGGAAATTTTTCTCATTCATGCCGTGTTCAGTGGCGAGTGTGTGTGCCAGTGCCTCGATCGTGTCAGCCTGCACTCGGGTGATTTGCTTGATTCGGTATTCATCCCGCATCAGGTGGGTCACTTTGCTGTCGAACACCTGCCATGCCGTTTGCTGTGGTTGTTGAAGAATGACGCGACCATATTTCGCGTAAGTGTAGTTGCGAAAATCGGCCCCCTCATCGAGAAATCGCTCTCCATTGAGGTTGACGCATAACGAAAATGGGTAGGAGTGTTTCTGGAATAGGTCACCAATTCCCAAATCTCCAAATTCTGGCGCATTCAGTTCCCATGCAACGGCGTGGCAGCCAGACCAGTTACCGTAAGGCGCAGCGCCAATATCCAGCGCCATACGAATTCCGGCTCCGGTATTAAAGCGTGAGCCGCGAACTTTGGCGAGTTCCCAACCAGGCCCCAGATAGCGGGTCCGCATTTCTGGGTTAGCTTGAAATCCACCTGCAGCAAGCACGACGGCACGCGCATTGATTTGGTACGTTTCTCCCGCCTGCTTCACTTCGACTCCGGTGACACGGTTGTGTTCGCGGGTCAACCTAATTGCACGGGCGCCATAGCGGATGTCGACTCCAAGGTCGCGTGCAATATTGGTCTCAGCCTCAACGAGCCCAGGCCCGCCTCCCCGCGCCTCTACGGTCAACCCCCCCCAAAATCGGAATACGCCATCGATTTTGAATGCTTGACGTTTGTACATGGGGACAAAACGTACCCCGTGGCTATGTAACCACTTAACAGTCGAACGACTTTGGCGAACAAGCACTTCTACAAGGTCAGGGTCACAGCGAAACTGTGTTACGCGAAACATGTCGTCGAAGAATTGATCTTCTGTGTAAACACCGAATTCCGTCGTGCGGATTTCCTCGTCGGAAAGATCACAGATCTCGCGCAAGTCGTCCGAACCGTTGTAAGCGAAGCGAATAGCACCAGCGGTAAATCGACTGTTACCGCCGCTTTCTTCCTGCGGCGCGCGTTCTAATACCAGGGTGCGGGCGTTATTTTCTGCTGCCGAAATGGCAGCGCAAAGCGCAGCATTACCAGCGCCGATGATGCATACGTCAAACGAGTCGATCATATCTAAGGGCATGCTATGGATTGGAATCAAACCAAGGAGTCTACTCGATGGTTGTCGCGGTGATGTAAGTATGCGCGAATAGCTCGGTGCGCTCATCGGGGCCTGGTGCATCAGTGAAAGTGTGTGTTTCTGTCACCTGTATTCGGTGGTGAGTCGCGAGGTCAACGACCGGATGTTGGCAACGGCATCACAAGTTCACTTATCGCTTCTCATGTTGACGGCTGGAACGTGGTTATGCCGGGCGATGACGAAGCGTACCGAACTTGGCCTTTGTTGCGACCGCTATCAGAGGGGTATGGGCATGGACGGAACTGAGGCGTCTAAAAAACGCCAGTGCCGGTCTGGGCATTTGAGGCGAGTAGGGTGACGTGAAGAATCGTTGGTCCGATAGATGTGGTTGATAGGGTATAGAAAAAGTTTTCCCTCAATTTTGTGATGAAAAATATTATAACTAATTAAAACTAAATAATAAAATAATAAACCATATCGAA
>Ga0114933_10004735_pt1 | contig 12593 bp, 7 predicted proteins | sample 4SBtaG_FD_89691 | JGI IMG/M metagenome (GOLD analysis project Ga0114933, IMG submission 89691) | Deep subsurface microbial communities from Kolumbo volcano to uncover new lineages of life (NeLLi) - 4SBTROV12_W25 metaG | ecosystem: Environmental > Aquatic > Marine > Volcanic | place: Kolumbo...
CCGCTCGAGCTAGCTTAACCAAGAAACTGTACCGTACATTGAAGAACGCGTACCCAAAAGTGCGCATGCCTGTGAAGGATCGACCTGTTCTTGAACACCTGCTGTATGCTTGCTGTCTTGAAAATTCGTCATCTAGCGCAGCGAACTCTGCGTACACGCGACTCCAGTCACTCTATTGTGACTGGAATGAAGTCCGTGTAACGACAGTCTCGGAATTAACCGAAGAGCTGTCGATGCTAAACGATCCTGGAAAAGCAGCAGTGCGCCTCAAAAAAGGTTTGCACAACATCTTCGAAACGATCTACAAGTTTGACTTGGAGCATCTCACAAAACAAAAACTAAGTCAGTCCCTTAGCGATCTAAAAGGCTGGCGTGGATTTACCAGCTACGGAATTAATTATGTTGTGCAAAACGGTTTGGAAAGCCATTCCATACCCATTAACGGTGCAGCGTTTGACGCGATGATCGTGCTCGGCATTGCAACCGAAGCTAATAAAAAAGCATGTAAAATCCCCGGACTTGAGCGTACCATTGCCAAGAATCAAGGAGTGGAATTCGGTGCCCTGCTCCATCAACTTGGCGTCAACTTTGGTAACGATCCATATGGCAAGAAAATCAGAGAGCTATTGCTTTCCGTTAACAAAAAGTGCGAACCTAATTTGCCCCAAAAGCCATCGGCAAAAGATGAAGCCGAAGAACCGGTAACCAAGAAAAAGGGGGCCGGTAAAAAAACCGCCGCAAAGAAGAAGACCACTAAGAAAGCACCAGCTAAGAAAGCAACCAAGAAAGCTTCTGAAAAAAAGAGTACAAAGAAAAAAGGATAATCTTTACAGTACTTAATTGATTGGCACATTCACCGTTTTTTGCGCTAATGATTAAGGCAAGTAACATCCCAGGGAGGGTTACGTGTGCTGTTAAGCCCACTTTTCAATCGAATCGCCTGCATATTGCTGGCCATCACACTATTTCTAACAGCTCGCACAGGTGCGCTTCGCGCGGAACCAGATGTAACCCCTCCGGATCCGGACAGTTTTCTTGAAACGCTGCCACGCAACCCGGAAAGCGAAACAGAGCAGGATCACAAGCATTCCTCTACGCTGTTTGCCCACGGACGCTTACTGCAACAACGCCAGCGCCTCAGCGATGCACTGAGAAAGTACCAGCGTGCCTGGCGGTATAATCCTGACATCGATCTGGTTTTACGAGATATCGTTGGAATCTCAATGACCACGAACCGACAGCAGGAAGCACAGCGTTACGCAACGATCGCATTAAATTCGGATGTAACATTCAATAGTCCGAATCAGTTAGGTCAAATTGCTCTCATGCTCACAAGAGCAAACGACTTTAGTGGCGCTGTCAGCGCATATAACAAGTTGCTGGAAGTTCGTGGCAAAGACAATCTGGACGCCGCGGCCGTTGCCATACGTATCGAAATTGGCAGACTCTCATTTCTTGCACAAAACATCGAAGAGAGTGCCAAGGCCTTTGAGTTTGTACGGGACGTTTTAGAAAACCCTGACAAACTACAACTTTCTGATACGCAGCGAAAGCAGTTTCAGGGAAGAGACGGCATCACTTACATTGTCATGGGCGAGGCCTTCATGCAAAACGATCAGCTTGATGCCGCTGAATCCTGCTTTAACAAAGCAAACGAGATTAAGGAGAATCCCGCGCTTTATGCATTACGAATGGCACACGTATCAAGTCGGCGTGATGACAATCAGGCAGCACTGGACTACTTAAATGACTATTTTGAGGCGGGTGACAAGAACACGGCTTCAGACGCATACAATCTCCTGTGGGAGACGCAGAACAAACTCTCCACTAAAGAGGACACGGCAAGAAAAAACACGGTGCTCTTGCTAACATCCCTCTTGGAAAACGACCCCGAGAACGTCTCACTAAAAGCCGTCATTGCTGGACATGAAGTTAATCTTCGACACTTTGCAGTTGCAGCAAATCTATACCGAGAGGTGTTAGAGAAACAAACCTCCGGGCCGGAATCAAAGGCATTCATAAATCTATTTCTCAACAAGAATGCAAACCGTGGGCCAAAAGCACATCGTGCGTCGATCAGCGATCTAGAAATAATCTGGCTGATGGCAAAATCTGCTGAGAGCACCTTTTCGTTTGAAACGCTCGACGCCGATCAACTCAAACAAATCACCGAAGACGATGATCGCTCGACTGGATTATTGGCAGCAGCCGATGAGTATCTGCAGTCCGATGATGGCGAGAAATATCAACACCATCACTTGCAGACTGATAAGGCAAATGTCGCCCTGGCTGCCGCCCTACTCTGTTCACTACGCGAAGAGATCGAAGAGGCGGGGGAATACTTTGAACAAGTATTGGATCTGGATGCATCCAAGTCAGAGCGTGTACTAGAGTCCTGGGGATTTCAGCTTCTTGTGCATGATGATGCACAACAGGCAGTCGAAATCTTTAAGCGCGCCGCGGCAATTGAAGGTGGTAGCAGAAAACATGTAATCAACTATTTCCTCGCAGGAGCTGCCGTCGTCAATAAAGACTTCGATGTCGCCACGGCTGCTGCAAAGACAGCGGCGGAAATTGGTAAAGGCAATCCACGTCTCCTAAGCCGCTATCCATGGGTACTTTATCAACAGCAGGCATATGGAGAGTCGCAGGTTGAATATCAAAAAATCCTGGATCAATTCGATAACCAACATGGGAATCCAGCTATACGTGATTCAATGAAAGATATTCGTATGTCCATGTCCAATGTTGCATTGAAGCAAGAACAGATTGGAGACGCTATCGAGTATCTCGAACAGGTCTTGGATGAATTCCCTGATGACATTGGTGCACTGAATGACCTGGGTTATTTGTGGGCTGATGAAAATCAACACTTGAATCGCTCATTGGCGATGTTACTTAAAGCTGTGGATGCACAGCCGGACAATCAGGCATATCGAGACAGTCTCGGTTGGGTTTACTATCGATTAGGCGACTACGAGCAAGCTCAAACACAGATCGAGCTTGCCATTGAAAAAGGAGACGGTGACGCCGACGCCATCATTCTCGACCATCTCGCTGAAACATTGCTTAAGCTCAACCAACGTCGAAAAGCTGAAGAATTATGGCAAAAAGCCATCAAGCAAATCGAAAATGGTGGAGACAAGAGTCTCTTAGAATCCATTCAAGAGAAACTAAAAGCTAACTAATTCAAGACGACAGGAATCTCATAAGTTATGGCAGGCCATTCGCATTGGGCGGGTATTAAACATAAAAAAGCCGCTATTGATAACAAACGCGGAAAGCTGTGGAGCAAGCTTTCCAAGGCAATCATCATCGCAGCTAAGACTGGCGGTGGTGACCCCGAAACCAATATCCGGCTGCGGCAAGCGATTACTGATGCAAAAGCCGTCAGTATGCCCAAAGACAATATCACTCGGGCTGTCAAAAAGGGCACCGGAGAACTAGACGGTGGAAATCTCGAAGAGATCGTCTACGAAGGCTACGGGCCAAATGGCGTCGCCGTCATGTGTGACATCATGACGGATAACCGTAATCGCACCGCATCGGATATCCGAAAAGTGTTTGACACCAATGGCGGAAACCTTGGTAGTTCCAATTGTGTGGCCTGGATTTTCGACCGCAAGGGTCTGTTTCTTGTGCCCTCTGCTGACACAACAGAGGACGATCTTATGGAACTGGTTCTCGAAGCCGGTGCCGACGACATACAAGCTGAATCCGATACGTTTGAGATTACCTGTGATCCGGAATGCTATTCGGACGTGAGTGAGGCGCTTGAATCTGCCGGTATCCAAGTGTCAAGTAAACAAGTAACACGGTTGCCACAAAATACCGTGACACTCAATCAAGACGATGCGCGTCAAGTTCTGAAGCTACTTGAAGAACTGGATGAACACGACGATGTCCAAAACGTCTCAGCCAACTTTGATATTCCTGACGATGTGCTGGAAGCGATCAGCAGTGAGTCCTAAGTAAACCCAGCTGTGAACTAGTGTGCGATTCGCTCCCAGTAAGTTTCAAAGGCACCTTCGTCATGAAAGTCCGGACTGTTGTCCAGATCATGGCATTCGAAGCAAGTCGTTTGCTTAGCATCGTTGAGCGATAATTGCATGGCATCACGGAATTTCTGAATCTCAGCCAGTGAGACTTCTGCATCGGCTGATTCCACACGCACGTGGTCACTCCCGGGGCCATGGCAGTTCTCACAACCATTTCCCGTCAGATGTGATGTCATTGCAAGTGATTCAAATCCACTTGTGTACGGTGTGTACTGTTGAGGTCGCCATCCTGTGACATGGCAGCTAAGACACTCCGGGTCGTACTGCCTGGGAATATCAGCACGATCTGTCGGATGCTCCAGTGATTCGGTCGCATGTGCATGAGGTGTATCTAACCACTTTTCATACTCGGATTGATGGCAGCCAGCACACGACTTGGAACCCGTAAATGAAGCGCCACTTGGATGCACCGATGCTCGAACACCTAATCCTTCAAATCCAAGGCGTTGTATTTCCACCTGATAGTCCTTCAACCATTGAAGTACTTCGTTGGAGTCTTCATATCGTGATGTCAGCGATACTCGTTGATATTTCCATTCTTGCTCTGATTCAAACCATCCGAGCACAAGACCATACATGCCCTTCTTACCGATCTGGATTAGTGAATTGCCGGATTTACCAATCTTTCTTAGATCATATTCAGGTTCACCTGATGCTCCGGAAGTGACAACGAATTTAAACTGCGGGAAGTCCTCTGAGATTTGAATCGAGTTTTGCAATGTCTCTTTGATCATCAACACCAACACATCACATTCCTCATCTTCAAGCAGAGATAAAGCGTTCTGTATTGCCTTGCGCGATTCCTCAACAAGTATCTCGTCTGAGCCGATACCACTCAAATACGTTTCACCAATGACCGAGACGATACCGACCTTTTTGTCACCATGAGAAATGACTTTGTATTGAGGAACTAATTCAGGATCAATGATGCTCACGTTACTAGATATATAGGGAGATGAGCCATCCCCATCATCAGCGACTGTTGCTAGAAGTTCACCCGACGGCAATTTAAGATCATCCGGTCCGATTCCAATGGCCACGTATCCCATCGCAGCCATACCGGCAGCAGTTAACTGAAACTTGATTTCACTCTGCCGACCAATTCGCCGTACAAGATTACCAGCATCGATTGGATAGATATCCCAACCTTTATCTCTTAGTGAGTTCAGAAATGTGTGGCGTCGGGACAACCCACCCTTTTGATATTCTAGTCCTGCACATCCACAAGGTTCGATATAACCATGCTGACGGCCTGTAAACACCAATGCAAAGTCCGGGGCTGTCCATCCATCAAACAACTTATTTGGATCCGGCACGTCAACTTCCTGAACCACTGACTCTTGGGTATCGGGATTATAGGTCCCCTGCTCTCCGGGGGTTCCTCGATCTGTCATAGATGGCAGCGTCGCGGCAAAGCCATCTGAATCTGATTCTTCGTCACCGCAACCGATAAGAGTGATTGCAAGCAGAAATGCCAGACTGTTTAACAGGAACACCTGTATGAGTCGGGATTGTTCGGACATTAGCTGAGAGCCTACTGGTTTATAATCGCGTAGAACACATTTACTTTGACAGTCTTCAGGAATGGGTGACTCGTACCGAACGTAAGTGTGACGGGTTTTCCGCGATTCCCGCCCAAGTGCGATGCCTCAGCCGCTCCCTTGGGGATCTCAATGCTCACATTATGGTGCACAGCCTTTCCATTTGCTAATGGCATTGGCTCTGCCAATTGAACCCGTAGATCTTTTCGTAACTCCTGTGACAACAGACTCAGCTTAACATCGTTCTTATATGCACCTTTAACAACGATTCGCAGTTCTGCTTTCCTGCCTTTATCGCTTGGGATAATTCCAAGCTTGAGATCACCCTCGACTAGCAGCGGATTCGACTTATCTTCATTAAACCCTCTTCCGTAAACTGCGATGTCCGGAACCACTTCGCCACTGATAGGTATCTCAACTTTTGGTGAGTCCGGCAAACTCGTCGTGATGACGACCCTTTGATTGAACACACCCTGTTTTCTTCCGGGAGCCAATTTCACCTTCATGTATTGGCCGGTCTTAGCATTTTCTTCTTCCGCAATCACTTCCGGTTCAATTGGCTCAAAACTGATACTGAGTTCCTCAATATCAGCCGGCCCGGTAAATTCATGTGATACCACCTTCAAGTCGTCACTGGCATATGAAAACAGCTTGGCAATGAATTCACCACCCTCATCACTGGAGATCTTACCCATCAGCACGCGTTCCGGCCGACTCCATACACTCTGCACAATCGTCCCTGTCACCGTTAGCCGTACGGTTTTTAAATTTGGGTCATTGGTGTGAATATCCGCGGACTGAGTAAACACGGGAGAAAGACTGACTTCTCGGGCTGTCCATTCCAATACGATTTCGACAAACTCGCCGGGCTGAACTAATCCGCCCTTTAAAGCGCTTAATGTACATTTACAGGTCGTTTCACCTTTCGCCAGCTTCAGCGGCATATTCCCGGTATTTTGAATCACAAAAGTGTGCTGCCTGCGACCACTACGTTCCATGGTTCCAAAGTCATATTCACTGCCACCCACAACGAAAGCCTCGGGACCCTGTTCATCAACACCGTTTCTATCACCGTGCCATCGATATCTTCCAAACCATCGAGCAAAGTAAGGCGAAATTGCTCACGAATGCCAGAGTAGAACCATTCAGTTGACTCCTTACCAGCAACATATCCACCGGCAACAACAATAATGAGAAGGCCAAAAAAGCGGTTTAGATTCATGGTCCGTCAATGGTTCAAAGGAGGATTAAGCGATGCAATCAACGATGCTTCGTTGCACGGTTTAACTTCGCTCGATATGACATGATATGACACGATATAACAAGTTTAGCACACGAAAACACAGGTCATCCGATGAAACAAGTTGTGAATTCAGCCGGATTTTCCTGAGAATCTCCGCGTAATTGATGTTTGAATTTCCACGGAGAGTTTAATGAGTAAAACCTCTGTCGCGAATCGACGCGACAGAGGTTCTTGGAGCTTTTTCACACTTTAAAAGGCATGTTAAGCATTGCGTTTTAATCATTACGCAGTGCTTTTAAGCGTTGTTCGATGTTTCTAGGCTTTTTTTCGGGTTCCAGACCGGAATCCAACAACCTGCCAATCCGATTTCGTTTCACGGTAAACTCCAGAACAGCTCTGTTTCGCAGTCGATACTCCATATGAGGATTCAGCCCATCCAGCCTCAATGACTCTGCAATCAGGTTTTCAATCTCTTTTTGGTGGTCGGGATCTTCGTTTAGCTCATCAAGTTTTGCCATTGTCCAACTTAACCTCGCGATCGTGTATGCATTTGCAGGATATAACTCCCGTTCTTGTACTAGCAACGCACGAGCCTTATCCAGCAGAATTGGTGCTTTCCTTTGTGTCTTAAAGTGCAAGGCAATACAGTACTCTGCGAGCCTTCCGAACATCTGATGTGACCTTGGAGACCGATCTGTTGCCTCATCGATGGCGTTAAAAAATTCCTCATCCACTCGGCCTCTTGAACCATCATCAATAGCCAAGTCACCGAGTTGCTTGAATAAGTGATCCACTAACATCATGTCCGCTGCTTCATCTTGTGGATCCATCGCACTCATAGATTCCAGATGAGCCTTGATCTCACTTTGACTAAACCGTTCGTTCTGCAATTGCTGCAATGCCCGGTCAACCCGTCGCACTGGCACCAAACATGAAACACAAAAACCAATCGTTAGCAAAATGGACAACAGTAATCCAACGGATGCGAACAACTTAGGTTGTGTAGTGAGTTCATCAGAGTCTGAGGGAGACTCAACCGGCAATTGACATCCAATCAATGCCAATAACACCCACAGGCTACAGCTAACCCCTGGCACTGAAATACCACCTGCGAACAATAGGTTCACCAGTAACACCGCGCACGCCAACTTCAAAATTCCACTGGGTAACCGGCCATTTTTGACCCACTGCAATCCAGTCATATTAAGCATCACGATCATGATGATGCTAATCATCGTCACTCTGTCGAGTGTTGCTGAATTGATCGATATATCAGTAAAAAATGACAAGACATGGATGAGAATAACTCCGCTAATTCCACCGCATACAACAAATCCGCTGCCCGAACTCAATTCCTTCTGTTTCGGTGGCCGCCCGCGGCGGAGGGCCATTACGACAACTCCAACAGCGAGCACTAATCCGGTGAGACCAAATGATGTCAGGACCTGCATGATCCAATTATGTGGATCTGCAATCGACTCACTTGCTTCGGGTGCCTTGTACAGCGTGTAGCGATCCTGGAAATTCCCCGGGCCAATTCCGGTAACGGGTACATCGGCAGCCAATTGCATCGAAGCGTTCCAATATTCGAAACGAAATGCCAGTGACTGAGAGCTACCGGTTACAACTTTCCAATCCAGTCGACCCGACATCACGCCAATCCCAATTGCGACAACGACGAGTCCGGTCAGGCCGAAAATCACTTGCCGGCGTTTCTCGGGATAATGCTTTAACAGATTCCATCCGATCACAACGATTCCAACGGCAATCGCGCCCCAGGCCGATCTGCTTTCGGTCAACACAATACAGATCAACACACCAACCATGCAGGTGAAGATGCACACGGCGAATGTCAGAGCGTCACTTGATCGTTTATTTAAGTCAGACCAAAGTCTACTTCTCAGCAACGCATTGCCGGATATACCAAGTCCGACCATAAACCAACAGGACAGAAATCCCGCCAGAGAGTTTGTAAGCGCAAACGTCACAAGCGGTTCGGTATCCTGAAGTCGACTTTCAAAGTGATAACGAATTGGCGATCCTTCCGGGGCATCTATTCCGGCTTCGGTAAGCATCTGGTCTCTCGCCTGTTGGTCTCCTCCAAAGTAATCCAGCCGCCGTTGCGGCATCTCAACCAGTGATTCGTACACCCCGTCGATCGCAAGCGACGCCGAGATTCCGAACATCACGAGGACCAGTGCCCGTCGCGATACAGCATTGGAAAACAAACTCGACACAACCAGATAGATCATCGGGTAACTGATCCAAACCCACATCGAATTAAGGCTGTTGCGACCGTTGGATGTGTTTAGATTCCAAACCGTGCTCGTAAGCATGGCACAAACCCAGATTGCCATTACTAGGTGAATACGAGAGAACCGATATGCAATACGGCCTGATGCAATACAACCAACGGTGATCAATGCGAGCGTTAGCCACAGCAACGTCGGCAAAACAGCAGCACCGTCCATCACACCGACGGAATCTGCAGTAAGAAGTGCCGACAAGACAATCAACGATGAACACGCTGCCGTCAGCAGACCCACCAAACCGCCAAGTGGTGCCGTCTCAGATACCGCCGGTCTTTTCGATCGATTTCGGCGTGATTTAGCCAACGACTTTCCCCTTTGGTGAATCGACCTACTTAATTAGCACAGCACTACTTAACAGAGTTCACTTTACGACGCGCAGTACTTTCGAGAATTGCCACGATTAAAAGGATGAACAACACAACGAGCACGACGAGGATAGCACCCTGACTGGATACCAGCTGAAGCAGCAAACCTGCTAGGCCACACGTTGCCGTCGTGAGATACATTGTCAATACAGCCCTTGGCTTAGACAGTCCCAATTCCACTAGCCTGTGAGAAAAGTGACATTTGTCAGCCTGAAACGGGCTACGACCTTCTCGTATACGAATCAAGATCACCGTTACCATGTCGTATAGCGGAACTGCGAGAATACAAAGTGGTGCCAATACACCGTGCCAGTTTTCAGCACGCGCATCCGTATAGGTTGCCAACAATGTGGTTACCGCAATACAGAAGCCAACAAAGTAGCTGCCTGCATCCCCCATAAAAATAGAGGCCGGCGGACGATTGTGAATGAGAAATCCTCCGAGTGCACCGACGAAGACAAACAGGAACCCGGCAATAAACACCTGGGGACCTTCCGGAGTAGCCCCGGGGAGCAGAACATACACAGCAAGAAACGTGGAAGCGATTGCGGCAACGCCGGCGCTCGCGCCGTCCATATTATCTAGCATGTTGAATGAGTTGATTAACGAAACAATCCAAACCGCGCTTATCAGAATTGTAATGATCCGATATGGAATGAATGCCGTCAGCGTCCATCCTTGCCACGATACAACTGCGACTGCAACAACAAACTGAACAAACAGGCGAGTCTTCCAGCTTAAACCCTTGCGATCATCCATGAGTCCAAGAATCATCATCAGCGACCCGGCCGAAAGTAGGATCCATAAATCGCCAAGTTGCTCTTCTACACCAGCTAGATATGGCCTGATCGTGTCTGGCAAATAGTCGGCTACCGAACCATTCAATAGAACCACGGTTGTGCCCAACAACATCGGAATTAAAACGGCAGCCCAAATCGCGATGCCGCCGCCCATGGGTGTGGGGGTTTCGTGTACTTTGCGCTCACCTGGTTGGTCAACTAAACCCCAGGAATGTGCTTTACGTCGTACAAAGAACACTACAAGCCACGCGACGAATGCACTGGGGACAATCGCCAGAGTAACTAACCAGAAAATGAGCTCGGAGTGCATCAAAGATTCAGCTACTTGGATAGCCGCTTTAAACAGAGTGTGAATGGGTCATCATCTGGTACAACCTGACCATCATTCTACGTTGGGCACACCATATCGTTCGCGCAGAACCATTCTGCATTGATTTAGGAATGCATGGTATCCTTCCGTCATGTAGTCAGGATACGTCCAGGGCCGCTGAGACCATTGCTTTGATTGAAAATGCAATGTGACCTCAGCAAACATTCCTTTTCCAATATATATGCGATGGTCCCTATCTTTGGTGGTTGCCAAGACGAGCTTGGCAAGCGTCAGGTAACCCGGATCAATATTCAGCGGACGATCCACTGAAACTACCGTATCTATATCGGCATATTCGAGCTCCCAAGTGTTCGTCTGATGCTTTATTTCTGCTAATTCCGCCGGATCAACCAGTTTTTCCACCGCGATTAACTGTTTTTTGAGTAACGGCCCCATGGATGCTTCGTAGTAATCTGTTTGTGTAAATTCAAACAAGTCGCTTGCAAGGGCGATCACCCCATATCTGGATTCGATTTTATCTCGCGCCCACTGCAATACAGCTGCGTCTCCGCTGAATATTGCGAAGAAGAGAAGTACAGGCTGATGATGTTGAACGTCGCCCATTACCTGTCGATCATTAGGTTTTAAGTGCTTAAATCACTGAGGATCATTAATAGGATTTGCCGAATATGGCACGTCCGGTGCTCGGCTTGCCACTGAATATACACGTGCCTTGCTCTTGCTCCTGTTCGAGCGGAATACATCGTGTTGTCACTTTTAGTTCACCGAGCACTTTCTGTACTTCAGGTGCATCCTCACAAAAATGGCTCGATGCAAATCCACCATGGAATTCAGGTGCCTCCTTGTTTTCAGGAGTGAAGTATTGCCGGAATTCATCAAGTGAGTCGATTGTTCGTGAATTTTCCTCACGCAGCTTCAAAGCTTGATTAAACAATGAAGATTGAATTTCAGTCAGAATCGTATTCACTTGTGTGACAAATTCATCCCGATTAATACCGCTGCTCTCACCGGTGTCCCGACGCGACACGAATACATTTCCGTTTTCGATATCACGCGGACCAACTTCCACACGAATCGGAACACCGCGTTTGACGTGATACCACTTTTTCTCCCCACCGCGAATATCCCTGTCATCCATGATGACGCGTATCGGTTCACCCCCGTATGTTTGAGCCTTCAGCTGTTCCTGCAACTGATCGCAATACTCCAATACAGCCGCACGCTGATCATCATTCTTGTAGATCGGTAAAATCACAACGTGACTCGGTGCTAGCTTTGGAGGGATTACCAAGCCATCATCATCGCTGTGAGTCATAATTAATGCACCGACAAGGCGTGTTGATACTCCCCACGATGTCGTCCAGGCGTGCCGTAATTCACCTTCCTGATCCTGATACGTAATATCCTGTGCCTTGGAAAAATTCTGGCCGAGGAAGTGAGACGTACCAGCCTGCAGCGCTTTTCGATCCTGCATCATCGCTTCGATGGTCAACGTTGATACGGCACCTGGAAATCTTTCGTCTGCCGTTTTTTCTCCCTTAATGACAGGCATGGCCATCGTGTTTTCTGCAAAATCTGCATAGACGTCGAGCATCAATCGGGTTTCTTCAAGAGCTTCTTCTTCAGTCGCGTGACACGTATGCCCTTCCTGCCATAGGAATTCGGCTGTTCTAAGAAACATCCGTGTCCGCATTTCCCAACGCACAACATTGGCCCACTGGTTAATCTTGATAGGCAAGTCCCGATATGACTGCACCCATTTTGCATACATTGCCCCAATGATCGTCTCGCTTGTGGGCCGGACGATGAGAGGTTCTTCAAGCGGGCCTGCTGGCACCAATCCACCGTCCGGTCCGGGTTCGAGTCGGTGATGCGTTACAACGGCGCATTCCTTAGCAAACCCTTCAACGTGCTCGGCTTCCTTTTCCAAAAAACTCATTGGA
>Ga0114933_10004736_pt1 | contig 12592 bp, 18 predicted proteins | sample 4SBtaG_FD_89691 | JGI IMG/M metagenome (GOLD analysis project Ga0114933, IMG submission 89691) | Deep subsurface microbial communities from Kolumbo volcano to uncover new lineages of life (NeLLi) - 4SBTROV12_W25 metaG | ecosystem: Environmental > Aquatic > Marine > Volcanic | place: Kolumbo...
ATAGCCATCATGGCATCACCAATATATTTATCTACCATACCGCCATACTTTTTAACTGCATCTGCTTGTATAGTAAGTGCTTTATTCATAATTTGTGTTACTTGTTCTGGTTCTAACTTTTCAGACATTGCAGTAAAACCTCTTACATCTGTAAATAAAAATGTACAGTATCTTCTTTCACCACCTAATACTAAAGAATCTGGGTTATCTTGTAATTTTTTAACTTGTCTTGGGTCAAGATAATGTTCAAATTGTTTTTTAATTTGTTGTCTTAATTTGTATTGTTCTCTAAATCTTAAATAAAAACCTATTGATGCTGTTATAAACTGTGAAATTAATGTCCAACTTACATCTATTAGTATTCCACGCTGGATTAGATAATGTCCAAAAAATATTGTTAAAAAGAATAATATACTGGTAAATGTTATTCCTAGCGTCATTCCAAAAATATTTACACATAACCAGACAAAAGTTACTGTTATCACTAGAATTAATAATTCAACTGCTAAATGCCAATCAGGAATATAAGGACTGTCTTGTATTAAAATTGATTCTGCTAATGCTGCTTGTATTTTATGTGGTTCTAATAATCCAACTGGTGTAGCTATTTGAGGAAATACGCCATTTGCAGTAACACCTACAAAAACAAACTTTCCATTTACATTCATCTCTTGTAAATTAGTTTGTTCTGTATCTATCCAACTAATCCATTTACGACCAAGACTATCTGTTTTAACAGGTGGTATTCCTCGTATTGATATTTCTTCTATACCATTATCATTAGTTTTTATAATATATGTTTTTACACCAAACAAAGCTTTGTATATTTGTGTACCAAAACTAGGAATCCAATTATTATCAGGTGTTTTTACTAAAAGAGGTATTTTTCTTACAAGTTGGTCAACTTCGGTGGGAGCAATAGCTAAACCAGATAGCGTATTATTTGCTAGTAGAGGATGGTTTTGTTTCACTCCCAAAGATACTATACCACCATTATCCTCACCTTTCACTACAGTTCCTGTTGGTTTAGGATAATTACCTTTACCATCTTCAAACATAGCTATTACACTTGGTGCATATCCTAAAGACCTTCCAAAATCTTCATCACCACCCATTCTATCTGCTTGTGGAAAAGATATAACCCAACCAACTCCTAAAGCACCTTTACCAATAATTTCCATTTGTATATCAGCTAATCTTTTTCTAGGTAATGGATAACCACCTTCTCGTTCTACATCTTCTTCTGTTATGTTAAGTATTACAAAATTACCTGATGGTTCTGGTGTTTGTATAAATGAGTCAAATACTTTTAGTTTTAATATTTCTGTAGGTGTTGACTGATATATTAATGGCAATAAAAGTATTATAAGTATAGGTAATAATAATTTTTTCATCCGCTACTTTGGTTAATTGTTATAACAGAGTCTCCTCCGCCATTTATTTTTACTATATTAGATACTCCATCTTGTATCAAAATTACTGTATAGCCATTTCCTGAGTTTAAATCTACTTGTACTGATTCGCTTATTTTTCTACGCAAACTTATAACTTGTCCTGTTACTATTGTAGTTATCTGTGTGTCTGTATCTTGACCAATTAAAGTACCAGAAATATTTACACCTGTAGCTAAAGCTAATTGGTCCTCTTCTTTTTCTATTGCTAAAGCATCTAAAACATTTAATAAATCTTCAAGAAAATTAACATCTAAATAGTTAATATCTAATTCTGTAAACTCTAAACTATTATCTTCTAAAAAATCTTCTGCTAAATAATCTATATCTAAATCATTAAAATCTAATAAATTAACTGTTTTAGTTGTTGCTGTTTCTTCTTGTGCAATATCTTCTTCTTTAGGTGGCGTAACAATTAACATATTATCTATAATATCTAATGTTAAATCTAATATTACAGGTTTAGTAGGTGAGCTCTCAAATACATCTACAGTAGTGGCTTGGTAAGGTTTATTTAATAAAACTGTACCCATAGCTGTAACTACCTCTATTTCGCCACTAGAAAGCCCTAGAGCGTCTGGTAGCAATATTATAAGGCTACGCCCTAGTTCATCAACTGTAGCCGTAAAATCAGTCCCTCTAATCGCTATATTTGCAGTAGGTGTTTTTAAAGATATGTTTTGCTTATCTATGCGGTTTAGATTACCAGTAATAAACCTTGCTGTACCAAGCCCAAAGGTAAGAGCCATCTTTGCTTTGCTTGGGTCAGGGTCATAGATATATTCATCTATTAAAAGCTGTGAGTGTTCAGTTAGCTTTACAGTTGAATCATCTAAAAAAGTAATAGCCATACGACCATTTTTAGTTATAGCTTCATCATTGCTTTGTATAGCAAACTTTAAATTAGCCTCGTAAGGTTTATCTCTTACAATTTGTGCTGAACCATTTAGTTCAGATATATCTCCAATATCAGCAGCTTGTGCTTGTACCTTGGTCGTTTTGAATAACGCACACAGTACCACTATTGCCAATAGATAGAATTTTAAGCCAGTCATTATCTTGGGTACTTGCTTGTGTAATATTAAATGTTCTACTATTACCTGCTTGGTCTAAATAAAAATAACCACCAGCATAACCAGAACCTGTAAAGTTTACTGTGTTACTATCACCATCAACATCAACATAAGAAGTACCGCCATCATAATTAATATCAAAGTCAAATGTATTACTATCACCTTGTATAATCCAATCTAAATCAAGAGTTGCTGCTAAAGCACTTGTGCCATGGTCTAAAGTAAATGTATTGGTACTACCTGTAACAGCAACATTATAATTTGAACTATCAATACCATAAGTATTAGTAGGGTCGCCTTGAATAGTAAAAGTATTGCTATCACCATCAAATTCAAAAAAACCTGTTACAGAATCTCCTAATATATCACCAAGAAATTTGTTTGTATCACCTATTTGATTTATATCTAGCGTCATAGTAGTACCATCTAAATCTAAAGCAGTAAGAGTTCCTGCTACAGAATTTAAACCACCAATAATATTTCCAGAACCAATTTGTTCTAAATCTATATTAGCTGTTGCACCTGACTGGTCAACATAAATTTCGTTATCAGCCGCGTATATTGTCAATGCAGTCAGCATCACAATCAGGCTTATTAATTTTAATTGTTTCATTTTTTTTCTCCCAGAAACCTTTGTTATAACCTATTTTAACGATTTGGAAAACAGCTTCTTCTATAGCTTTTTGTAAAGCTAAAGTTGTAGGTTCGTTTTCTGCATCTCCTGTTTCTATTTCTACAAGTTCTGTACCTGCTTCAATAAATCTAAAAACATCTTGTGATTGTCCATAACTATAAATTTGTTTATTTACTAGGACATCAATTAATACCTCTCCTGTAGCTATAGAAACCATACGCAAGGCAACTGTTATATTGTCTATACGATATTGTTTACTACTACCAATCCCTAAATATCTAGCACCTATACCACCGCTTTTAATATTTGTGTCATATCCAATTACGGCACCTTCCATAAGAACACCTGCAAATAATAAAGGCATAATAGGTTTAAGTCCATCTGTTGCTTCATTTTGTTCTCTAGCAGAACGAATTAGTTGTCTTTCTTTTGTAAGATTATCTAATCCAACTCTTTCAGCTACTCTAAAAAATTTACCATCTGCAGTATGTTTAAGAGTTCTAATTAATAAATGACTTGGTGCTTGTGTTATAGCAGATGAAAACAAAGCAAATTCACTATTACTTTTTCTTTGACCTGTTTGGTCTGTAAAACTATTAGGATATACTGCGACAACAATAGGTATTTTAGGTTGTGCTACATTTAATAATTCTTCAGATTGTATTTGTAAAATACTAGGTAAAGTTTTACCTTGTTGTAAATTAGTATCTACAGGAGCTAAACTACAACTAGAAAGAAAAATCGCCAATAGGTAGTTGTATTTCTGTAACATTTCCGTTTTCATCCGTTATTATAAGAGTAATAATGCCATCTTTAATACTATATTGGATAGTATTACCCTCTAATGTTAAAGTACCCTCTGTGCTTGGTGTTTCTCCAAATAAATTTTCTACTAACTGTCTTGATAGCTGTGCATAAATCCTTGACTCTAAATTACGAATAAATCTAGCTAATGTAGTATTTTCTTTATCTCTTTCTAACTGTTCTTGTATAGCTTTAATTTCTTCTTTGATAGACATTTTACGATTAAATTCTTGGTTTTCTATCGTTAAATAATGTGAACTTGTACCAATACCGCTAAATGATGGATTTTTAAATTTATGAGTTATTGTATCTGCTTTTAAATTTACAGCAATAATTCCAAAAAATAATATAAAACCTATAAAAACTATAGTTATTGTAAGTCTATATTTTTCTAATTCTTTTTTATCAATCTTTTCTTTGGTCATCTCTATCTGCCTTAGCAATTTTATTGCTATCAATAAGTTGTGGTACTCCTAATATAGTTTTAATAAGTGTATCTTGTCTTATAATTTCGTTATCCAATGACCTTATTCTATCTATTAATGCTACTAAAATACCATGTTGTGAATCAAGTTTTGTGCCTAATCTTTCTTCAATGGCTTGTATTTGACCAGCTACTTTTTCATCAACTACATCTAGTTTTTGTTCCATGCCATCCACAATACGCATGATAAGCTTATAAATAAACCAACCAAGACCAAGTGCGGCTGCAATAGGAAATCCAACTTCTTGAATTAAAGTAACGGCTGATTCCATTAATAATCACCCCAAACTTTAACTTTTTTTCCTCCATGATATTCAACAGCATGACCTTCATTAATAAGCATTTGACAAATGTCTTTGCCATCTTCTGTATAAGGTATACCTAATATACGACCATATTTACCTTTACCTAAAGATTTAACTTTTATACTGCCACAACAAAGTTCTTTAAGTCTTTCTTTAGCAGCAAGTCCTAATTTTTTTTCTGCTAAATCTCTAGTTCTACTTTCAGGAGTATCTATACCTGCAAGTCTAACACGCTGTTTATGTAGTTTTACATCAAAGCCTAAATCAAGACAACAATCAAATGTGTCTCCATCTACTATTCTTTCTAGTGTAGCGTTATATACAAACGCATCTGGTGCATTAGCCATTATCTTTTTTTTCCTTTATGTAAGCCATGTCTTGCGTGTTGTTTACCTTTTCTTGTAGCTGCTCTTTTTTTTCTATTAGCTGCTGCAAGTTTTTTTCTACCTTTTGGTGTAGATTTTAATCTATTTATTTGTGCTTTTGGTGCATATACCTCACCTGTTTCAGATGATTTTTTACCGCTAGGAGTAGTCCACTTTTGACTTGACCATGTTTTTAAACTTTTTTGAGATTTTTTTAATGGCATTATTCTTCCTTATCATTATATAAATTATCAAATACTTGATTTACATCTAAAGTGTAATCTAAATCAGATTTACTATAATGAATATGTTGAGAAGGTCTAAAGTCTGGAGCACCTTCTCCTAATTCAAATTGTGCAGGTCTTGTAACTCTTACTCTATTATTAGGTAAAGCAACTATATTTCCTGTCCATTTTCCTGCATCTAATAATTCAAGAACATGATTTTGTTTATGTTGAGCTGGGTCATCTGCTGTATCAGATTTTGTGTAATCTACAGTAAAGTAATACTTTGCAGGATAAAATTTACCATCAATTTTTGCCATCCAAGGACATGGAGTACAATTTTCTAATACATATATACTGTGTGTACGAGATGCACAATCCCAAGGTTGTGCTGCCCAAACTTCCATAGGTTCAGCCCATTCTTCAAAAGGTGTATCACCTACAAGAGCTGTAATAGGCATACGAGCCCACATAGCTCCACCATGTACATTTGGTTTATCTGTGTCGTAAGTTTCTGCACCTGTAAAAATTACTTGGAAAGACAAACATCTTTTTGGAATTGTTGTAACTCCAATAACCATAGCGTGTAAAAATTCACCATGATATTTTTCGTGATTGTGTGTATATTCTTTTCTAACCCAACACTTAAAATAAGGTATGCTGCTTTGCAAATAAGCCATTTACTTATATCCACCACCTGCTTTTTTATAAGCTTTTGCTAACATTTGTGCTTTCCTTGCTGACCATTGTCCAGGTCTACCACCTTTACCACCAGCTTTAATTCTGTTGAATATACGCTTACGCATAGTAGGTTTTGTATAATTACCAGCTTTATTAACTGTTGATTTTTTAGCTCTACTCAAGATAAAAATCCTGCTGTTATTACAGTAGCTACTATAAATGGATAGACTGCCCATATCATCATTTCAATTTTATCAAAACGCTGTGAGCCATCTTCTAATCTTTTGTCAATGCTTTTGTATAATGCTTTACATTCTCTTTCGTGAGATTCTATAGCATTTAAAGCATCTTTAATTGTTGCCATTACTTTTTTGGTGCTTTATCTTTAGCTTTTAAAACATTTAATGCACACCAATCTATAATTTTATAAATTTTACCAAACCATACATCATCTTTAGGAGTAGGTGTAATTGCTGCTATAACAGAAGCTATAGAAATAATAGCTGTAATCCACATTAATATATTAAGTATTGTCATTTTTATTTTCCTTTTTTTTAGTTTTATTTTCTTTTAAAACTTCTGTTGCTACATCAGAAGTAGTTTCTGCAAGTATATTAGTAAATACTGATAAACTTGCTTTTACTTGGTCAAGTTGAAAATTTAAAGCTGCTGCTTTTTTATTTAAATCATCAATTTGAGCCTTGCAATATTCTTGCTCATTAGTTAATTTTTTTTTTTCTTCCATAATATTCCTATAGTTAATTAATATTTAATTATAAGCATTATGCAATCAAATTGAAAGCTAACTTATTAAAGTATCTTTTTTTTGCACATCCCAACAGTTTAAGTTGGATGCGATGGTTCGTCTTTCTCCTTCACCTTTGAAGGGATAGACCATGTGTTGCAACCAAGAAGGGAAAAGTAATAACTTTCCTACTTCTGGAGTCATAACAAATGATTGAGCTGGTTTTAATCTTTCACCATCTATAACTGATACTTGTCCGTATTGAAATGTTATACAGCCATCTGAATGTCCACTTTCGTTGTATAGCGAATAAGTTGGTGATTGAGCATTAACATTACCTATTTGCGGTGGTACTTTAGTCCAAGCTGTAGTTGATATGCCCATTAATGTTTTAGTGCCGTGGTCATGTATTGGATTGTAATCACCATCGTAACTATGTACTGACCAAGTTTCATCTATTTGAACTTGTTTATCACCTTTAATACTATTACCCGAAGCAGCAAAATGATTAATATATTCAGCACCAAGGCTGCAGATAAAATTATTATACTTAACCATTCTTTTATCATTGTGGTCTAACAGTAATTGTTCTCCTTTATCTATTTGTCCTACTAAAGTTTTTGCTAACGATTCTTTGTTTTTATCTTCCCTATACTCGTCCATATAATCATTAACGCTATCAATCATATCTTGTGGCATTTGTGCTTCTAACACATATACCGAAGGCATATTATGCATTAAAAACTTTCCTTCAGTCATATTTAACTAGGTACGCTAAATGCTTGGTCTGGTGTACTTAATGTAGGTGGGTTAGTTATAACGCTATCTACTTGACTAGCGAATACTACATCCCATTCTGATACAGGGCATATAGCTACTAAGTTAGCATTAGTCCAACTACCTTTAGCTTTTAAAGTAAAGTTAGCATTTCCGTCATCATCAAGTTGTTTAACTGTAGTGCTAAAAGTATGAGTATAATAAGTACTATCGCCCTCATTATCGTTTTCATATTTCATTTCTATACTCCACTTATCTACTTTACTAGATGCATTTTCATAAGGTGTACATTTAGTTATTGCTTTTGTTACTGCCATATTATTCTCCTTCGTTTAATTTAGCTTTTAATTCTTCTACTTGTGCAGAAAGTTCTTTTACTGCATTAATAAGAGGATATATAAACATACTTTGTGAAAGTCTTTGTGAGCCATCTTCTTCTTCTAACCAACCTCCAAAGTTTTTATGTCCTACTTTATCTAATGCCTTTTCTACATCTTGTGCAATCATTCCATACAGATTTGTTTCTGTGTCCATGTGGTTTTCTGTTTCAGAATAATCTTTAAAATATTTTGGAAATTCAGTATTAGGTTTCCAATTAAATGTTACAGGTTTTAATTCATTAATAAAACTTAAACCTAAATCTGTATTTTCTATATTAGTCTTTTTATTAATATCTGAACTTCTTGACCAGGTAGCATCTGAAGTAAATGTGTTAGAAACAACATTACTTGCTTTACCAAAACTAAAAGTATTACCAGATGCTGCAATGTTGTGACCTAAAGCAATACTGTTTGCATTAGTTCCACCACTTACATCAGCTATTGAACCTACACAGATATTATAATCTCCTTGGGCAATAGTAGTACCTGCATCTTGACCGATACATACATTTTGACTTCCAGTAGTTACATTATCTCCTGCATCTTTACCAAAACAAGAGTTACCACCACCTGTAGTACAACGAGTTAAAGCATCATACCCCATAGCTGTATTGGTACTACCTGTTGTTATTTGGTTTGCTGCATAATTACCAACTATTGTATTATCGGCACCTGTGGTTATTGCATCTCCTGCAAATACACCTATTCCTACATTATCATCGCCTGTTGTAACTGCATCAAGAGCTCCATAGCCAACTGCTACTCCTCTAGCTGCTGTAGTGCTAGAAACTAGAGCTGAGCTTCCGACAGCAGTATTATATCCACCAGTTGTTGCTCCACCTAAAGCACCTCTACCTACTGCGGTATTATGTACAGCTGTTGTATTAGCATCTAAACAAGCTACTCCAACACCCGTGTTACTTGAACCTGTGGTATTTAATTTTAAGCAGTTAGAGCCAATGGCTACATTGTTATCAGCTGTGGTATTAGCACTTAAAGTATTATAACCTACGGCTGTATTACTACCTCCTGTGGTATTAGCATCTAGGAACGCATATCCAACTGCTACATTATATCCACCTTCGGTATTTACTGCTAAAGCTGTATGTCCTAATGCTGTATTATTATCGCCAGTTGTATTAGCTGACAATGCCTCTACACCTACTGCTGTACCTCTTGTGCCTGTTGTATTAGCATCTAAAGCATAAGCACCGACAGCTACATTTTGGTCGCCTGTAGTATTTCTTAATAAACAATCGTAACCAATTGCTGTATTACTACTTGCTGTTGTACTATCGTATAAGGCAGCAGCACCTATAGCTACGTTTCTTGTTCCTGTGGTATTTGTTCTTAAAGCTGATGCACCAATAGCTACATTACTATTTGCTGTTGTATTAGATAGTAAGGCTGCCTCACCCATAGCAACATTATCTGCTCCTGTTGTATTAGCACTTAAACAACTAGAACCTACGGCTGTGTTTCCATCTGCTGTTGTATTAGCATCTAGTGCAGCTGCTCCTATTGCTGTGTTATCTGCACCTGTTGTGTTTGCTGTTAAAGCACTATCACCAATCGCTGTATTGTTGTTTGCTGTAGTATTTGCATCCAACGCTACACGACCTACAGCCGTGTTTGAAGAACCTGTTGTATTTACTAATAGTGCTTTATGACCAACTGCAATATTGTTAGCACCTGTAGTGTTTGCTTTTAAAGTTTCATTACCTATTGCAGTGTTATTTTGACCTGTAGTGGTTGCTGTTAAAGCAAAAGCTCCAACTGCTGTATTTTTATCTGCTGATGTTAAAGCTGCAAAAACGCTATCTCCTAACCCTGTATTTTGAATAGCAGCATCTAAAGTTCCTGTACCTGCGTTTTGACTAATTAAAATACTGTCAGTAAAATTTGTAGCATCAGCTAAAATACTTATGCCATTAAGGGTACCACTTAAATCAAGATTACCATTCATATCGATAGTGGTTGCATTTAGTTCTAGTTCGGTATCAGATACTAAATCTAAAACTCCGTCTGCTGATTGGTGTATATATGTACCAGAATCACCAAACTGTAATTGTCTAGTGCTATTTAATAAAATGCCTGTATCTGCAACATGAGTAAGAGTAGTATCTTGGTCATCACCTAAATTAATAACGGCTGCATCTGCTAAAAATAAATCACTAAATTCTAAAGAACTTGTACCTAATGCAGCACCATCAGAAGCATCTGGTACAAAAGCTGTAGTTGCAGTAATTGTTGTACCTTCTATTGTAGATGTTGAGGTTAATGCAGCACTTGCAGCTATAGTTGAGCCAAAAGTAACACCACCGCCATCTGCAATGGTAATGGCATCATCTCCATCAGTATATTCTATCAGGGGAGTTTGTATGGAAGAACTGCTTTCAATAATGCCACTTGTTTGTAAATTTAAAGAAGCAAAAGCATCAACCATTGCTCCACCAGAACCTGCACCATCAGAATAAATAACTTTAGTTTTACCTGAAGGTATAGTAACTGTAGCTCCACTACCTTGTTTAATTATTATAGATTGAGAACCACTTGTTCCATTTTCTATAATCCATAGTTTTGATACTGTATTTGGTCCAATAGTAATAGTACAAGTAGAATCTAATGTACCTGTATATTTTAAGAACATAGACCTACCTGGGTCTGTTGCTCCATCTGCTATAGTTGTTGTATGAGTATCAGCATTAGTTGTAATGGCTTCTGTGCCATAACTAAAAGCTTCTGCTATTAATTCAAGATTAGTATTTGTAGTTGTACCCCATGTTCCACTAGCATCGCCAGTAGCCATTTCGTTTAATCTTAAATCATTTACATATGAACTTGCCATTTTTTTTCCTCGTAAAAATTATACTTTATTTTTTATGCGACTTCACTCCAATTTGGAGATTGAGTTGTTGAAACTGTTGTATAGTTTGGTGTTTGTGAATCATCAATAATAGTCCAAATATTTACACCTTGTATTTGACCAGTTCCAGATAGTCCTATTACTTCAATAAGTGCTTTAGCTATAACTGTTTCACTACCTAAAGCTGTTGTTCCTGCTAAACCAGTAACTGAAAGTATATTATTTGTTACTAAAGATATACTTCCTAATGAACTTGTAGCAGAAATACCAGTAATAGCAACATTAGCTGCTGCAGATACTGATTCATCACCAAGAGTTCCTGCTGAAGCAGTACCAGATACACCTGTAACTGCTGCACCTGCTGTTATAGCATTACCTAGTGCTGATGTTCCTGTATTGCCTGAAGCAGAAATATTTGCTGAAGCTAATACAGTTTCACTACCTAATGCAGATGTTCCTGCATTGCCTGTAGCAGATATATTAGCCGTACCAGTAACAGTTTCGCTACCTAATGCAGATGTAGCACTAACTCCAGTTACACTAACTAAAGCTTTTGCTATTACTGTTTCACTACCAAGTGCAGAAGTACCAGCTACACCTGTTACACTTACTGTAGTTACTGCTGGTTGACCCCAAGGACCATTACCCCATGTAGAACGACCCCATCCAGCCATTTATTTAAGCTATTCTTATAATAGCATTTGAAGCATCTGCTGTAGGAAACTGAATAGTAAAATCACCTGCTGTTGAAGTTTTATCTCCACCAAAAGCTAATATAGCAACCGCAGGGTCGCCTGAAGCACTATCATTAAATATCATTGCTCCATTAGCAGTAACAGTAGCATTACTAAATGTTAAATCAGCAAAGTCTGTTAATGCAGTTGTGCCAGAAGTAGTTGGCGTAACATTAGTTAATGCAGCACCTTTAGCAGTATAGTTAGTACCGCTAACTTCATTAGAAGTTGTATATGCAGTTGTAGCTGCACCTAAAGATGCAGAACTTGTATATAACGCTAAATTAAATGTGTTACCACTTGTTGTAGTAAAATTGTGTGTAGCTGTCATTAATTCTTTTTTAAATGAAGTACACATTGCTTGTGTTATTGCCATTAAAGTCTCCTTATAATATCAGCCATATCTTTATGACCTTGTTTTTGTAATAATCCTGCTACAGTAGCTCTATCACTAACTATAGCTTGTTTTAAATATAGAAGTACAACTTGTGTCATACTATCTTTAAATGCTTGTGCTTGTGCTTTAACCATAGGGTCAGCATTATCACTAATAGAAATTAACTTATCTATTATTCTTTCAGTCCAATATTCAGGACTTAAACCTTTATTATTAGTAGTTTTAACTTCTATATCGCCTATAGTGGTTTGTACATCTACTGTAAACATTATGTTACCTGTTGTCTTACAGGACCAGTCCTATAATTATCTTTAGTATTTTTACCTTCAGCAAATACTTTTAATCTTTGTATTGCTTCTTGAAATCTTTTTTCGTAATTTACCATAATATCTGGCTCACCTTTCATAAAAGTATATGCTTCTACTAATGAACCATACAATAAACAATCTGGTGCATTTGTACCTAAATAACTTGTTCCATCACTACTTGTTGTAATAGATGTAGGTGTATATTCATAATGTAATTCTGCTGTTAAATTTGAACTAGGAGTTGGTGCTACAATAAAAGTATCTTCATCAAATCTAGCATAATATTTAGGTATTCCTGTTGTAGAACTACTAGGATATGCTTCTCTAATAAAAGCTACATCTTTAAATAATAAATATTCATAGC
>Ga0114933_10004737_pt1 | contig 12589 bp, 8 predicted proteins | sample 4SBtaG_FD_89691 | JGI IMG/M metagenome (GOLD analysis project Ga0114933, IMG submission 89691) | Deep subsurface microbial communities from Kolumbo volcano to uncover new lineages of life (NeLLi) - 4SBTROV12_W25 metaG | ecosystem: Environmental > Aquatic > Marine > Volcanic | place: Kolumbo...
CGCCTGTCGCCTGTCGCCTCGCGCCTGTCGCCTCGCGCCTGTCGCCTCGCGCCTGTCGCCTCGCGCCTGTCGCCTTGCGCCTGTCCCCTGTCGCCTGTCGCCTGTCGCCTGTCGCCTCGCGCCTCGCGCCTGTCGCCTCGCGCCTGTCGCCTCGCGCCTCGTCCCCTGTGCCCCTTCTCAGGGCCAGACCACCTCGACCACGTTCGAGCGCTCCTCGTGGTTGCGCTCGGAGAAGCGCGCCAGGCCCGAGACCATGAAGTAGTAGGTCTCGCCCGAGGTCGGTTGCCAGTCCATCTCCACAAAGGGCGACTGCTTGATGTGGTCGCCCGCGACCGAGGACGCGCTCTTGCAGGTCTGGTCAGGCCGCATCCACTCCCAGGTCGCGCCGTACCAGGCACCCTCGTGCTCGATGAAGACCCAGGGGTTGGCGTTCACGTAGGTCCCGTCGCCGCCGATGTCGGTGCTGTCCCAGGTCCCGGCCTTGTCGTGGTTGAGGCAGATCTGGTCGCCGCCGAGGTCGACCGTGACGCTGCTCAGATCCGCGGTCACCGCCCAGCCGCTCACGTTGGTGTGCAGCCAGATGACCTCGCCGAGGTCAAAGGGCGTCGTCTCATCCTCCGGCGGGTCCTCGACGTCCTCGTCGCAGGACACGTCGACGACCTCGGAGCCCACGTCCCCGAACCAGTGGACGTTCTCGCGCACCATGCGCCAGTCCGTCGTGTACGTGCCGGGGCTGTCCGGGGCTACGGCGTCGACGTTGAAGACCCACGTGTCGCCGGGGCCGACCTCGATGCCCTCGGGCAGATACACTCGGGTCGAGACCGCGAGCGGGTCCTGGTCGTCGACCGCGCCCAGCTTGTAGCCCGCGTCACGGGTCCAGGTCGTCGAGCCGCGGTTCGTCGCGACGATGGTCATGAAGTCCCCCGATGAACAGTCGAGCTCCGGCTGGAGCGAGACGTACTCGATCAGGGCGTCGTCGCCGTCCTTGTTCGCGACCAGCTCGCCGGTGTCGTCATCGATCGGCGAGGCCGTCTCCTCGGCCCCACCCACCGCATCGGGATCACCCAGGTTCGAGTTGGGGGACGAGCATGCGAGGAGCAGGAGACCGGACATGTCCGTTCCAGGAGCAAGCGGCGTGCCAGCCGGCCGGTCGCGCCCGGGTGCGGCCATGGGCGCCGAGGCGAGCCTGTGCCGGTGTGACCTGTAGATCCCACTGCGACCCTAGAGGACCAGCCGGACCGCCTTCTTCTTGCCCTTCCAGAGCACGACCTCGCCGTCGACGAAGTCCTCGGCCGCGAGCGCGCGCTTCACGTCGGTGACCTTGACCTCTCCGAGGCGGACCGCGTTGCCCTGGATCTGGCGGCGCGCATCCGAGGTCGACGAGCACAGCCCGGCCTCCTTGAGCACGCTCGTGACGAAGACCCCCAGCTCGACCTTCTGCTGCGGCATGGCGGCCTTGGCTGCCCCACCCTCGAAGGCCGCGCGAGCGCCCTCGAGCGCCTTCTGCGCTTCCGTCCGACCGTGGATGATGGCCGTGGCCTCCAGCGCGAGCACCCGCTTGGCCTCGCGGACTTGTGAGCCGCTGAGGGCCTCGAGCTCCTCGATCCGCTCCAGCGGCAGGAAGGTGAAGATGCGCAGCAGCTTGCCCACGTCGCGATCGTCGACGTTGATCCAGTACTGGAAGTAGTCGTAGGGGCTGAGCAGATCGGGATCGAGCCAGACGGCGCCGTCGGCGGTCTTGCCCATCTTCTTGCCGTCCGAGCGGGCCAGGAGCGGGAAGGTCAAGGCGTGCGCCTGGGTCTGCTCGACGCGTCGGATCAGATCGACCCCGGCCACGATGTTGCCCCACTGGTCGTCTCCGCCCATCTGCAGGATGCAGCCGTGACGGCGGTACAGCTCCAGGAAGTCGTAGGCCTGGAGCAGCTGGTAGTTGAACTCCAGGAAGCTCATGCCCTTCTTCAGCCGCTCCTGAACCGAGGCCTTGTTCAGCATCGGCATCATCGGGAAGTGGACCCCGACGTCGCGCAGGAACTCCAGGTAGTTCCACTCGCAGAGCCACTCGGCGTTGTCGACGAGCATGCCCTGCCCTTCGGAGAGATCGAGCAGGAGGCTGAGCTGCCGCCGCAGGCCCTCCTTGTTCTCCTCGAGCCGCTCCAGGGTCATGATGGGTCGTGAGCTGTCCCGACCGGTCGGGTCGCCGACCATGGCGGTCCCGCCGCCGACGATGGCGATGGGTACGTGACCGGCCCGCTGGAGGTGGGCCATGGCCATCACCGGGAGCAGGTGCCCCACGTGGAGCGACTTCCCCGTCGGGTCGAAGCCGACGTAGAAGGTGACCTTGTCGCCTGCCAGGAGCGCAGGCGCCCCCTCGGTGAACTGCTTGACGAAGCCGCGTGCCTTGAGCACTTCGAAGGCGTTCATGGTCTCACTCCAAAGCCGGCGGAACCTAGCCCCGCCGCACCCACCGGGCAAACCGTGCTCGTCCGGGACAGGTCGGTGTCGTAGACTGGGGGCCGGGGAAGGCACTCCCCTGGTGCAAGGAGCCTGAATGCAGTTCAACTACAGGTCCTCGAGCGATCTGTTCACGAAGGCACTGAAGGAGTACACCGAAGAGAAGCTGGGCCGCCCCATCGAGCGGCACCAGATCGAGGATGTCCGCTTCGACTGCGAGGCAGCGAAGCACCGCGACCGGGTCGGTCTGCGGGTCCTGATGTCGTATCCGGGCGTCAAGATCACGGTCTCGACCCTCCATCCGGACGCCTACGCCGCGGTCGATCTGGCGGTCGACAAGCTGGAGCGCAAGCTCCGGGACACCGAGGACCGCCGTCGCTCCATGAAGCGCCGCCGCGCTCGCGCCGTGGCCGAGGACGAGATGGACGTGCTCATGACCCAGGACGAAGAAGAGGTCCTGCGCGAGATGGGGGCGCTCAAAGACGTCCTCGAAGCCTCGCTGGGCTGAGGGTCGTCGCGGCCTCAACGCCGCCGGCGCGTCAAGCCGAAGAGCAATGGAACGAGCAGGAGCGCGAGGCCCTCGCGCTTCTCACGCCGGGATCGGCAACAGCAGCCGTCCTCGCTGCAAACGTCCAGGTCGGGCCCGATCTGCGGCATGAGCGGCGTGTGGAAGTTGCTGGTGTTCGCGGGATCGTGGTGGATGCCCGCCCACTGCACCGCCTGGTCCGCGTGCCCGCCGGTGCTCCAGGCGAAGAGGAAGCCCTCGCGCGTGCTGACCAGCACGTCCAGGTAGCCGTCGCCGTCGATGTCACCGATGGCCGGAGAGCCCAGGATCCACTGGCCGGTGAACTTGGGGAAGCCGGCGGCGCTCTCGCCCTGGTGGTCCCAGGCGTGCACGACGTAGCCGGCCGAGCCGTAGATGACGTCGTTGTCTCCGTCGGCGTCGACGTCCGCGATGGCGGGCGCGACCAGGAACTGGAAGTCCTCGATCTGCTTCGGCCAGCCCGGGAGAGCGTCCCCAGTGGCGCCGCTCCAGCCCCCGATGACGTGCTGGAAGTCGATGGCGGTCGTCAGCGCCAGGCCGACCAGGGCGTAGGTGCCGGCGCCCCCTGTGAAGACATCCGGCACGCCGTCCATGTCCAGGTCCCCGACCGAGGGGTTCACCGTCAACGACACGAAGCTGGGCTCGTCGACGTTGGTGCCCTCGCCGTAGCGATCCTGGGCATAGCCGAGGTCGAGGGCGACCGTGCCGTCGTGGTGGTAGACCGGCGTCTGGCCGATCATGATCGGATCGACGATCTCGAGATCCCCGTCCCCGTCGATGTCGACGAGGGCCGAGCTGCCGGGGTGCCCGCTACCGATCAGCGGCAGGATGGCGGCTTCGTTGACCAGGCCGGCGTTGGTCAGCGGGAAGCCCGGGAGCGTGTCCCCGGTCAGCGCGTCGATGCCGAAGGTGACCGACAGGTTCCCGTTGTTCGCGGTCTCGTTGCCGCCGAAGACCAGGTCGAGATCCCCGTCCGCGTCGATGTCACCGACTGCGACCGAGGTGATGATCCGGTTGCCTTGCCGTCCGCAGTTCTCCGGATGGCACATCTGCTTGGGGTAGTCCGCGAAGGGCTGGCCATCGTGGGTCCAGATGTACAGGCGCGCATCCATTGCGGCGACGATGACCTCGAGGGTGCCGTCGCCGTCCAGGTCCACCAGCGTCGGGGCGCCGGCGATGCCCTCGTCGAAGTTGAAGGAGGCGCTCCGATCGAACTCACCGGTGGTCCGCGTCGGCCACCCCTCGAGGGCGCTGCCGTCGGCGTGCCAGGCGTGCACGCGCCCCTCGAGCGTCGCGGCGACGACCTCGACGGAGCCGTCCCCATCGAGATCCGCCGCGGCGAGGGTGGCCAGGATGGCGTCGCTCTGCTCGGGGTCGAGGGCGCCGGAGCTCAAGGACTCGGCGTCTGCATGGGCCACCACGTCGTCGTCGAGGTCCGTGGTCACCGGCCAACCCTCGACCGGCGTGCCGTCGCCGTACAAGGCGTGGACCACACCGTCGGAGGTGCCGATGAGGACCTCGAAGATCCAGTCGCCGTCGAGGTCCACGAGGATCGGGCTCGACTCTGCGCTGGCTCCGAGATCGAAGGGGAAGCCCGGCTTCCGGTCCGGATCGTCGTAGACGTAGATCGTGCGCCGTGCCTGGCCCGTGCCCCCCTCGCCGTCGACGGTGAGGCGCAGCGTGACCGCGCTCTCATGCACCCGCTCGACGCGCCCGATGACCCCCTCCTCGAGCTCGGGGTCTGTGATCGGCGTGCTCGGCGCGACCGAGGGGTCGAAGGTCACGACCTGCTCGCCGGCGCCGCCCGTGGCGAGCTCGGCCCAGTCCGTGGGCTCCCAGCCGCTCCCCCACTCCAGCGTCCAGTCGCCGTCGGCGGTGACCTGGACATCCACGGGCTCGTCGGTCGTGTCGAAGACCTCGAACCACTCCGGGCCGCCCAGGCGCGCCGCGGGGGGCAGCGTGCCCGACTCGACGAGGTCCAGTGATGCCCGCGCGTTGACCCGCCCGTAGCCGTAGAAGGGATCCCACCCCTCGGAGCTCGGGTAGGTCTTCGCCTCTTCCAGATCCGCCTCGGAGAGGTGGATGTCGTCCACCGATGCCTGGAGGATCTGCCGCACCTGGTCCGCCGTCAGATCGACGCCCGCGTCCAGTCCCGCGCTGATGATCAGCCCCGAGAGGCCCGCGATCTTCGCGGTCGCGCCGGTCGCGCAGCCGTCGCTCGGGGACACCAGGTCCGTGCGGGGCCCGTAGTTGTTGCAGTTGAAGAAGTTCTGGAAGCTGTAGTTCTGGCTCTGGTCGGCACCCTCGTAGTGGATGCTGTGGACGTAGAGCACCTCGTCGGCCATCGCCGGGAGGTTGTGGTGGTAGCTGTTCTCGTCGCCGGCCGCGGCGACCACGACCACCTCGTTTTCGTGGGCCCAGCGGATCGCCCGATCGGTGTTGCCGGGGTGATTCAAGGCACCCATCGCCATGGTGATGACCCGGGCGTCGTTGTCGACCGCATAGGCGATGGCCTGGCCCGCTCGGTTGCCGTCCGTGATGAAGGTGTCCCCGGTCCGCAGCGGGATCAGCGAGCAGTTCGGGCAGGTCCCGATGCGTCCGCCGTTGTCCCCCTCGCCGATGGCCTCGCGCATGGTGCCAGTGCCGTGGGTGCCGAAGCCGTCGTCGAAGTCCGGGTAGGGGTCGTTGTCGTCGGCGAAGAAGTCCCACCCGGCGATGTCGTCGATGTAGCCGTTGCCGTCATCGTCCACGCCGTCGGAGAAGGTGTAGATGAGATCGCTGGGATCGAGCAGGTGATCCGAGCGGTCGTGCCCGGCGTCGATGCCGACCCGCGGGTCGTCGGCGTAGTCCGCGATGTTGACCAGGCCGTTGCCGTCGGCGTCCCAGTCGAGCTCGTTGCCCTCGGCGTCCTGGGGCGGGAGCAGCTCGGCCGTGCTCAGGCGGACCTTGTACCTCAGGTCGTCCTCGTGCCACTCGATGCCGGAGTCGAGGACCGCGACGGACACGTCCCAGCGCCCGGTCTGGGTGCGGATCGCCTGGTCGAGCCAGACCCCGGAGCCGATCTCGAGCTCGGCCTTGCGCACCGTGTCCACCGAGTTCTCGGGGATCCACGAGATCAGGTGCCAGTCATCGAGGTCGTTCGGACAGCCGCCGGTCTCCCCACAGTCCGGGTAGATGGGCAGAGGGACTTCGGCGAGAGCGAGGGAGGCGACGAGCAGCATCGCCTTCCAATAGTCAGTTCGTGTCGCCGCTGGCGTTCGAGGTGTAGGTCAGGTTCGAGGTGGTCGGGCTCGCGCCGCCGCTCATGTACATGCCGTAGGCGCTCGAGTCGGCGAGCTCGGAGTCCGAGATCGCGCCGTCGCAGTAGTACCACCAGATGTTGCCGTAGCCGTTGTCGCCGCCGTACTCGATGGTCGACCACTCGATGCTCGAGTCGGCCTCGACGCAGTAGTAGCCGAAGTTGATGCCGTCCCAGTCGCCGGCGGCCGGGCTGGCCTGGGCGCTCGTGAAGGTGACCTCGTTGCCGGAGGCGCCGTTCACGCCCAGGCTGCCGTAGTTGCCCCAGCCCACGTAGAGCGCCACGCCCGACTCGAACGACAGGCTCGCGCCCTCGTCGATGTCGACGTGGGGCCGCCCGGAGCCCTGGATGTAGACGGTGCCCGCCACGACGTAGTCCACGTCGAGGGCCGGCCACGTGGCGTCGTCGTCCACGTAGTCGGTCAGCACGTAGATGCCGTCGTCCGTATTGCCCGAGAAGGTCGAGCTGGAGTCGAGCTGGCCCAGCGAGTTCGCCGGGAGCAAGAGCGGGTAGTCGTCGTTTCCGCTGAGCGTGTTGTCGGTGAAGCTGCCCGACAGCTCGGCGCTCGTCGACAGCGACAGGCCGGGGCCCTCGTTGTCGGAGATGTCGGAGCCGTCGAAGCTGAGCTCGCTCGCGGTGCCGTAGACGCCGGCGTTGTCGTTGTTCGTGATCGAGCAGTCCGTGAACTCGACGTCGGCGTAGTAGGCGTAGACGCCTCCGGTGCCGTTGTCGCCTCCGTACTCGATGGTCAGGCCCGTGAGCTCGTGGGTGTCGGTCGAGTAGTAGCCCAGGCGCAGGCCGTCCCAGTCGCCGGCGACCGGGCTGCTCTCCGCCGAGGTCATCAGCACGCCCGTCGAGCTGCCGTCGACCTCGAGCCAGCCTGCGCCGCTCCAGCCGACGCTCAGGCCCGCGCCGCTCTCGAAGTAGAACTCGGCGCCGTCCTCGATGGTGATCTCGGGCCGGCTGGAGCCGTATACATTGAGGTCGCCGGTCACCAGGTACGGCACGTCGTGCGCAGCCCAGGTCGCATCGCTCGTGACGACGTCGGTGATGACCTCGATGTAGTCCTCGCCGTTGCCGGTGAAGCTGTTCGTGCCGTCGATGTCGCCGAGGTAGTCGCCGAGCAGCGTGAGCGGGTAGTCGCCGTTCCCCGTGGCCGAGTTGCCGGACAGGTCCGTGTCGAGGGAGGCGTAGTAGAGGTAGATGCCGATGGCCTCGTTGTCGTCGAAGCTGCTGTCCGTGATCGAGACGTCGCCGGCGTAGGCGTAGTAGCCGTTGCCGGAGTTGTCGGAGAGGGTGCAAGCGTCGAGGACGAGGTCGGCGTAGTAGCTGTAGATGCCGCCGTAGCCGTTGTCGCCGCCGTAGCTCACGGTGACGCCGGTCAGCTCCGAGCCGTCGTCGTAGTAGCCGAAGTAGAGGCCGTCCCAGTCGCCGGCCGAGGGGCTCGACTCCGAAGACGTGAACGTGATGCCGCTGGTCGATCCGTCAGCGACGAGCGAGCCGTAGCTCCCGCTGCCCACCCGCAGGCCCGCGCCGGACTCGAAGTACCAGGTCGTGCCGTCCGCGATCTCGACCTCGGGCCGTCCGCTGTTCTGGATGTAGATGTCGCCGGAGACGAGGTAGTCGACGTCGAGCAGAGCCCAGGTCGCGTCGTCGGTGACCGTGTCGGCGCCGACGAGGACGAAGTCGTCGCCGTTGCCTGAGAGGCTCGTGGTGGAGTCGAGCTGGCCGAGGAAGTCGGCCAGGATCGTCAGGGGGTAGCCGCCGTTGCCGCTGATCGTGTTGCCGGCGAGGTTGCCGCTGCCGGAGGTCTCGATGTAGCCGAGGCTGGCGTTCACGCCGTCGTCCTCGTTGTCCTGGACGGAGCTGTCGGTGAGCGACAAGGTCCCGTAGTAGACGAGGACTCCGCTGCCCTCGTTGTCGTGGAAGGAGGAGTCCGTCACCTCCACGTCCGCGTAGTACAGGTACATGCCCGCGCGACCTGCGCCGCCGCCGTACTCCAGGTCGAGGCCCTCGATCGCGCTGCCCGAGTCGTAGTAGCCCAGGTAGAAGTCGTTCCAGTCACCGGCCGCGGGGCTCGCGGCGTTGGAGGTGAAGAGCACGCCGCTGCTGGTGCCCTCGACCTCGATCGAACCGGCTGCGCCCGTGCCGATGTAGAGCGCGGTGCCCCCGTCGAAGCGGACCTCGGCGCCGTCCTCGACGGTCAGGGTCGGGCTGCCGGAGCCCTGGACATAGACGTTGCAGGTGATCTCGTGGGGCAGCGTCGCGTCCCAGGTCTCGTCCGAGCTGATGGTCCCGCAGTGCTCGACGGTGCAGTTCTCGTCGATGTCGCCGTCGCAGTCGTCGTCGGTGTCGTTCTCGCAGACCTCGGACTCGCCGGGGCTCACGGAGCTGTCGCCGTCGTCGCAGTCGCCGTCCACGTCGGCCGTTCCGCTCGGCTCGGTGCAGCTGTCGCCGTACTCGGTGTCGCCGTAGCCGTCGCCGTCGCTGTCCGTGTACCAGGTGGTGGCGTCCTCGGCGTCGTCCTCGTCGACCTCGCCGTCGCAGTCGTTGTCGACGCTGTCGCAGTACTCCAGCGCGCCGGGGTTCGTGGTGTCGACCGTGTCGTCACAGTCCGTGTCGTCCGCGGCGTAGCCGGAGGGCACGTCGCAGGCCTCGGTCGAGGTCGCGGCGTCGCCGTAGCCGTCGCCGTCCGTGTCCGCGTAGAAGGTCGTGGTGACGCCCTCGTCGACGGAGCCGTCGCAGTTGTCGTCGACCTCGTTGCAGACCTCGGTGGCGTCGGGGTTCACCGCCGCGTCCGAGTCGTCGCAGTCCGTGTCCACCGCGGAGTAGCCCGACGGCGGAGCGCAGTCCTCGACCGTTGAGTCGGGCACGCCGAAGCCGTCGCCGTCACTGTCCTCGTAGAAGGTGAAGGTGTCGTCCTCGTCGACCTCGCCGTCGCAGTCGTTGTCGAGGTCGTCGCAGTACTCGGGGGCGTCCGGGTAGACGTCGGGCTCGCTGTCGTCGCAGTCGCCGATCTCGTCGGAGTAGCCGGCGGGCTGCTCGCAAGCGGTCGCGCGCTCGCCCTCGGTCGTGCCGTAGCCGTCGCTGTCCTTGTCCGGGTACCACTCGGTGTCCGGGTCCTCGTCCGTCGTCCCGTCGCAGTCGTTGTCGATGCCGTCGCAGATGTCCACGGCGCCGGGGAACGCCGCGGCTTCCTCGTCGTTGCAGTCGTCCGTGTTGTCGACGCTGTCGGGCGGCTGCTCGCAAGCCTCGATCGGGTTGTTGCCGTCGCCGTAGCCGTCGCCGTCGAGGTCGGCGTACCAGGTGCTGGTGACGCAGCCCGAGTCCGTCGGTCCGGTGATCCCGCCGGAGTCTCCAGCGCTGAAGTCCTTGTTGCGGCAGCCGAAGACGAGGAGGAAAGCGAGCATGTTGGTCTCCCGAGGGCCGTGGATTGTACCGGTTAGAGGCCAGGCGATGCGCTTTACGATCGAACACGCGTTCGAGTGCGACCCCGAGGTGCTCTGGGCGCTGTTGCGAGACCCCGAGTACATCGCGGCGATCGACCAGCGGGCCGGGCTGACGCGGACGCTCCTGGAGGAGCGCACGCAGCGGGACGAGCGCGTGCAGAAGATCCGCTTCGTGCCCGATCGCGAGCTGCCGAAGGCTGCCCAGCGGGCGCTCGGCAAGGAGAAGCTGGACTACGTCCAGGAGCAGCGCTGGAGGGACCGTGACCGGACGATGCGGTGGAGGGTCGACATCGTCGAGCTCGCCGGCCGCTACGACAGCCACGGCGACCTGGTCGTGAGGCAAGGCCGAAAAGGCTGGTGCAACCGACGTGTTCAGGGAGTCATCGACATCCGCCTTCCCCTGATCGGCGACCGGATCGCCAAGCGCATCCTCGAGGACATCGAGAAGAGCTACGAGGGCGCAGCGGCGGCGACACGCGAGCTCTTGTCAAGGCGACGTGGGGGAGCCGACAACAGCTTGTAAACCGGGCTCAAACGGCTTGCGGATAGGGTCGAAAAACCAAATAGTCGTATCCGAACACCCTGGAGGCCATCGCATGGACGCCATCCACACCGCGCTCCTGCTGACCGCGGTCTCCGGATACGGCGACATGGACGAGGCGGGCTTCCCCTCCTACGAGGAGCGCGCGGTCCACTTCTGGACGAACGCCGCACGGGTCGACCCGGCGGCCTTCCGCGACGACTACCCCTGCCAGTGGACCTCGTTCCAGAACGAGGAGCAGGAGCCCAAGGCGCCGCTCTTCTACAGCCGCCCCTTGAACGAGGCCGGCCGCTACCACTCCGAGGACATGAACGACGAGGGCTGGTTCGACCACGACAGCTCTCCCGGCGGCGAGCACCCCTTCGCGGGTCGGGACTTCGGAAGCCGCGTCGCCTACTGGTACACCGAGAGCTACACCGTCGGCGAGAACATCGCCTGGGGCTACACGCCGGGCTTCGACGTGGTGATGGGCGGCTGGATGTGCTCGGGCGGCCACCGCGCGAACATCATGTCCGACTGGTACAACGAGCTCGGGACCGGCGTGGCCGGGACCTACTCGACCCAGGACTTCGGCGGCGGCGCAGCCGACACCGAGATGAACCTGGCGATGGGCCTGCACGAGCCGGGCACCACGACCGCAGGCTCGACCGTCGACTTCTACGTCGACTACGTCGGCCCCGGACCCTCGAGCGTCGTGGTGATGCTCAACGGCGTGCCCCACGACATGGTGCTGGAGTACGGCGAGGAGAACCAGGGCGTCTTCGCGACCACCGTCGAGATCGGCGAGGGCTGCACCGAGTACTGGTTCCAGGCCCTCGACGACGAGGGCGAGAGCGCCTTTCCCCAGGACGGCTCCTACACCGTCGGCGACTGCGAGGGCGTGGAGTGGGTCGAGTGGCAGCTGTCCCCCGGCAACATGGGCGAGGACGGCGACGAGGCCAAGAACAAGATCCCCGGCTGGCTGCAGTGGTGGTACGACCGGCGCGACGGCTCGGAGTCCGAAGACGAGGTCAGCGCCTGCTCCTCGGCCCCGGCCAACGCCGGCTGGGCCCTCGTCCTGCTCGCAGGGCTGATGGCGGTCCGCCGCCGAGACTGAGCGCTATACCTCTGGGAGCCCCGCGCTTCTAGGAAGCACGGGTTCCTGGACCTCTGGGAGCCCCGCGCTTCTACGAAGCACGGGTTCCTAGCGCCCGCGCCCCGACGCGGCGAAGACCGTCGAGGGCCTCGTGCACCGGGTCGCGATCGGCGCAGAGCTCGTCGAGGAGCTCCTGGAGGGAATCACGGCAGCGCTCGTCGTAGGCCCGGACCTGGTCCGCGGTCGGGCTCTCGATCGGCAACTCGGCGGGCAGGGGGACCGGCCGACCGATCGCGTAGGACAGCCGCACCGGCCAGGGGATGTGGGGCATCGGGCCCACACCGATGAGCCACGGGAAGGAGAGGTGGATCGGAAAGACCGAGGCTCGGAAGTGGCGCTTCAAGCCGAGCCGTCGAGCCAGCCGATGGCCATCCGAGAGCACGACGAAGGTCTCGTGGGCGCCGGCGTTCGCAACCGGGGTCACCGGCACCCCGGTCTGGAGCGCGGTGCGGGCATAGCCCTTGCGACCGGCGAAGCAGACCTTGTACCGCTCGCTCCAGGGTCGCCAGGTGTCGCGGTCTCCGCCGGGGCAGACCAGCAGATCCCCACCGGCCTCGAGGACCTCGCGAGCCACGCCCTTGGCCGCCGGTCGAATGCCCATGCGCGAGAAGGCCCGTGCCGTCGCCCGGGTCTTGAACAGCATGTCGTGGGCGAGCGGGGTCACGCGGCGGGAGTGGCCGAAGCGCCGGACCCAAGCCCAGGCGAAGCCCCAGACGTCCGGAATGAGCGTGCCACCGCTGTGGTTGCTGACGATCAGGGCTGGACGGTCCGGCAGGTTCTCCCAGCCCTGCACGTCCACCGGCAGGTAGCGCCCGTGCCCGAAGACCGCGTCGAGCCGGTCCACGAAGCGGTCGACATAGACGGGATCGTAGGCGTCGGAATAGAACATGTTCTAGCACCTTCCTAGAACACGTTCTAGCAGAGACCTGCTCGAAGCGCAACGGCGATCAGCGCAGGCGCACCCCGAGCGTCGCGGCGGGCTGCCAGTCTTCGGCGTCGTGCGTGGACTCCGCCCTCGCAGACACCTGGTGGGAGCCGCGAACCGGGGCGTCCGCCAGGACCTCGAGCCGAACCGACTCCGAGCACTCCGGAGCGGTGGTGCAGCCCTGGAAGACCGGGCCGACGAGGAGCACGCTCTGGCGCCGATCGACGTCGACCTCGCGCTCCACCC
>Ga0114933_10004740_pt1 | contig 12587 bp, 17 predicted proteins | sample 4SBtaG_FD_89691 | JGI IMG/M metagenome (GOLD analysis project Ga0114933, IMG submission 89691) | Deep subsurface microbial communities from Kolumbo volcano to uncover new lineages of life (NeLLi) - 4SBTROV12_W25 metaG | ecosystem: Environmental > Aquatic > Marine > Volcanic | place: Kolumbo...
GGTTTTCGCGAAAACGATGTTTCAATGTCGGGCCATCCCGCGGCGGTAAAATCATCGGCTGACCAACTCCCGTTACCTTGACATCGACAAACACCGGTCCGGGTGCTTTATAAAGTATCTTAATCGCCCCACTCAGCTCTCTTGCTGTATAGACAGTCGAAGTAGTTTGAAATCCTGCACCCGAGGCCATGACGGCCAAATCTACACCGTGCTCAGTATGGGTCTCTTGCATCCCTGTCTCGCCATAGCGCTGGTTATCGATAATACAAACCGCAAGATTAGAGGGTCTTTGAACCGCGACCGTTGCTAGTCCTCCAACACCCATGAGCATCTCACCGTCACCGGTAATGACAAGCACTCGGCGCTTCGGCTGCGCTAAGGCCAGCCCTAAACCGGTAAGAACTGCGCCGCCCATACCACCCCAAAGATAAAAATTATTAGGGTTATCTTCAACAGATGCGGCATCCCATGTGGGGGCCCCAAGCCCGGTTACCAACAACAAGTCATCTCGTTGTTTTAAAATACTTGCTACTACTTTGCGACGATCTAACGTGATTTTTTTTCGCGCCGGCATTATTTTGTCCAATCCTTAAACCCAACCACCCGCTGTCCAATTAATACTGCCACCATGCGTCCACCCTCAAAGGAAAGTTTGGCGGCTGCCTCAACAGTTTCCGCAATTTTTGATGCGTCATCCACTCGGTGTACAATTACACCCGCAGCCGTCAGGACGGATTCCGTAGCCTGACCCATTGGCACCTGCCAGGGATTGAATTCGCCCCAGTCACCTCGCATCGTGACCAACATTAAGAGCGGAAACCGACATTCATTTGCCATACCGAGCATATTTATCACATTGCCGACACCGGAAGATTGCATCAACAATGTGCCGGCTTCTCCACCCAGCCATGCACCAGATAGAACAGCAACGCCTTCCTGTTCAGATGTCAGCAATACCGGTTTAATGGAATTGTCTGCGATAGCCATTTTGATCAGCGATGAATGACCTGCGTCCGGCACATAGGCGACTTGACGAACATTTGCTGCCTTAAGAATGTTAAAAACATCTTTAGACCAGTTGTTTTGCTTTTTCGTCATTCCTTTATATACCCTCAACCGCAACGGCATCCCGAAAACGCCTTGACACAAATGTACCGTCCTTTGGAGCATCGATCCTCGCAGAAGACTTACTCAACACCTTCACTACAGCGAAGTATGGGCCCGGCGCGCCATGAATTCGGGGCAGCTCATTTTCTAACTCTTTGTTTGTCGTAATCAGAGCCGTTTGTTTAAATCCAGAAGCTTCTGCGATACCAACCAGGTCAACGCCCCGACCTGTATGGGTATGTTGATTTCCGGTAGCGCCATAGGCCTGATTATCGATCACGATAATAGATAGGTTTTTTGGCTGTTCAACACCAACAGTTGCAAGACTACCGACCCCTGCCAACAGTTCACCATCTCCGGTAATGGTCAAAATACGGCGATTTGGCTGCGCCAGTGCGACACCAAATGCCACCATAGTCGCCCCACCCATTACGCCTGCCAGATACATGTTCTTCGGGTCATCATTGGCCGAGGCAACATCATGTACTGCGTTACCAATACCTGTAACTACAGCCGCATCCCCCCGCTCTTTTAAAATTCGATGGACCACTTTACGACGCTGCAGAGTAAATTTCGTTTTTGTTTGTAAACCCATTAACCCTTACCCCCACTCTCAGATATTCGCTGAGAAATTACTACTGCTACCGCTCGGTTTGAATCAAAAGCCATTTTTGCAGCTGCATTCACTGTCTCTGGAACCTTCTCTGCTAGATCCACGTGATGCACTATTACCTTCGCGGCTTCCAACGCAGGGATCGTACTCTGGCCCATCGGCACCTGCCACGGAAAGGTCTCCCCCCATTCGCCTCTCATCGACACCATCGCTAACAATGGGATCCGGCATTCCTGTATCATCGAGAGCATATTTATACAGTTTCCTACACCACCCGACTGGGTCAGCAAAACACCGCGCTGACCGCCGAGCCAGGCGCCAGCCACCTGAGCAACCCCCTCTTCCTCCGTTGTCAGGACGACTGACCGCATCGACCTATCGGCCTGACAGAGCTCTATTAGTTTTGCGAGCCCGCCATCGGGAACGTAGGCTACCTGTTTTATACCAATTTTTTTAAAAAGCTGGTGTACATCTTGTGACCAGTGCCAGCTTTTATTCTTTCTTTTCACCATCAGATCTTTTTATGCTCCGCTATAATTTTTAAAACCCCATCGAGCCATACAACCCTTTGCTTTGCCGCTTCAATTGCCTTACCACGCGACGCGAAAACATCATTCTCAAAATGTCCTATTCTAAACCAACCAGTCTTCGTTTCGGGGTCCCGTCGAAATTCATCAAAGCCGAACGTCCCATCCGCACGCTGGAAAATATCAACGCATCGGTCACCATCAAAGGTTTCAATTGAAGACAAAACAACTGGGGACATTAGTCGCTAAAAAGCCTTTTTTCCGAAGCTATAGAGTGAAACAAGCCAGCATAACACGCAAGGTTGGATATTATTATTTACGGAGTTGCGACTGTTTTAACTCTCCTACCTCGTGTCCCGTATAGATGAAACATCTAAACGAATACGTTATTCTTGGTTAGAAAGCCTTCAGACTTGTTATAAATTGTATCGTTGGAATGGAGAAATATATCATGCCAAAGCACCTACCTCTTATATCCACGTTGTCAGCTTTAACGCTGCTACTTGTCTTGCCAACTTCTGGCAGTGCCAATGACAGCCGAAGTTCCCACGTTCTCCAGCTTGCCCAAGCCGAAAAAGTTGCAAAACCCGAAAAATACAGAAAAAGGAAAGGGCGACGGCAGGGTAGGTATTTTATGCGCCTTTATGACACGAATAATGATGGCAAGGTCACGACTGACGAAATAGCTAATGATCAGGCCCGGATGCTCAACGCTATAGATCTCAACAATGATAAAAGCCTTTCGGTAGACGAGATGCGCCGGCGTGGCCGAAGCTTGCAAATTTGGCGGTCTGTGACGCTATTTGATCTTCTAGATACAGACGGCAATCAAAAAATTTCTGCTGGAGAATTATCTGCGCCTATGAAACGCCTCTTTAAACGCTATGATGTCAATAACGACAAAGGCCTTTCAGTGAATGAAATGCGCCGGCGTGGCAGAAACCCCAAAATTTGGAGATCTGCAACACTATTTGAGCTACTGGATACAAATGATAATCAAAAAATTTCTGCTGGAGAATTATCCGCACCAATGAAACGTTGGTTTAAACGATATGACGCCAATGGTGATGGTGTCCTAGAAAATTACGAGGTAAAGAATAAGCGGTTTAAGCGCCGTGGTAAGCAGCGTGGTCGCCAATTTCGATAAGCTAAGCCAAACCCAGGAGGTAAGTTTTGAACCGTGTTGCCACCGAAAATGGGACCGTCAAATTCCAAAATAATATTGTGACGGATGGTTTCGTATCGGATGCCATACTCCTTGCGCAAATTAGCAGCGGAAATATGGCAGCCTGGGAGGTAATTGTAGACCGGCATTTGGCAGCGGTTAGCCGCTACGCCGCCTACATACTTGGTGATATCGGGCAGAGTGAAGACGTCGCGCAGGAGACATTTATCCGCCTTATGAAAAAGGCACATACCTGGGAGCCGGGCGACGCAACCCTCAAAGGTTGGCTATTCAAAGTCGCCCGCAACCTATGCATCGATCATAAGCGTAAGAAAAGAACCGATCCTATTGAAACCGCCTATGACCTATTAGACCCTAACGATAATAACACAACAGACCGACGAATTGATATCGCAAACATAGTAAAGACTGCGCTCGGTTTGCTGCCTGAGCGCCAGAAAACTGCTATAGTTTTGGTTCATTACGAAGGGTTTTCCGGCGCCGAAACTGCAGAGTTGCTCGATATTTCTGTCGAGGCCGTTGAGTCCCTTCTAGCTCGAGGCCGGCGCAACCTAAGGCAAACACTACAGCCGCATGCCATAGAATTTCTTGGAGAAAGATAATGGTTGATCAAATCGAAGTAATTTCCCTGGATCGAATAGGACAACTTATCGATGCATATGGCGCAAACACTGACAGGTGGCCAACTCCGGAACGTGACCTCGCACTCGTTTTTATCGCGACATCTTCTAACGCTCAAAGGCTCATTGAAGAAGCAAAGAAGCTGGATGAAGAGCTCAACACCTTACCCCAGCCGAAATTATCGCCAAGGCTAAAGAGGGCCGTCCTTGATGCTTTCACCCCACCCACTACAGCAAATGAAAATAGCGGGACCATAGGTGCTCTTAAAAGTTGGAGTTCTTGGACAAATTTAAGTTGGCATAAGTCAGTAGCTGCCGCGGCAATTTTTGGTCTCGTTTGTGGCGTCGGGATTTCCCAAGTCTTCACTCCGGCCGGCACCACGGTCAATGCACAGCAGACAACGCAAGCATCGGGTCCTGAGATATTCGAGCAATCGCCTCAGAGTGGTATTACTCAACTGGCACTAACTGGAGAATTCCCCACCGTTTTAGTTGATTTAGAGCCCCAAACCGGCGACGGAGATGATGGCGTTGAAGAAGAGCCAGCAATCCCCCTAATCTAACTCTACCCCTCGTTTCGCTCAGCTGCCCGTATATTTAGGCTTACGTTTTTCTGCAAAGGCGTCGATGCCTTCCTTATAATCGGCTGTCGATCTCAGCTTCTCATAGGAGTGACCCTCGATATCCAAAGCAACCTTCAGACTGGTATCATAGACTGAGTTAAGGACGCGCTTTAGAGCTCTTAGGGCTAATGGAGCCTTCGCATTGAGGTTCGCCGCATAATCTTCAATTAGCACAGTCAACTCATCTGAATCTTCCGCCACATCGGTTATCAGACCCCACTCTTTCGCCTGCAGTGCCGGAATTCTTTTGCCGAGCATAACCATATCCTTCGCACGAGTGAGCCCGGCAATTTTTACCACACGCACGCTGCCGCCAGAGCCCGGCATTTCCCCAAGATTAATTTCTGGCAACGCAACTAGTGTTTCCTTTGTTGCCAGACGAAAATCGCAAGCCATCGCCAACTCAAAGCCAACCCCAAACGCATACTTCTCCAAAGCCGCGATGACTGGCTTACTGCAACGTTCCGGCGCACCAATATTCCAAGCGAGGTCAGACATGCCATCGAACGGGATGTCAGGAAAACTTTTTACATCACCGCCTGACGTATAAGTTCCACCTTCTCCACGTATCACGATGACACCCACGTCGTCATCTTGGTCCATTGCCTCAATTAACGCACGGATTTGCGATCTGCCGGTATAAGAGACGATATTTAATGGCGGCCTATCCAGAATTAAATAGCCAATCCTTTTTTCCGCATCGACTTCTACTCTAATTCCGTCCAACTTTTTCAATACAGACGCTCGGTCAGTGGCGTAATCTTTATTCATTCTTATATTTCCTTCACAACGTGCTCTCAAAATCTTTTGAAACGATATATTCACGATCTCTTAGATGGCGCCTTAAAAGCTTCCCCGACGCAGATTTTGGCAAAGCATCAACGAACACATACGCTCGTGGCCGTTTAAACCGCGCGAGAGTTGATTTTTTACAAAATTCATCGAGCGCTTTGGCTGTAGCGTTTTGGCTGGCCGCCTCGATAAAAGCAACCACCTTTTGTCCCCAACGTTTGTCTGGCAGCCCAACCACGGCTGCAGAAGAGACTAAATCGCAATTAGAAAGTATATCTTCAACTTCCTCCGGGTGAATATTTTCTCCACCTGAGATGATCATGTCATCTATCCGACCAGACAAAAATAACTCGCCATCATCATCAAAGTATCCAAGGTCGCCGGTGAAATACCACCCTTCGCGGATAGCTTTTAAATCTGCGTCAGGCCGGTTCCAATATCCTGAAAATGCCTCGGGGCTCTGCATAGTTGCAATTACTTCACCAATTTGATTTGCCGGCAAAGTTTCGTCTGGTTTTACCATAGCATCAGCATCAGCACGCACTACCCGGATCATCTGATTCACTCCTGGCCAACCGGCAGCACCTGGTTTGCGATCAAGATGGTCGCAGACAGTGAAGGTAAATATCTCGCTCGAACCATAATAGTTTGCAAAAATTTTCGGCTTTAAGAAGTTAACACAACGACGTTCAAGCTCGTTTGTCATCGACATGCCCGCATAGGCAACGTTAGAGACAGACGAAACATCTACTGTTGAGAAATTTTCATGCGCCAGCATGTCATGAAACATCGTAGGCACTAGAAATAATGAATTGATCTTCTCTACTTCAACAAGACGTAACGCCTCAGCAGCGTTAAAACCCCGCATAATAATAAAAGCGCCGTTAATAATCGTGGAGCAAAGCAAAACCCGTATTCCCATTGTATGGAACAGTGGCATTACACCAAGTGCGCTATCACCAAACTGGTAACGCAAATGCGCAACAACAGACGAGGCTGCTATACGCTCCGCACTATGAGAACGTGGAACACCCTTGGGACGACCAGTCGTACCGGATGTATATAACATCAAACAAATGTCGCTCTCTTGCCCCCCGACAGGGCCGACAACCGGTTCAAATTTCAGGAGATCCGAAAAGCTCGTACCGGGCAAGCTATCGCCAACGCTAATTAGCGCTTCTTCGGGGAGCCCCACTTCATTTGCAGCAACCTGAACAGCCACGGCGGTTGCGTCATCGAAAGCAATTAAATGAGGCTCGGAATCACTCAGAACGAAGGCTATGTCATCTGATGTCGCCCGCCAGTTAAAAGGTGTAAAGACCGCCCCCAACATCTGGCAACCCCAATAAAGCGTCGCCATTTCATAACGATTTGCCATGACACAAACGAGATGGTGACCTCTAGTAAGACCTAACGCCGACAAACCGCTAGCGACCCTTCGAATATCGTCTTGCCACGACACAAAATCGCGTCTGATCTCGCCATCAACCAGCGCTAGGGCTTTTGGTTTGCGGGCGACAGCAACGTCAAAAACGGTTCCGAGGTCCATTGAAAAATCAGATTACTTGCGGAGCTATTTGGTTTGGGCCGAGCCGGTCACCTTGACAAACCGGTCCAACATCCCGTCAAGCATCTGATCAAGATCAGCGTCGACAAGCCCACCATTAACCTCAAAAGCCTGATTTGCTTGGGCCAGCGAAAAACTATCTCCAGAGAGCCATAAGCCCATAAAGGACAGGGCAGGCCGGATTGCAATTAAACCCCGCGCACCACCAACCAAGCTCGGAGCGGCCGAAGCGAGAAAGCAAATCTTACCAATCGTTGGATAGGGCCTGATACGCGACAACCAATCGATGGCATTCTTCAAAGGACCAGGAACCCCGTAATTGTATTCGGGGGAGACAATTACAATGGCGTCAGCGGCAGTGATGCGTTTGGCAAGTTCTTGCGTTCCTGCTGGAATTCCATCGGAAACTTCTAGGTCTCCGTCAAAGAGCGGCATATCAAATTCTCTAAAATCTGCGACATCAACATCCGCGCCTAAAGCGTCCAATTTGCCGGCTATTAGGTTGGCCAACTTCTTATTCACAGACTCCTTGCGAAGCGATCCAGCAAAAACAAGTATACGCATCAAAAATTCCCCTTATTGCTCTTCTGGCTTTACGTTAAAAGTTTAAGCATCATAATCCTACCCGCGCCTAGGGTCCATTCGCTTCTCTTTTCAGCCGCCAATATAACAAGTTAAAAATTTAATTTTGTCTGTAATTAAGCAAAAACTATGATCGACGTAATCGAGACTAAGTCACAGGAAGAAATGCAGAAAGCCTTTAACATTCGTCGCATTGTGTTTTGCGATGAGCAAAAGGTCGATCCCGAACTAGAGTTCGATGGCTTAGATTTAAAGTGTCAGCACTACCTTGCGGTTCGAAATGATCGGGCAATTGGCACGGCGAGGTTAAGAATAGATAACCCCAATAAAATTAAAATAGAGCGTGTCGCCGTATTGTTAAAAGAACGCGGCAAAGGAGTAGGACAAGCCCTTATGCGGCGGGCCATCAATGATGCACAAAACAAAAAGGGGTGTACCATTGCGATTCATGCTCAGAGCCATGCTCAGAGATTTTATGAAACTCTAGGTTTTAAACAAATTGGTGCAGAATTCGAGGAAGCTGGAATCCCTCATATCTATATGGAATATTTGAATTAGCCTTGTGCACCCGAAATTGCTCCGTAAACTAGATTGCTTACCAGGATGGTTGTGTATGAGAATTGTTGAGAAATATCTTGCTCCAAAAAACACCGGTTGGGCAACGGAAATGAAAGTTGGTCAGGTGTTACGCCTTACTGCTAGAACAATCATCGATTTCGTAGCCTTCGATGCTATTGATTATGGCGAGGCCTTCGACCAAGCGCCAACTAAGGAAGCTAGCGGCTGCATCTATTTGAAGCGAGGCCATCAGATGTTATCGCGGCGCGGCGCGCCCTTGATGACGGTGATCACTGATGAATTTGATGGTATTGGTACCCACGACATGCAATTTGGTATGTGTGGCCGCTCTCGTCACAAGCGAGCCCAAGAAGAGGGTCGTCTCAGTGAATACCTCCACGGCCAAAATATGGAGCTGCCGGATCATGGGTGCACCGAAAATCTCACTTGGGCGTTGGAGCCCTGGGGTATCCCATACGAAAACATCCCCAGCCCTGTAAATTTTTTCCAAAATATGGCGATTGATCAGGCAACAAGCTGCATGAAACGTACCCAAATCCGCCCAGAAAAACCTGTAAAAATAGAATTACGGGCTGAACGAGATTTACTTGTTGGGTTTAGTGCTTGTCCCGACATGGCGTCAAAAACTCGGGGTCTTGAAGTCGGCGCAACCGTGTTTGAAGTTTAATCTAAACCAGAGAACTGGGGTCAATTGAATGGATGTCATTAGCGAAGAGACCGTCTCTCCACAAAAAGGCTGGACCGGCACTGTCAATAAAGGTCAGGTACTGAGAATTACAGGGCGCAGCGTAATCGATTTTAACGCCTTCAAATCTGATGACATTAGCGAATACTTTGATACTGCCCGAACACGCATCTATAACCTCAATATGTACCCGACCAAGGGCCATAGGCTGTTCAGCAAGCAGAACAATCCGATGATGCGGTTTGTAGAAGATGGGTTCGCGGGTTTAGGACTGCATGATTTGCAATCCGGACACGGCTGTGCGGAAGGTATGCTTTCAGTTCTGAGTAATCTTAATATTACTTTTTTGAACCTACCCGACCCAATGGGGCTTTTTCGTAATCTTTCTATTACACAGGACGGTCGTATTCGTCCCAAGCCTAAGGGGCCGCCAAGGCCAGTTTCAATAGACCTAGAGGCTGAGATCAATCTGATTTGTGCCGTCATGAACTGTCCAGCTTCAGAAACCTCGGCTTCTGGTGCGGATGCCATAATCACTGTTTTGCAACCTTAATCGAGCGGTAAGGAGAAAATCATGAAAATTATCAGCGATGAATTCGTACCGGCAAATAGTGGTTGGGGTGCACCCATGAAAAAGGGGCAGGTCCTGAGGCTTACAGCAAAGACCATCATAGACTTCGCATGTATTAATTTACATAACGTTGACGAACGCTTCGACCAGGCACGCACAAAGGTCTACAATATGAAACTCTGGATAACGACCGGAGACATACTTTACAGCAAGCTCAACAACCCCATGATGACGATCACGGAAGATCAGTTTGCTGGTATGGGATATCACGACCTGCAGTACGGCACTTGTTCTGGGCCACGTTATGCGCGCGCCAAGGAAGAAGGCCGGTTAAATCAGTATCATCATGGCGATGACATTCCTGTCCCATCGCGGGGTTGCTGGGAAAATTTGATTGATGGGTTCAGCAAGTGGGAGGTGCCGCCAGAGCATATTCCAAGCCCCCTCAACATATTTCAGCATGTCGATATCGACACCACGACAGGGGAAATCAAACACACACCAAACCGGCCTGAAACTCCGATCTATGTCGATTTCCGTGCAGAAATGGATCTTGCGGTTGCAGCTAGCGCATGCCCCGACTTGGCCGCGCCAGATTTTGGCCAACCAATTCAGGCAATGATTTACAACCCTTAACCGAATGAAGCGGCTGTGCGCCTTACAAAGGTTTCAAAATTTGTCGGCGACCTACCTAAAATCCAACCAAGTGTCTTGTCGCAGCCTACCAGCCCAAATTCGTCGTAATAGGGAAACATTTGAGACATCATAGACAAGGTATACTTACTAAAACCAAGGGATTCCCCGTGCTTCAGAAAATCCTCTAGCGCTTCCTTTTCGGCAGATACCTCTATCTTAAGGACGTCAGATAAAATCGCAGCTTTCTGTTTAAGAGAAATAATCGGCCCAGCAATTTCGAAAATTCCATTTGCATAACTATCGTCAGCCAGGACTTTCACTGCGGCCTCCGACACATCATCAAGGTCGACAAGGCTCATTGGGGCATTGACATCATACGCCATCCGGTGGATACCGGTTTCAACCATCTGCCTCCACGCTGGCAGCATGTTTTGCATGTAAGAACCTACCTGCAAGATAGTGAATGGAATTTTGGCGTTAAGGAGTGATTGTTCTACAAAGTGTCGTTCCCAATGATGTGGCAGCGCCTCAATCTGAGTATGCAGAACCGAATGAAACACCAATCGGGATACCTTTTGGGTTTGGCAAGCGGTAATTATGTTCTTACCGTTTAATCGTTCGTTGGGATCCATATTAGGGGCAATGTAATAGACAGATTCTATATTTTCTGTTGCCCGCAAAACGTCCTCAATAACCGCCAAATTGCCTACTAAAGCCTCCTTAACTCCTGTTGTTTTTATACTTTCTAATGAACTTTTTGTTTTAACCATCGCCCGAACCGGATACCCACCGGCGACGAGAGCCTCAACGATAGCTTTACCAGTCTTACCTGCTGCACATGTAACTAGAATCATTTTAGGCCTTTTGTTTTCAATTAAAGGAAAATGGTCTCTTTTTCATCTAAGAAATTTGGATTTATCCCTTTTTATTTTACCCAACGCTTATGGGGCCACCACTTTACTCTCTAATTATGTAGAAGGAGAGTTTAAATTAAGAAAATTGCTAATTAAATGACAAACTATTTTTAGGTAGCCACCTCTACTCACTATCGTCTTTTGCCACAAAGTCTAAAGATACTGAATTCATGCAGTACCTTTGATGGGTAGGCGCCGGGCCATCAGGGAAAACGTGCCCTAAATGTGCGTCGCATTTTCCACAAATCACTTCCGTCCGGCTCATAAACATAGACCGGTCCTCTTTAAGCTCAACTGCTTCTTTCGATAGAGGCGCAAAGAAACTTGGCCAACCAGTACCAGAATTAAATTTAGTCTCTGAATCGAATAGAGGGTTACCACAACAAGAACAGACAAAGGTCCCGACATTTTTAAAGTCATTAAATTTCCCCGTAAAAGGGGCTTCTGTCCCTGCTTGACGACAAACGTGAAATTGCTCCGTTGTAAGTTCTTCGCGCCACTGTTCGTCGGACTTTGTAATCTTATCGGTCATATTTTCATCCCTATATTTCATAGCGATGCTGCCGGAATTTATGGGGCAAATCAATCATCGCGTTGCACACTCCTTCGATTAACTTTTGTATTGCTGCGACGGCGTTTGGTATCAAGCCGTTTTCCTTTAATGCGCTTACTAATTCTCGTTGGACGTCGAAACTTATTCTGATGAGTGGCGGCACGTAATATTTCGGTAAGTCGAAAAATAGCGTCTTCGCGGTTACGTTCTTGAGATCGGAAACGTTGGGCTGTTAACACAATTACTCCGGCGCGGGTCATGCGTTGTCCAGAAACCTCGCGCAACCGTTTCAGTAGGTCTGAATTTATAGTCTTGCATTTAGCCGCTTCAAATCTCAACTGTGCTGCAGTCGAGACCTTATTAACGTTTTGGCCTCCTGGACCAGAGGCCCTAATGTAGGTAAATTTTAATTCGGCCGCGGCAATTACGATTGGTCCGATTTTTATCCCCTGTTCCGCCATTTATCCAACCCCGACCCTAGCGCCTTAGCTTACAGAGACCTATAACGAACCATGAAAATTTTCCAACCATTAAATAAATGGTTTGATTCCTTGCCCGGTGCGGTTCGAGCTGGATTCTGGATCACCTGTGCCGGCGCATTTTTTACTGGTATGATGAGCATTGCCCGCACACTTTCCCCGGAATTATCGATCCTTGTCGTCGTATTTTTTCGAGCGAGCTTTGGGCTCATGTTTCTACTCCCTACGGCTCTCGCCAATGGAGGGGCAAGGTTACGCACAAAAAAATTATCACTGTATGCTGTCCGGGGTATCTCCGCCTACCTCAGTGTCACCTTTTTCTTTATTGCCGCTACGTATATCCCGCTTGGTGATATTGCTGCCATAGGTTTTACCCGCCCCTTTCTGGCAGGTATTGCGGCCATACTGATCCTGGGAGAGTTGGCACGATCCCGGCGTTGGATTGCTATAGGCATTGGTATCGTTGGCGCTTTTTTTGTTATCCGACTTGGTTTTCGAGAGATGAACCCTGGGATCTTATTCGTTATCACTGCCGTATTACTGAGTGTCTGCA
>Ga0114933_10004741_pt1 | contig 12587 bp, 8 predicted proteins | sample 4SBtaG_FD_89691 | JGI IMG/M metagenome (GOLD analysis project Ga0114933, IMG submission 89691) | Deep subsurface microbial communities from Kolumbo volcano to uncover new lineages of life (NeLLi) - 4SBTROV12_W25 metaG | ecosystem: Environmental > Aquatic > Marine > Volcanic | place: Kolumbo...
ATCGGAACAGGGAGCAGAAGTTGTGAACTACCGGGAAGGGCAAGTACCAGAGAAAATTAATGATTTAACTGGAGGAGAGAAAGCGCAAGTTGTTTTAGAAACAGCTGGAACTACAGATAGTTTTAAATGGACAGTTGATTGTGCTGGAAAAGGAGGTCGAATTGCGATTACTGGAATCCCAGACAATATACCTGATTTAGCTTGGAAAAGGGTAGTGCTTGAAGAGATGGATATTACAGGAGTCCGTGCTAATCCAAATTGTGGAGATGAAGTAGTTTCTTTAATTGAGAATAAAAGAATACATGTAAAACCTTATATAACTCATAGCTTTCCATTACGGGAATACCAAAAAGCCCATGACGTCTTTGTAGCTAGAGAAGACGGTGCATTATTAGTAAACTTATATCCAGGAACTTGAAACAAAAGGAAAATAAATGAATGGAAATATAAAATATGGCGCAAAAATGATAGAAGAGGCAAAGTTAATAGCAGTTAATAATCCCTCAGTAAAAAGAGACTATCTAATTTCTTTTTCTGTTCCTGAATTTACCTGTTTGTGTCCTATCAGTAATTTTCCTGATTTTGCTACAATCAATATTGAATATGTTCCTAAAGAAAAAATTGTAGAATTAAAGTCTTTGAAATTGTATATAAATCGCTTCCGTAATGAAGAACATTTCCATGAGGAAGTGGTAAATCTGATACTCGATGATTTTTTGATTTGTTGTGATCCTAAATGGATAAAAATAGGGGGAGATTTTAATGTGAGGGGTAACATTAAAACTAAAGTTCATGCTATACATGGTGTGAAACCTTCTATTTGTAATTAGTGTTTTTGAATAATTTTTTTTAATGTATTTATTTTGGGGATTCTTATGTCCGATTATAAAGTTGCAGGAAAAGGGTTTTCTCGTATTGATGCTTCTGACAAGGTTCTAGGTACAGCTAGATTTGGTGCAGATAATACAAGTTCTAGAACTTTAATTGGAATGATCATAGGAAGTAAACATGCCTTTGCAAAAGTCTTGAGTGTAAATGTAAGTAAAGCGATTAAGATACCTGGAGTTCGTGTGGTTTTAACTCGCGATAATAGTCCAAATAATAAATTTGGTGGTTCTATTAAAGATAGAACATGGTTTGCAAAGGATGGATATGTGAGGTTTGAGGGGGATCCGATCGCAGCAATAGCTGCGGAGAGTCGAGAGGCAGCTATTGCTGCATCAGAGGCATTAGAGATTAAATACGAAATTTTAGAGCCTGTAGTTAGTGCTTTAAGTGCAAGAAATGGAGAGGGTCCGATTATTCATAAAGATTGGAAAAAACTCAATCTTGGACCTGAGAGTGATGGAAGAGTAATTGCACGATTTGAGAAAGGAATAGGAAATGTTGAAGAAGGATTTGAAAATTCTGATTTTATCTTTGAACATACATTTCAGACTGGTTATGTCCATGCTGCATATTTAGAGCCACACGCTTGCTTAGTTGAACCGAGTGGTGACGGCAAAGTTACAATTTGGACGTCAACACAATCTCCGTATGATATTAGGAATGGAGTTTGTGATGCTTTACAACTGCCTCATACAAAAGTAAGAGTTATTCCAACAGAAATTGGTGGTGGATTTGGCGCAAAGATTAGATCAACGGTAGAACATATAGTTTCCCTCTTAGCCTTGAAAACAAATAGGCCTATTCATTACGAGATGAGTCGAGAAGATGACCATAAAGTAGTTAATCCTCGTCACCCTCATGTTATAAGTATGAAAACAGGGGTTTCTAAGGAAGGGAAAATTATAGCCCGTGACATAGATGTGACAATGGGTCATGGCGCTTATGCTGATGGAGCTCCGATGCAATGTAGTAGTAAAATGGCTCTTGCAACGGCCACATATAATATACCCAACTTTCATATTAAAGCATGCACAACCTATACCAATGGTCCCGTTTCTGGTCCTGTTCGTGCACCAAGTGGACCACAATATCATTATGCTATGGAAGTTCATACTGACATTGTTGCGAGGGAAATCGGCCTAGACCCTGTAGAGTTTAGAAGAATTAATGCACTGCAGCCTGGAGATAAAGTTGTTCCTTCTGGTGGTCCATATGCAGATGGCGAGTATAAAGAAGGTTCCGTAAGTGCTGTTTTAGAAAAAGTAATTAAGGAAGGGAATTGGGGTTCTCCAATAGATATAGATTCTTCTCTTGTTGCGGAAGGGTGGTCATCTGGTAGAGGAATAGCTTTTGGGTATTGGCCTGGTCCAGGTGGTGCAGCAAGTTGCACTATACGTCTTAATGATGACGGGAGTTTTCATGTTGTCGGTGGATCAGTCAACCTTACAGGTTCCAGTACTTCACTTTGTCAATTAGCGGCAGAAGAATTAGGTGTTGAACTTGATAAAGTTAGATTTGATACAGGTGATACAGATACTGCTCCAGAATCTATTCGTGCTGCCGGGAGTATGGTTACACGTTCACTTGGTGCGGCAGTTTTAAAAGCGGCTAAAGATGCACGTTCAAAGATTTTGAAAGTAGCTTCCTCTAAATTAGAAGCGAATCCAGATGATCTTCAAATAGAGAATGGTCTTGTCTTTGTGAAATCTTCTCCTGATACGTCCATTAGTTTGTCTGCAGTTGCTAAATCAGCACCACAAATTCATGGATTTATAATAGGAGAAGGGGAAAGTGAAGCTCCTCCTCCTTGTCCTATTTATACTGCACAAATTGCTGAGGTTGCAGTGAACCCAGAAATTGGAGAAGTGAAAGTTTTGCGCTTACTTTGCGTGCAAGATGTTGGATTTGCAATTAACCCTCTTTCCGTAGCTGGACAAATTGAAGGAGCAATGATCCAAGGTATGGGAATGGCTCTGTTGGAAGAATTATCTCAAAACCTTGAAGGTAAACTTTCAGGAGAAAGTTTACATGATTATTTATTGCCAACCAGTCTTGATTTACCAAAACTTGAAGTGTTTTTACTTGAAAATCCTGCGGAAGGAACTCCTTACGGTGCACGTGGAGTTGGTGAACCCCCAATTTGTGCTACAGCTGCTGCAATTGGGAATGCTATACAAGATGCTGTTGGAACGACAGTTTTTTCGATACCTATTTCACCGGATAACTTAAAAGAAGCGATAGATTCACTAGAAAAAGTCTCTTGATTTAATAATAGGAGGTTCTTAAAATGTCAATAAATAGTTCGAGTAACCTACCTGAAGATCTTGGGATTACAGATGAGATGATGGCGTGTCCACTTCCTCGTATTCCTTTTGTACCTCCAGAGAATATTCCGAAAGATTTAGAAGAGGAATTAAGTCCCCTTTATAATTGGTCTATGGAAATGTGGGGTACTGTACCCAGATTTTTACAACTTCTAGCAAATGCACCACCAACAATGGAAGCCTGGATGTTGTTAGATCAAAAACTAAGAACAAATCGTCTAAAAACTGATCCAGATTACATCCGACATATGGAGTTATGTATTGTGAAAACAGCTCTACTAACTGAATGTAATAATTGAGTAGGTCATAATGTTGAGCTCGGTCGAGCTCTCGGACTTTCTGAAAAACAAATTGATTTGCTTGAAGGTGATCAATGGAAAGAGACGACTCTTTTTAATGATAAAGAAAAGGCAGTTATTAGATGGGCGGATAGTGTTACAAAATTAACGGCAAAGGAAGATGATTCAGCTTTTGATGAAATGAAAAAACATTTCTCTAATCGAGAGATTGTAGAATTAACCTTTATTTGTGGAATGTGGAATTTGTCAGGCCGCCTTGCTGAAGCACTTCACTTAGTAGTAGAGCCTCCTGGATCACGTATAGAGTTTCAGGAATCAGATTTCAATAAAAAGCCTTAAGATTTAATGCCACCTATTAAACTTGGAATTTGGGCTCCTGTTTGGGGAAGTTTTCTGGGCCAAAAGGAAGATCCTTATTCTATATCGGAAGCTACCTTTAGTTTTAATTCTAAATATATTCAATATGCAGAATCACTTGGTTTCGAAAGTGTTTTACTTTTAGATCGTAGTTTGAATAGCACTAAGGGAATTCAGGCTCCTATACTTGAAGCATGGGTTACTGCATCTGCTTTAGCTCCCATAACTAATTCCATTGAGCTTATCGTTGCAAGTAGAAGTGCATATAGACATCCAGGATTAGTTGCACAAATGGGTGCAAATATTGATCAGATAAGCGGTGGTCGATTTGCTATTAACATTGTATCAGGATGGTGGGGGTTAGAGCACGATATGAATGGGATACCTTTTCCAGAACACGATAAAAGATATGATATATCTTCGGAAGTTATTGAAATCTTGAAAAAATTTTGGAAAGGAGAAATATTTAATTTTAAAGGAGAATTCTTCAAAATTAATGAAGGAATAACTTCTCCTCTACCAATTAGAAAACCTTGGCCTACAATATATTTTGGTGGGGAATCAGATCCAGCGATTGACTTGGCTGCAAGAGCTGCGGATGTTTTTCTTTTTAATGGTCGGCCGCTATCTTTAGCAAAAGATTTGATATCTCGGGTAAAAAAAGAAAATACAAATTACCAAAACAAAATAAAATTCGGGATGAGTGCTTTTGTTATTTGTAGAGATACAGATTCGGAGGCAGAGAAAGAATTAGAAAAATTGATTTTGTCATTGGGTGTATCCGAAAAATTAAAAGGTGTCGACAAAGATGCTATTCATAAAAAGACAAGTTCTCGTTCTAAGGGTATTGGTTCTAACGGTGGGATTGCTGCCGGTCTTATAGGTAGCGTTGATACAATTGTTCAAAGAATGAAAGAATTTAATGAAGAAGGAGTAGAACTTTTTTTATTGCAGTTTCATCCTATGTTCGAAGAGATTGAAAGATTTTCAAGAGAGGTCATGCCTATTTTAAAAAATGGTAAGGGCCAGAAAACTAACCCCCAAGGAAAGTAAATCTGGCCCTTTTCCTGTCGCAGAGTCCGCCCGTTTTCCCAACGACAGGTTTTTTTATCTTTTACGAGCAACCACTGGTTGCACCACATGTAATGCATTTAAGACATGTGCCATTTCTTACTAATGTGAATTGCCCACAATCGGCACATGCTTCACCTTCATATCCCTTAGCTCTAGCTTCCTGTATAGCTGTGCCCTGTGTGCTCTGGGTAGAAGATGCAATTATATCTATTGGGTCCTCTTTTTTTAAATCTTCACTGTAATCTAATTCAACTCTATCACTCCTAGGTGCAGAAACTGATATTTCATCTGGATTCAAAGTTTCAATCTCACCTTCTTCCTCAGAATCAAATTCAGGAATTTCATTTTCAGGTCTTCCAATTGTATCGCTTCTAAGATCTTCTGGTGTTACCTGTGAAAGGTCATGTCTGCCTAAATAGGTAATAGCAAGTTCACGGAAAATATAGTCGATTATTGAAGTTGACATTTTAATATGTGGATTACCACTAACCATTCCACCTGGTTCAAACCTTGTAAATACAAAAGCATCTACAAATTCATCGATTGGCACACCATGTTGTAATCCAAGTGAAATTGAAATTGCAAAACAATTCATAAGACTTCTAAATGCGGCACCTTCTTTATGCATATCTATAAATATTTCACCTATAGAACCGTCTTCATATTCTCCGGTACGAAGATATACTTTATGTCCACCTACGACAGCTTTTTGAGTGTATCCAGCTCTTCTAGAAGGCAGTTTTCTTCTTCTCGACTGATAGACATATCTCTTTATGATTTGTCGTGCCAATACTGTTGGAGTACTTTCTGATGAATCAGAACCTTTAAGGAGTTCGGTTTCTGACTGTGAAGAAAGGGGTTGGCTTAATTTTGAACCGTCACGATAAATAGCAATTGCCTTCGTCATTAATTTCCATGAATCTCTGTAAATACCTTGAATCTCACAGATAGAACTTTCGGCAGGCATATTGATTGTTTTGCTTATTGCTCCAGAGATGAAAGGTTGTGCTGCCGCCATCATTTCTACATGGGCCGTTGGTGGAATAAATCTCTCTCCGTCTCGACCGCACTTATTTGCACAATCAAAAACTGATAAATGTTCCTCTTTAAGGTGTGGTGCATCTTCTATAGTCATCTTCCCACAAACATAATCATTTGCTTCTTGTATTTGCTCTTTAGTAAATCCAATGAGTTCAAGAAGATTGGTATCCCAACTCTCTAGCTGTTCGTCCCTTAATTTCAGGCTTTCTTTGCAAAAATCCTCTCCTAATGAATACTTGTTGAAAGCATATTGAATTTCAAAAGCACCCTCAAGATCAGACTCAACTTTTTGTATTTCTTTATCTGTGAAACCTTTTTCTATTAAAGATTCAGGATTTATATGCGGAGCATTTTTTATAGTTCCTCTTCCTCTACAGTGAGCAACAATTTCTTTAGTTTCTTCATCGGAATATCCTAATTCTCTTAATGCAAGAGGTACTGATTGATTGATGATTTTAAAGTAACCACCTCCTGCTAATTTTTTAAATTTGACCAGCGCAAAATCTGGCTCAATTCCTGTAGTATCACAATCCATTACTAATCCGATTGTTCCAGTTGGTGCTATGACCGTAACTTGTGCATTTCGGTATCCGTTTTCTTCTCCAAGTTTTAAAGCTGTATCCCAAGATTTCTGCGCTGCCTTGAGCATATAATCTGGACATATTTCCTGATCAATTCCTACTGGTTTGATTGAAAGATCTTCGTATTCACTTTCTGGAGAATTATAAGCTACTCTTCTATGGTTTCTAATTACACGTAACATATTATCTTTATTATTTTCGTATCTATTAAACGGACCGAGTTCGCCTGCAATTTCCGCACTTGTTGCGTATGAACACCCTGTCATTATTGCAGTAATTGAAGAGCACCAAGCACGAGCCTCAACTGACTCGTAAGGTATACCCATAACCATTAACATTGTTCCTAAATTTGCATATCCAAGACCGAGTGTTCTGTAATCGTATGATCTTTTTGCAATTTCAGAACTAGGAAACTGAGCCATGAGTACTGAAATCTCAAGTACCAGTGTCCATAATCTAACAACATGTTCGTAATCGGCAACTTTAAAAGTTCCCGTTTGAACGTCTAGAAATTTCATCAAGTTCATAGATGCTAAGTTGCATGCGGTATCGTCTAAAAACATATATTCAGAACATGGATTAGAACCATTAATCTTTCCATCATTAGAACAGGTATGCCAATCATTAATAGTTGTATCAAATTGTATGCCTGGATCTGCACAACACCAGGCTGCAAAACCTATATCCTCCCATAAATCTCTTGCTCTAAGAGTTTCAGAAATTTTTTTATTTGTCCGATTTAATAGATCCCATGATGAATCTTTCTCTACTGCTTTCATGAATTTGTCAGTAACACGAACAGAGTTATTAGAGTTTTGACCAGAAACGGTATTATAACCATCACCTTCCCAGTTGGTATCTAATTCATCAAATTCTATGCTTACGTAGCCTTGTTTTGATAACTGTATAGCTCGCTGAATATAATTTGAAGGAACAGAAGCTTTAATTGATTCGGAGATTGCATATGCTAGATCCGAATTTTTCTCTGGATCATAAAGGTCTCCATTCAGATTAGGTTGTTTTTCCTTATTACATGCATCCATAATTGCATTCATATGTTGATTACAGTGTTTACTTCCGGAAACAAGAGCAGCAACTTTTTGTTCTTCTTGAACTTTCCAATTTATAAATTCTTTAATATCAGGATGATCTATGTCTAATGTGACCATTTTTGCTGCTCTACGAGTTGTTCCACCTGATTTTATAGCTCCAGCCGAACGGTCTCCAATTTTTAGGAAACTCATTAATCCAGAGCTTTGACCTCCTCCAGAAAGTGATTCTCCGGATCCACGAATATTTGAAAAATTGGAACCTGTTCCAGACCCGTATTTGAAAATTCTTGCTTCTCTTGTCCACAAGTCCATGATACCACCCTCATTTACAAGATCATCACTTACAGATTGAATGAAACAAGCGTGGGGTTGCGGATGTTCATATGCATTTGTAGATTTTTTCAATTCTCCAGAATCTGGACAGCAGAAAGAATGTCCTTGTGCAGGCCCAGAGATTCCGTATGCCCAATGTAATCCAGTATTGAACCACTGCGGAGAATTTGGTGCCGTCATCTGTGAGGCAAGTATAAATGACAACTCTTCGTAAAAAATTCGAGCGTCTTTTTCTGTATCAAAATAGTTATATTTCCAACCCCAATAAGACCAACATCCTGCTAGGCGATGAAAAACCTGTCTTGAGTCATTTTCCGAAACGAATTTCTCGTTTTCTTTGATATCTTCCATAGCTTTTTCATCTGCTATTGAACCGAGAAGCCATTCAGGAATTCCTTTTTCTTTGACTTTTTTTGTGTGAACAGGCACACCCGCTTTGCGAAAGTATTTCTGCGCCAGAATGTCTAAGGCTACTTGGGACCAATTTTCTGGGACCATTATATCTTTAGCTTCAAAGACTATAGAGCCATCTGGATTTGTAATTTTTGATGTTCTCGGAATAAAATTAATTTCCGAATATAAATCCTTATCTTCTTGCGTAAATTTACGTTTGAACTTCATTGCATACTCCGAATCTTTTTTCTGATGGGCTACTTTGGCAGGAATTAAATTGAATTATAGAATTAAGCACAAAAAACCTTTTCTAAAAGGAATATTTTAAAAAAAAACTTCATGGACAAGTAGGTATATTAAAATATTCCTTTTTATGGTGTCAATAGAAAATTTTATTTATCCACAATATAATGCACTTTTTCCACAAGAAATCCCCAGATATTGTGTTTTAAGGTAAAATCCTACTATGTCTTTTGATTATTTTATTTATTTATAGTTATATTTGGTTTGTTATTTACTATTTATAAATAACTTGGAGTTTTTATGGAAAAATATGATCTAGTAGTCATTGGAGGAGGGCCTGCGGGATACCACGCCGCTATAGAATTAGCAAAGAAAAAGAAAAAATGTATAGTCATTGACGAAAAATCTCTTGGTGGTACTTGTTTACATTTAGGTTGTATTCCGAGTAAAAGTTTAATTTCTTCCGCTGGTTTGTATAGAAATTTAAAAAAAGCAAAAGATTATGGTATATCTTTGAATCAAGATTTCTCTGCCGATCTAAATTTGATGGTTTCTCAGAAAAACAAAATAGTAAGGAACTTAGAGAAGGGTATTTTTAATCTTTTTAAAACTCATGGAGTTGAATTTGTCCAGGGTAGAGGAGAAATTCAAGAAGTTGGTCTAGTTAAAGTAAAAACTATTGACGATACCTATATTCAAATTAATACTAGAAATATTCTTATTGCAACTGGTTCTAGACCGAGAACCTTACCCTCATTCCCTATAGATGCAGATAAAATTATTACAAGTGATCAAGCTGTAAATCTTAAAGAGATTCCAGATCGTCTTTTAGTGATAGGTGGTGGTTATATAGGTTGTGAATTGGCTTGTTTTTACAATGAAATTGGTTCGAAAGTACATTTAGTGGAAGGTTTAGAGAATCTCGTACCTAATCTAGATTCTGATATTTCAGTATATTTAGAACGCGAGTTTAAGAAGCAAAAAATAAAAGTTCTCACCAATGAGTTTGTTACCAAAATTGATTTAAAGGCTGATAAAGTCTTAGTTCAGTTCCAAAATGAACAAGAACTTACCGTTGATAAAGTTCTAGTGGCAATTGGTAGATCTGCGAATTCAGAAGGGATTGGTTTGGAGAAAATAGGGGTTAAAGTTGAGAATGACGGTACAATTTTTTGTGATGAAAATATGAAGACAAACATTGAAGGTATATATGCTGCGGGTGATGTTACAGGGAAAATTATGTTAGCACATGTTGCAAGTTATGAGGGTTTCATAGTTTCGGAAAATATTTCAGGATCTTTAGCTAAGATGGACTATTCTTTGGTGCCAAGTGGGATTTTTACTTACCCTGAAATAGGTTCTGTTGGATTGTCAGAGGAAGAAGCGAAATCAAAGGGAAATAAAGTCAAAATCGGTCGTTTTGAGATTAGAGCACTAGGAAAAGCACATGCAGATAGGACTATTGAAGGTTTTGTTAAAATTGTCAGCTCTAAAGAAGACAATTCTATTCTTGGATTACATATTGTTAGTTCCCATGCGTCAGACTTAATACATGAAGGAGTTGTAGCAATGAAAAGCGGAATGAAAACAAGTGACCTTGGTATGATGATTCATTCTCATCCTACGTTGTCAGAGGGTATAATGTTCGCAGCCCTTACCTAGGAATATTCAACCTCAATTAGTCTATTTTTTGAATTTATCATATCGTCTGATAATAGTTTTTTTAGTTCTGATACAACCGGTCCTGGCTTTCCATTACCTATTTTTTGATTGTCCCATTCAACTATAGGAGCTACTCCTATAGAACTTCCTATAAACATCATTTCTTTTGATTTTCTAGCTTCTTCGACACTAATATCGCAGATATTTACATCCTTAATTATTCCTTTTCCTATCAAAGATTCTGCTAACTCTAATATGCGTTTTGCGGTACACCCAGAGAGAATATTATCGAATTTAGGATGTTTTAACTTGTCATCTTGACTTACAAAAGCTGTATTCATATTAGAACCTTCTCCAACATTTCCTTTTGAGTCTATAAATATTCCATTATCAAAACCCTTTTCTTTAGCTTCTAATTGCATCAAAGTATTCGGTAAATAGTTTGTGCTTTTAGTAACTGCATAAAGTGAAGGTTTTATAGGATAGGAAGTAGTAATAACTTTCATTCCTTCGTCATAGTATCGGTTTGGGTAATCTAGTCCACCAAAAATCATTACAAAAAATGCGGGTTCAGCATCTTCTGGTGGAATAAGCCCCAAGTTACCAGTTCCGGATGAAATCCAATATCTAATTGAACCATCTCTTCTATTTGAAATAGCTGTTGTATCTAAAATAATTTTTTTCATTTTTTCTTTTGGAAATGGCAAAACAAGTTTCGAATTCTTTGCAGAAATTATAAAACGATCTAAATGGGCGTCAAGGTCATAAACCTTTCCGTTTGAAATCGCAGCAGTATCAAATATTCCATGTCCTCTATGAACCATATGGTCGTCAAATGGAATAATCATTAAGGAATCTTGTGTTATTACCCCACCGAGTTGGCTAGAGTAAAATGCGGAGTATCCGGTTTTTTTTCTTTCTCGAAGTTTATGTAAATTATTTATTAATTCAGATTCTGAAAGTACTTTTGTTAATTCACTCATTAAAAAAATCCCTTTTTATTTTTTTGGAAAATTAGAAGTTTGAGAAAAATCAATTTTTTATTTTTCTAGTGACTCTGCAACAAGTTCTGCAATGTCTACTGCCCTAATATTTTTTTCAGGGTCTACGGTTTTTAGAGCATCGTCAAACATTTGCATGCAAAAAGGACAGGAAACAGCAGCTGTCTTTGCTCCACATTCTTTTACTTGTTCTAACCGGGTATGATTAATTCTTTTTTCTGGCTCATCATCCATCCAAGCGTAACCTCCACCTGCTCCACAACATAAAGATCTAGATTTAGACTGTTCAAGTTCTATAAAACCTTCTTGTGAAGTAATAGTTTTAAGGACATCACGGGGTTGAGAATAAATTTTATTATGTCTTCCTAGATAACATGGGTCATGGTAGGTAACATCAGATAAAGATTTCTTCAAATTTAGTTTGCCGTCATTAATAAGTTCATTAATTAACTCTGTATGATGTACAACCTCATAATTTCCATTGAAATCTGGATATTCATTTTTATAGGTATTGAAACAATGAGGGCACGTGGTAATGATTTTTTTTACCCCAAATTCATTCAGAGTTTCAATATTCTTCTTCGCACACATTTGAAAAGTAAATTCGCCTCCTGCTCTTCGGGCTGGGTCTCCTGTACATACTTCTTCAGCACCTAATATTCCAAAATCAACACCCGCGGCATTTAAAATTTTCACCATAGCTTTGGTGACAAGAATATTTCTATCTATCATTGATCCAGTGCATCCTACCCAGTAAAGATATTCGGCGTTTACTTCTTTTGATAGGATCTTAATATCCATGCCTTCATACCACTCTTCTCGATTATGTTGAGCTCCAACCCAAGGATGCATTCTTTCTTCTATTGATTTTAAAAATTGCCTTGTGTTTTCAGGAGTTTTAGATTCCATCATTACCAAGTGACGTCGCATATCAACCATCTTTGGAATGTGTTCTATAAAAACAGGACACTCTTCTTGACATGCACCACATGTTCTACAACCCCATAATTCTTCTTCCAGAACAGCTGCACTATCTGCTTCGCCAAATAAGCTGCCTTCATTTTCTTCTTCTTTTGAAAATTTAGACTGCCCAGTTTTAGATAGGTGTGTTTTCATGTCTTGAATTAATTTTTTTGGACTTAGTGGAACACCACTTCCAAATGCAGGACAAACATCTTGGCAACGACCACAATTTGTACATGCATCTAAATCTAACAGTCCTTTCCATGAGTATTGATCTATTTTTTCAACTCCCAAGTTTTCAATATCTTCTGGATTTTTTTCCATTGCTGCTTCAATATCCACAAATTCAAGTTTTCCGCTTGGATTTAGGTTTCTG
>Ga0114933_10004742_pt1 | contig 12587 bp, 10 predicted proteins | sample 4SBtaG_FD_89691 | JGI IMG/M metagenome (GOLD analysis project Ga0114933, IMG submission 89691) | Deep subsurface microbial communities from Kolumbo volcano to uncover new lineages of life (NeLLi) - 4SBTROV12_W25 metaG | ecosystem: Environmental > Aquatic > Marine > Volcanic | place: Kolumbo...
CCGTCTTTACTTAATTTTAAAACAAATATTCAAATTTCTCAAAATTATAAAAAACAATATCAAGTTTATTCAGATAATTTTAATGAACAAAAAAATTTTACTGATTTTGTGAGATCAGAAAATATTGACTGGATAGATTATGTAAAAGGATGTTTATTTGTATTCTATGATGAAAATAAACATATCCCTAATATACATTTAAATATTTTTATATCTTCATCTATTCCTATGGGTAGAGGTATTTCATCATCATCTGCCTTGTGTGTAGCCATATTAAAAACATTAAATGATTTTTTTAAAACTCAATATTCAGAAAAACACATTGCAATTTTAGCACAAAAAGTTGAAAGAAATTATATTGGTGTTTCTGGAGGCATAATGGACCAAATGGTCTCTTCAATCGGCATTGCACGAAAAGCTTTTTTTTTAGATTGTTTAAGTTTAAAATATGAATTGATAGACCTTCCAAAAGACTGGATTTTTTGTCTAGTAGACTCTGCTGTTCAGAGAAATCTTAGAGATAGTGCGTATAATGAAAGATATAGTCAACTTAAAAAAGCTGAAGAATATCTTGGTGTTGAATACCTTGGGTCTGTTAAGCCAAATCAATTTGATACCTCCAAAATAAATGATGAATTAATATTAAAAAGAGCAAGACATGTAATTACAGAAAATGATAGAGTGCTCAAAGCTAAACAAAGTATTTTAAATAAAGATATTAAATTATTTGGAGAACTTATGAATGAAAGTCATCAGTCATATGCAAAAGATTTCGAAGCATCAACAGAAGATGTTGATTTGATTGTTGAGAGATCAATAGCGTCAGGGGCGAAAGGTGCAAGATTAACAGGGGGTGGATTTGGTGGATTTACTGTTTCACTCATTCATTCAAGTAATTATCATGATTGGAAGACAAATATGAATAAATATTATGATGATGAAAATGTGTTCGAGGTTTAATGCAAAAATTTAAAAACTATATTAATGGAACATTTGTTGAGTCACAGTCAGGAAACTCCTTTAAAACTATTGATCCGTCAACTGAAAAAGAATTTGCTGAAATTTGTGCTGCTGAAGAATTTGAAGTAAATTTAGCAGTTGAGTCAGCATACAATGCATTTATTGGAGAATGGTCAAAAATTTTACCTTACCAACGTGCAAAATATTTACGGTCAATTGGTGATCAACTTAAAGATAAAGCTGAATTACTTGGAACAGTTGAAACAAAAGATACAGGAAAATTATTTAAAGAAACTAAATTTCAGGCAAATTATATAGCTGAATACTATTACTATTACGCAGGATTAGTTGATAAAATAGAGGGGTCAACTCTACCTATAGATAAAGAGGATATGCATGTCTTTACAAGTAGAGTGCCACTTGGTGTAGTTGCAGCAATTATACCTTGGAATTCGCAAATGTTTCTCACTGCAGTAAAGCTTGCACCAGCTCTAGCCATGGGTAACACAATTATTATCAAAGCCTCTGAAATTGCCCCTACTCCTTTATTAGAATTTGCTAAAATAATTGATAAAGCAGGATTACCTGCAGGTGTTGTAAACATTATTACTGGTTATGCTGATACGTGCAGTAAAATTCTTACCTCTCATCCTAAAATAAATAAAATAGCATTTACTGGAGGTGTGAATACTGCAAAGCATATAGTCAAAAATTCAGCAGAAAACTTATCTCAACTTTCTCTTGAGCTTGGAGGAAAAAGTCCTGTTGTGGTATTTAAAGATGCACGAAAAGATAATGCAATAAATGGTATCATGGCGAGTATTTTTGGAGCAACAGGACAAAGTTGTATTGCAGGGTCGAGACTTTATTTACAAGAAGAAATTTACCAAGAGTATTTAGATGAATTGAAAAAAAGAACACAGGCAATTAAAATTGGTGACCCTATGTCAACTACTACCCAACTAGGTCCTCTCGCAACCTTAAGACAATTAGAAAATATTCAGGAAAAAATTCAACAAACAACTGAACAAGGTGGAAAAATAATTACAGGTGGAAAAAAAGTTAGCTCTTTTAAGCATGGATATTATTTTGAACCTACTATTATTGAGTGTGATAATCATAATTTACCTGTTGCAGAAAATGAATTATTCGGTCCTGTATTATCTGTAATGAAATTTAAAAATGAAAATCAAGCAATTGAACTGATGAATGATAATAGCTTTGGTCTTGCAGCTGGAATTTTTACTGAAAATAATGGAATTGCAATGAGAGTATCTAAAGCTGTTCAAGCGGGAATTGTGTTTGTTAATACTTATAGATTAATTTCACCAGTTGCTCCATTTGGTGGATTTAAAAATAGTGGTTATGGAAGAGAGTCAGGTTTAGAAGTAATGAAAGATTACTCAAACATTAAAACAACCTGGATCAGCACGTCAACAGAACCATTAAGTGATCCTTTTAATATCAGATAAAAATGAATAATATAATTCTTCCTGAAAGAGGTTTTGCAAAAGAAGAATTTGAACAGCGTTTAATTCGGGCTCAGAAAATTATGAAGAGTTATAAATTAGATGGCTTATTACTTACATCCCCTCAAAATATTCGTTATTTTACAGGATACGACTCTCAATTTTGGGAAAGTCCAACACGTCCCTGGTTCGTCATTGTACCATCATCGGGTAAGCCAATTGGTATAGTTCCAGAAATTGGTGAGTCTGAATTTAAAAAAACTTGGTTGGATGACATTAAATCTTGGCCTTCACCAAGACCAGACGATGAAGGTATATCTCTTGTCAAATCAACTCTTGATGATTTACAGAAAATTTATGGTCAAATAGGTGCAGAATTTGGAAAAGAAATGGCGATTAGAATGCCTGTTCGAGATCTCTTAAAATTGAAAGAAATTATTAAAACTAATATAGTGGATGGATCAGATGCTATCTGGGATATGCGTATGATAAAAACAAATAATGAAATTGAACGTATTAAATTTATATGCTCAATTGCAAGTGATGCTTATAATAGCTTACCTGCTAAATTAGCTATTGGAGATACTGAGAGAGCAGCAGTAAATAAATTAAAAATTGATATATTAAATAGAGGTGCTGATAATGTCCCTTTTATGCCAGGTATATCTGGCCCTGGCGGTGTTTCACAAATAGTGTGTGGACCATCTGATCGCATATTAGAAAATGGTGACATACTTTTTATAGATACTGGATCAACTTTTGACGGATATTTTTGTGACTTTGATAGAAATTTTGCTTTTGGGTCAGTCAGCAGTGATGTTGAAAGAGTTAATGAAGTATTATGGCAAGCTACAGAAGCAGGAATTAAAGCAGCAGTGCCAGGAGCCACAACGCTTGATGTCTTTAATGCAATGAATAAAATTATAGAAGATGGAGGGGCCATAGGAAATAATGTAGGCAGACTTGGTCATGGACTTGGTTTACAGTTAACAGAGCCACCATCACATCGTCCTGAAGAAAAAACTATTATAAAAGAAAACATGGTTCTGACAATCGAGCCTGGGATGGAATATGAAAAAGATAAAATGTTAGTGCATGAAGAGAACATTGTAATCCATAAAGATAGTGCTGAATTAATTACAAAAAGAGCTCCTAGAGAAATTCCAATAATTAAATAAAATTATAAAGAAGATTTTAATCTTCTTAGTTTACCTTCCGTAGAGTCATGATCAATATAGCATCCTTGCAGATGTCTAAAGCCTGTATTAACATCATATTCAGTTCTTCCATGAAGTATTCTGATGTTATCAAACATCATTAACATTCCACTTTCTAGTCGAAAATTTAATTCAAACTCTTCTGATTCATAGAGATGATATAGTTTTTTGCGTGCTTCATAAAATCTTTTTAATTGTGATGGCTTTAAATACGGCACATAATCGAGTCTTCCACTAAATCTACTTTGTAAATAATTATCATTATGATCAAGTTCGATCAACTTACCCCAATTTTCAAGAATTACATCTTTATCAATAAACTTAAATAAAACATTTGTAGTAGTCAATATTTCGAACATATCAGGTTCATTTTTCTTTAAATACTCGGCAACTGCATATCCATCAACTAGAGAAGAATTACCTCCGTCAGCTTCATTTGATATGCAATGTAGAATTTGAATACCAGGCATTGGCTTTCTATAAGGATTATCAGTATGTGCTTTAATACCAAGACTCGTATATGCTAAATCAATAGGTTTTGGCTTTGACACCACATCAAAAAGTTTACCAAAATTCGTTGTTCTGACTGGACCAAAAAGTTCAGCAAATTCTAATACTGTCCCTTCTTCTATTGAAGTATTTTTTACAATTATAAAACCCAGCTCTTGAAAATCAGATAAAAGTTTTGAAAAATGCTCCTGTTCATTTAAAGAATTAAAATCATAAATTGGTAAATTGATAAATTTATTTTTCCACGGTTTCTTTTTAGGAATAATATCATTTGAAAACAAATCGTTTAGAAGAGAGTCTAATGAAAATACACCTATTGCTTTATCAGTAAATTCAACTTTTAGATGATTGTCTTCAACACTATATTTTAAAAATTTAATGTTGGTGTCTAAGAGAGATGGCTCATATAATCGTTGATAATTATTTTTATCTAAAAATTTTTTATTATTTATTCTCTCTCTCAACCAGAGAGGATGGATAGAAAAATTTTTAAAATCATTATGATCCAATACTAAACATTCTGATTTATCTAAAAATATTTTCATATAAAAAAATATATTTAAATAATAAAATTGGTCAATTAATTTTTACTTCCTTGTCTCTAATATCATGTAAATTAATACTGATGTTAAAAGTAATAAACCTCCAATTATAGTATTTAGAGAAGGAACTTCATTTATAATAACCCAAACCCAAGTAGTTCCTAAAACACTCTCAAGTAAAAATATTAAATATACCTGATATGCCGGAGTATATTTTGGGGCTATTGTCATTATGATAAAGGGAATTGGCAGCATAATAAAGCACATTAGAGAAAGATAAAATATTTGAACTCCAGTAAGACTAAATTCAATATCAAAAGGAAGTGCATATAATCCTGCAAGAATACAACCTATAAAACAAGCTGGAACTAAATCTATTTGTTTGAAATATCTCACAAGAACTCCACTAGCTCCCATAAACACGGCAACAGTAAGAGCCATCAAATCACCGAATAGACCTGAGGAAGAGTAACTCCCCCATCCAATAATAAACATACTAACTAAAGCAATAAAAATAATTACCCAAGTAAAGGTTGAGGGTTTCTCTTTTAAAAATATTATAGAAAACAAAGCTGCAAAAATTGGAGCACCAGCAATAATAACTAAAGTATTCGCAACAGATGTGTTTTGAATTGAATATACAAAACAAATATGTGTAATAGCATAAAAGGTGGCATAAATTATACCGGGCAGACCAATCAATAAAAAAACATTTAATGTATCTCTTTTGTAAAACCAAAAAAGAAATAAAAATATCGTTACTGCTGGTAAAAAACTTCTATAAAATATTAAACTAAAATCTGTTAAATTTAATAAGCGTATTAATAAAGTATCGGGACTTAGAATTAGTACTCCAAAAAAGGACCATAATAATCCTTGTGAACTTTTACTCATATAAAACCTTAATTAATTATTTGTTTTGTATTCTCTCTTAACGAAATATATACGCCACTGGCAATGATTATAGTAAGACCTATCCAGATCCATTGATTGGGAAAGTCTCCAAAAAAATAATACCCAATTATTACATTCATTATAATTTCTGAGTAAGCTAATGGTGCCAGCTTTGATGCTTCAGCCAAGGTTAAAGAAAGAATTAATAATAAATGAGCCATAGTTCCGATAGCTGCAAGAGAGATTAATAACATCCATTGCGATAAAGTCAGCCAAGTCCAAAAATATGGGACAATTAATGAAATGACAATAGCACCTGTTAAACCTGTAAAAATTAAAGTCATTAAAGGGCTGTCAATAGATGATAGCTTCCTTGTACTAATAACATAAAACGCGTAACAAATTCCTGCTCCTACTGCAGCAATAGTTGCTAAATTAATTTCGTTAAAACCTGGTCTAATAACAAACAGAACTCCTATAAAGCCTGAGATTACCGCTATCCACCTTCGTAGCCCAACTTTTTCTTTAAGTATTAAAAATGATAATATCGTAGCAATTATTGGCGAGATAAAAGCAAGAGTCAAAGCTTCTGCTAGAGAAATAATAGAAATCGCATAGAAAAAAAATAATGTAGAAAAAAATAAAAAGAAGCTTCTTAAAATTTGAATTTTAATTCCTTTAGGGAATTTTAAATGTTTATTGAAAAAAAAATAAGTAATAGAAATACTAAAAAAAGCCATAAAAAAATATCTTCCCCATACAACTTGTAAAAAATGAATGTCTTGGCTTAAAAATTTTGCTAAACCATCCATAAATGGCAATAGCATCCAGGCCGAAATATTTAATATTACTGCTTTCATTAAATAATAACTAATAGATAGTTGGGTTGATTTATGTGAATAATTTTAATAACTAAATAATCTGTTATTTTTTTTAGAGTTGAAGTAGTAACTATCATTATGCACTTCAATACTAAATAAGCAAAATTCATAGTAATTTGTTTCAATATTTTAAAATTTTTGTGTGAAAAAAACTAGAACTTTAATTAAAAGCCTAATAAGATATTTAGTATATTTTTTTTAATTATTCAAAAGAAGGATCCTAAATGACCATCAATCTATCAGAAATTGCAAAAAAGAAAAAAATAAAATATTTCTTAATAAGTTATGTTGATTTTTTTGGAGTATTACGTTCCAAATTAGTTCCAGCACATTCAATAAAGGAAATGCAAAAAGAAGGAGCAGGTTTTGCTGGATTTTCTACTTACTTAGATATGTCTCCATCTGATCCAGATATGGCAGCTATTCCAGATCCAAGAAGCTTAATACAGCTTCCATGGCAACAAGATGTGGGATGGTTAGCTGGAGATTTATGGATGGATGGAAAACCTGTAGCTTCTTCACCAAGAGTGATGCTACGAAATCAAATTGATAAGTTAGCTAAAAAAAATATGTACTTAAAAAGTGGTGTTGAATGTGAATACTTTTTAATCACACCAGATGGTAGTTCAATTGCTGATCAAAATGATATCGCAGATAAACCTTGTTACGATCAATCAGCTTTAATGCGTCAATATGATTTAATAAGAGCAATTTGTGATAGCATGATTATGCTAGGTTGGGGACCATATCAAAATGATCATGAAGATGCAAATGGGCAGTTTGAAATGAATTGGGATTTTTCTGATTGTTTACAAACAGCTGACCGTCATGTTTTTTTTAAATTTATGGTTCGGACTCTTGCAGAAAAAAAAGGGTTGCGTGCCACTTTCATGCCCAAACCATTTTTAAATAAAACAGGTAATGGATGTCACGCGCATTTATCTGTTTGGGATAAAAAAGGTAAAAACCTATTTGCTGATAAAAAAGATAAATTAGGTCTATCCAAAACAGCTTATAATTTTATGGGAGGTATAATGAATTCTGCGGAAGCGTTAACAGCATGGTTTAACCCCACTGTAAATAGTTATAAAAGAATCAATGCACCTGTAACAGCTTCAGGAGCAACCTGGGCTCCAAATACAATCACTTATTCAGGTAATAACAGAACTCATATGATAAGAGTACCCGGTCCGGGAAGATTTGAATTGCGATTAATGGATGGAGCAACTAACCCTTATTTATTACAAGCTGGTATCTTAGCTGCTGGCATAGATGGCATTGAGAAAAAACGGAATCCTGGTAAACCTATTAATGTAAATATGTATGAAGATGGGCATAAAGTTAAGGGTGCTAAAAAATTACCTCTTACTCTAGAAAAGTCTTTATCACATTTAAATAAAAGTAAAGTTCTCAAAGATGCATTTAGCAAAGAAACAATTAATTCTTATATTAAATTAAAAAATAAAGAGATTAAAAAATATCAATCTTCAAATACTAAAAAAATTGGTTTCAAAGGCTCAAAGCAATCAGCAAAAAAAGATATCATCACTCAATGGGAAAAGGATAATACTCTTGATTGTTAATATTTAGAATAAAAAATGTATGGCCTTTACTCTCCAAGCAAACTGTCATCTAAAATATTAGTGTCATAGGCAGAATAAGAATGCCATCCATTTACAGTTTGATCAAAATCTATGACACTGCCTGTCATTAAACCAGATTCTTCTGAGCACATAAACGCTAATCCTTTAGCAACATCTAACGGTTTAGTGAGTCTTTTAAAAGGGACTTTATTTTCTTCTTTTTCTAGCCAATCATCTTCTTTTTTGTGAACTCTTTTTTGAATATCGTGCTCAGCAGGTGTGTCTGTCCATCCTATATTTAGAGCATTAACTCTTATTTGGTGTCCAGCTAATGAATTGGCTATATTTTTTGTCATTATTGCTAAAGCAGCTTTAGATCCGCTATATGCTAATATAAATGGCATACCACTGTACATGGCCATTGATAGAACATTCGCAATTGTTCCTTTATTCTTGTCTCGAATCATTATCTTCACTGTTTCTTGTATGAGTATGAAAGGTGCTCTAGTATTAATATTAAAATTATTTTCATAATTCTCAAGAGTGGCACTTAAAATTGTGCCTCGTTCTGTATGACCTGCAACGTTAACTAATGAATGCACTGTGCCAAATTCTTTATCTGTAAGTGCAACAATTTTTTTACAATCTTCTACTTTTGATAAATCTGCTTTAACATAAAGACACCTTGAACCTAACTCTTCTATTTCTTTTTTTATTTGTATTCCTTTATTTTCTTGTCTTCCACAAATTGTAATAGCTTTAGCTCCTCTTGCAGCAAAGAGTTTGGCAGTTTCTGCTCCACTTCCTTGTGTACTTCCTGTTATTATCACTACCTTTCCTTCAAACTGTTTTTTCGAGTCGGATGTATATTTATTACTCATTATTTTACTTTAATTAACTTATTTAATTTAACTGATTGGGTTGCGCAATCAGCTAATATCAATGCCTCTTTACCATCATTGAAACTTATTTTTGGTTTTTTATTTGATTTGATAGAATTAAGAAAATCATCAAATTGAATATGATATGCATCAGCATATCTTTCAATAAAAAAATTTTTAATTGGATGTTTCGAAAAAGATATATTTTGATTATAAGAATTAATATTATACTCAGAAACATTATCAGAAATTAACATCCCTTTACTCCCAAATACTTCCAACCTTTGATCATATCCATAGACAGCCCTTCTTGAATTATTAATATGAACTAACACCCCTTTTTTTGATTTCATTACACACATTGTCGTATCAAAATCATTAGTTTTTTTAAAATCATTAGATACATTTCTACTACCTGTAGCATATACATTTACTATTGGATCATTATGAAGAACATATCTAGCAAGATCAAAGTCATGTATTGAGCAGTCTCTAAAAATCCCTCCAGAAACTTTTAAATAATTTAAGCCTGGAGGTGCAGGATCTCTACTAGTAATAATTATCATTTCTAATTTCCCAATTTTACCCAACTTAACATCTTTTTGTACTTTGTTATGACTAGGATCGTATCTTCTGTTAAATCCGATTTGTATTTTAGGATTGTATTTTTTAACTTTTGCCCAACAGCTAGTTACTTTTTTAATATCTAAATCAATTGGTTTTTCACAAAATATAGCTTTGCCTGATTCGGCACCCATTGTAATATATTGTGTATGAGTTGGGGTAGCTGAAGCAATCAGTATTGCATCAACATCAGGAGATGAAATAGCTTCTTTTGCAGTTTTTGCTATTTTACAATTGTATTTTTTTGCAATTGCTTTTGATGATTTAATATCAATGTCATAAACATATTTTATTTCAGCATTAGCATGTGAATTTATAATTTCTGCATGGAACTTACCAATTCTTCCAGTTCCAAGTAACGCAAATTTAATCATTTATAATTTATAATTTTAACCATTTAGCATTATTATTGGAAGATTTTTTTGCCGTAAAAACAAATTTTATCCCCCTTAATCCGTCTTCTATATTTGGAAATGTAAATTCAGATTTTTTAAAAATTTTTTTATGAATAGCTTCTGCAAACTCTGTATAAATATTAGCAAATGCCTCAAAAAAACCTTCAGGGTGTCCAGCAGCCAACCTTGATGAAGTTAATGAAAATTTCGAAACAGAACTGCTTGCTCTAGTAATAATTTTCAAAGGCTTATTAATCTCAGTAAATTTTAAATTATTTGGATCATCTTGAAACCATTCTACAGCTCCTTTATTTCCAAAAACTCGAATTTTTAGACCATTTTCACCACCTGTTGCTGCTGATGACACCCAAATCATCCCTCTTGCACTATTATTCATTCGCATAATAACAAATGCATTATCATCGACTGTAATCTCTGATGATAAAGAATTAACTTCGGCTGAAAGCTCATCAACTTCTAAACCAGTAACATACCTTAACAAATGATAAGCATGTGTTCCTATTTCAGATAAAATCATTGAGGGCCCTGATAAATTTTTATCTAATCTCCATTTCAGTGTTTTTTTTTCATTCTTTTTTTTAACATCTACGGTATAGCCTTGAGGATACTCGACATTAATTAAATTAATGTCTCCGATTTTACCTTTTTTTATTATCTCTTTTGCTTCACGTAGCATTGGATAAGAAGAGTAATTATGTGTAAGTGCAAACACAATTTTATTCTTTTCAACTAATTTTTTAAGTTTTTCTGCATCTTTGATTGTTGCCGTAAGAGGTTTATCACAAACGATATGAACTTTATTTTCTATAAATGGTTTAGCTATCTTATAATGATCACCTGATGGCGTCATTATTCCCAGAGCTTCGATGCCATCATCTCTCTGAGACTCTTTTAGGGCCATCTCCTTATAATTTTTATAACACCTATCTTTATCTAAGCCTAAAGACGTTCCAAATAAAATTGACTTTTTAATATCTTTAGAAAAAACTCCTGCTACAAAATCAAATCTATTATCAAATCTTGCAGCTAATCTATGTGTATATCCAATAAAGGAGTTAGCACCCCCTCCTATAAAACCAATTCTAATTTTTTTATTTTTTAACGAGTCATTTCTTAATAGATCTAATCGACCAAAAGCGATTTCATTTTTTTCTTTCATCAATTAACTATGCCACCATCAATAACATAATTCTGGGCAGTACAACCTGAGCTTTGTTCAGAGGCAAAAAATAATACTGCTTTTGAAATATCTTCAGGCACTAACATTCTTTTAATACACTGACGCTCTAGTTGATTTTTTTTTATCTCATCAGTAAGCCAAAGTTTTTTTTGTCTGTCAGTTATAATCCAACCGGGAACAATACAATTTACTCTAACATTATAAACCCCAAGATCTCTTGCTAGAGTTCGAGTTAAACCCATTACTGCTGATTTAGCAGTTGTGTAACCAGGCATACCTCCTTGAGCAATCATCCAAGAAAAACTCCCAATATTTACTATAGTTCCCCAACCCAGCTCTTTCATATCTTTATAAACAGATTGAGCAGCAAAAAAATAATGTCTTAAATTTATATTCATTCTATCATCCCAAAATTCAGGAGTTACAGAATCAATATCATGCCTTTCATCATTTGCAGCATTATTAACTAAAACAGATATACTTCCTAATTTCTCTCTTACTAATGATATAGAATTTTTAAGTTGATCAATATCTTTAAGATCACATTTAATAAATAAAGGAGTTTGTTTATATTCTATTTTTATTCTATTGACCAAATTCTCTGCAGCTTTTTCATCTATATCTAAAAAAGCAACTTTAGACTGTTGTTTTATAAATTGCTCAACAATACTCTCCCCTATACCTTGTGCTCCACCTGTAATTAAAACTACTTTGTTTTTAAGAGATGGATAAGTTGCAATTTCATTCATGATTTTTTTATAAATATATTTTATATAAGAATAAATGTTTAACATAATCAAATTAAATGAAAAAGATAATATTGGAATAGCCACAATGGATATTCCTGAGAATGTAGAAACCAACCTAAACCTTATATCAAAAGATAAAATCCCATATGGTCATAAAATATCACTAAAAAAAATAAATAAAGGAGAATATATTTATAGATATGGTCAAATCATTGGAATTACTCAATGTGACATAGACAAAGGTAGGCATGTTCATTCACACAACCTAGAATTTTCAGAATTTGATAGAAAATATAATAATGAGTTTTCCCCAAAAAATGAAAAAAAACAAGATCAAGAAAAATTTTTTCAGGGCTATAAAAGGGTTGGTGGTTCTTCAGGTACTAGAAATTATATTGGTCTTATAAGTACTGTAAATTGCTCAGCGACAGTTGTAAAAAAAATTGCTGATAAAGTAAATGAATATCTCTCTAAAAATAATTTTATGAATATTGATGGTGCTGTTTGCTTAAAACATTCCTCTGGATGTGGAATGAACACTACCGGATATGGAATGAATACCTTTAATCGAACGATTGAAGGTTTTAAAGTTCATCCAAATTTTGGAAAAGTGTATGTAATAGGTTTAGGATGCGAGTGTGCTCAAATTTCTTTATACAATCAAAATGAATTAGAAAATAA
>Ga0114933_10004746_pt1 | contig 12578 bp, 9 predicted proteins | sample 4SBtaG_FD_89691 | JGI IMG/M metagenome (GOLD analysis project Ga0114933, IMG submission 89691) | Deep subsurface microbial communities from Kolumbo volcano to uncover new lineages of life (NeLLi) - 4SBTROV12_W25 metaG | ecosystem: Environmental > Aquatic > Marine > Volcanic | place: Kolumbo...
CACCTTTAACAGTCGCTGTGGCGACAGACCTCGCCCCTTCAGACTTACTCGAAACTGCTCAATAACAGCCGGTTCGAGAAGACCTTTAGTGGCAAGATGATCTAAGAATTGTTCAGCATTCATCGGAGTAATGCTCCTAGTGTCCATTCAGTTTTTTGTGCTGGCGTGTCTCTCATAGCAAATCTCTCATGGTCAGTCATCCTCTGAAACAGTCATAAGCTGAACCTGATCCATTCCTGCAATCGAACCGGCATCGATAGCAGCCACGACTCGTTCGTGATAAGAATCTTCATGGGCACGCACAACGAGCTTCGAGATACTGTCATTTTCTAAGCGAATCATTTTTACGCGACTGTATAACTCCACCGTTGTTCCGACTTCCTCTTCATCTCCGTCGGGATTTATGATCCAAAACGTACTATCTGAATCAACACGAATCGTAAGGAACTCGGGATCTTCTTCCGTTTCCTGTGGAATCGCCTGAGTACTTGCCTCTTCAGACTGTGGTGTTGGAATAGGAAGCGATTTTTGCAGCGTGAATGCGGCAGTCATCACAAAGAAAATAAGTAGCAGGAATGTGACATCCACCATGGGTGTCATATCCATATCTTCATCTTCACCTGTGTTTCCACGGCCGTAGCTGACGAGTGATTTTTGGTTAAAGTCGTCCATTTGGTTTGTAGTTTCTGCAGCTTAATGGTGTTTCAAAACGGTCACTGGGATTCCGGTCATTGAAACTGTTTCACGGCAACGTAGATCTGTCTTGTACTTTCCTCACCCACTTCGCCAACGGCACGCGCCACACGTGAAACATCCTTATGTTTCACACCAATGGATGCCTGAACAAGCACGACTTTTTCACCGTCGTCCTTTTCAATAATGTTGGTAAGGAATTCCTTAATTTCATCAATTTGTGCCTGATCATCAGCGGAAAACGGCGTACCTCGCAGCGGCGATGTCACAACAACATTGTCACCTTGCTTTGAAACCAGAATGATGATCGACTTTTCGGCAACAACATTGATTCCAGCTTCTGCCTGAGGCAATTCACCGGCTTTTTGCGAGTCGATTTTGGCGGCGACAATAAAGAAGATCAGCAGTAGAAACGTGATATCAATCATCGGAGTGATATCCATTTCGGCGTCTTCCACCACCCGTTCAGCCATCAAGGGCTCTTCTTGTGTTGTATTGTCAAAATCCATCGTGATTTTCGCTATGCGTTTAGTGTCTGATTCACGGCCAAAGTAATCGGTTAGTCAGATAGGTTCGTCCGCAACCCACCGAGAACTCGTTGAAGACCGGCACCAACAAGGTCTTCCATTTTGCGAATCCGGATATTGATCATCGCCAGTGCCACAACAAGTGGGATCGCAATCGTAAGACCACTGGCGGTGGTAATGAGTGCAACCATGATATTTCCCGCCAACGCTTTAGCTTCGACGTTATCGCTTCCTGCCAACTGACCGAAGGCACCCATCATACCGATAACCGTACCGAGCAACCCGATCATTGGTGCACTCTTGATCACCGTCGTGATCCAACTGGTTCGATTCTCCAGGTCTGACATCACATCACGCTGAAATCGATCCACAATCAACTGTCTTACGTTTGCAAAACCAAGTTGACGGTTAGCAACTGCCATGTACACCAACTGAACCATGGCACGCTTGTCACCATGACAAGATTGCTCGATCGATTCAAAGTCTTTTTGACTCAGACGGTCTTCTACTTGATCAATAAAAGCCTCTTGTTCCTGTTCCGAGTTAAATCGCTTGGAGGCAACACGGCGCCATACGATAACGACACAATAGATTCCCCAAAGTGCAGTAAGCCCCAGGACGGCATAAATCCCGTTTCCGACCCACTCAAATACCGTGTTCATCGTATCTGGTTCACCACTACCATCTTGCCCGAGTAGTGTCAGAAAGTTTGTGAAGAATTCCATTGAAAAAATACCTATCAATATTGGTGCCTAATTAAGCAGTTCTGTGATGTATCAGTTGTTGTAATTCGGAGCAGGGCGATACTCTTGGTTCGTGACGACGAATTCATATTGGCCGCCGCTCGCCTGGACTTCAAAATATGTACGCTTTACTTCGTCAATGCGCTTATTCGCCGAGCGCATCCTAGCGTCCTCAGCAACGAGGAGTTTTTGTTCAGATTCGGGGGAATACAGATGAATATACGTACGTCCGGATGTGGGAATTCCCGCCTTATTCAGTAATTCCGCAGTCCACTGAGTCTCGATTGCATTTTGCGGATAGAACCACGTACGCTTTTCCTGTGTTCCATCCTCTAAATGGGTCACATTGGCCGGGCTAATTGGATGTGACGTGCTGTCGAGCGTCGTAATGCCGCCACCAAACGCAGCCAGATCGATTTGGAAATATGCGAGTTGCCGTTCGAAGCTATCGACGCTGTTGGCAGAAAGTGAAATCCTCCACCGTTCCTGACGTGGAACAACGTCCAGATCACCATCTCCTCCGGGTCCGGCACCTCGACTATCGCCTAATCCGCTTCCGTGGCTACTTGATGTCGCTCCCGTATTCAGTGCAACCAGTGAGGCTGCTGTGTTTGTCACCGTATCGGTGACAGCCAGGAACGTCTCTTCGATACGTGGTTCGCTGATTTCTTCTACTTCTTCCAATCCAGGTTCTTCCGGATCACGTTCGTATCCTTCAGCATTTGCCCCACGTCCTTTCGGTTCGAGGATCAGGACGGGAACGGCTTCGATTGTCTGTGCCTTCAAGCCGGATATCCACATGACCAGCATGATGCCGTCCATGAAACCAATGAAGAGATTAAGCGCAAGTAAAGCGCTGGTCACCTTTTCATACTTGGAGACCATAAATATCTGCTTGCCAATGCTTCGGCGTCGGCGTCGTCTACGTCGCTTTTTCCCCATCAATTATTTCCCTAAGCAATACCGAATCACTTGTGTTGCCTCGATTCGGCCTTGTTATTCTTCCAGTTCAGCTTCTGGACGCACCTGCAAATACCAGTTTCGCCACGCCTGAACCACTTTGTTTCTTTCTTCTTCGGTGAAGTTGTCCTTTAACCCGAATCCATCCAGTCGACGACTGATAAATCGCAATGCATCACGCGCTTCACGTACGACATTTTTGTCCGGATCGGTCATGGCAAAAAGTAAGGTCGGAACGGCCTCGAGTTTTTGCTCTCTTGCCAGGCTTCGTACCGCAACTCTACGGGCCAGGTAGTTACCTTCACTAATGAGAGCCTTGAGTTGTTCCTGCTGTTCACGGCGTTTAATCGCATCATCGGATAGCGTAATATCCGGAGGGAGTGCTTTGACGGTGTCTGCGGTCAGCCCATCTTCACTTTCGAGCATTTGCAAGATGCTCTCGATATCGCCGCTTACTTCCTCTGCCACAACTTTTCCGTCTTTCATTTTGGCATTAGCCAGATTTTTTGGGAGCCCAACGCCGCCCTGGAATTTCGTCTCTTCAATCGCCAATTTAAGACTTTGCTTGGTACTTCGAAGCAAGAACAGCATGGCTAAGCACGTATCGACACCTTTTCCGGATTTACTGCTGTACACCCACGAACCATCTTCCATTTGCTTTTCTTCGAGGAAATAGACCCCTTTAACAAACCAGGCTGGTTCTTCGATGTTCTTAAGTTCTGCAAGTTCACGGAATGTCATGTAGCGTTCATAGCTATAGATAAAGTAGTAAGGCCAGCGTTGCGTATCCCAAACGGAATCGCCTTTCTTGCCAAAATACCCGTTTCCGGTATTAAGTCCTCGCATCACCACTTGCTCTGGAATATTGGGGTTCTTTGTGACCTTTTCTTCCTCTGACTCTTCTTTCTTGAGTTGCAATACACCGTTGGTCTTTTGCGTGTTTGCATCATCAGTCTTTTGTGGCAGCTTCTGATTAACAAACCCCAGCAATCCAGCGGAAATATAGAGTGATCCAAGCCCAGCAGCCGCGTCAGAAGGTTGGTCGTAACCTAATTGCATCGAGTTTTGATTTGTGGGGCCAAAGTTACCCGGATCAACCGGTGCATAGGGCCAACCTCCACCGTTATCTTGCGTTCGAAGTAACCACTTACAGGCATTCTCCACCGTCAAGTCATCGACATCGAATCCGTATTGTGCAGCGGTCCATAAAGCGAGCACAATATACTGCGAAATGGAAACGTCACCATTACCTTCTTCTGCGTTGTAGTAATTCCAGGCACCATCTTCGCGCTGCCGGCGTTGTGCAACATCGATAAGTGTCTGAATCTGCGGGCGATATGCATCGGCTTCTGTTTCCGCCAGAAGAATGATCGCTAAGCCGAGCTCATAGTTCTGCATGCGATCAAACTGACTATTTGCTACCAAGTCACGTGCTAAATTCTTGCCAACAACGACTTTTGGATGATTGTTACCACCAGGAATATTAAAGATCTTGTGGTACTTATATATAGTCAGTGCTACGAGGAATTTCCCACCTTCAGCCGTCTCACCCACCTCCCGCATATTCGGCAGGACGGTCAAGTCCTGAGTGCTCAGGAAGTTAAAGGCTTTGTCTGCCATGGCTCTTACGCGCGCAGCCTGAGCTTGTGCATGCAATTGCTCGGCAGGTAACAATACTGTTGCAGCAAGTAGCAGCACCATTGTGACTTTGAGTGAGTCTAGCAATCGATTTTGTAATAACGTCATTGTTACTTCTCGGTTTAATTCCACACTGAATGCGATTCGCGAGAGATCACATCGGATCAATCACCATCGGCCACCATCAGCTTGCAAAACACCGCATGCCGAGGAATGTCGTTACCAGTCGCTGGTATAGCTCAATTCCATAACTCGACCGAAATAAATTACCAAGAAATACAAGCATTGGAATTCGCTTGCAAACAGCCCCTTGGGTGAAAAGTCGATCGGGCCTCGAATTGTTGGAAAAGTCACTCCCTGTCCTCTCCACATTGTAATCACTTTTGAATGAATTGTGGGGAGGCCAAACGATTCGGAATACGCAGTATCCACGCATATATTGTTCGGCACTTGGTGCGGATAATCAACGGCAATTAACAACCGTTCCTGGCCAGAAGTTGCTCCCCTTGAAGTAATCCTGCATCTTATATAGGCTTGATTCCTCCAAGTCGGTCATCGTGGCACATGCCACGAGGAACGCTGATGGTCAGGTAGCTCAGTTGGTAGAGCAGTGGACTGAAAATCCACGTGTCGGCGGTTCAAATCCGCCCCTGACCACTTCTTTGTTAGGGATTCTTCCCCTGAATGCCGGATGAACCTTCGGTTGCCCCGGCAATGACGGGATTTGGCGCTCGATATATATGCGACGGTCCGTTTTTATCCCTAAACTAGAGTGCACGATATTTATGTAGCGCTCCGAGTGGAATCCCCTAGGACCAATCGATTGATTGCTGCACTCTCATCAAACCCATTCGTAGGTAAATAAAATGGCGCGGAATCTAATACACCATTTCACAAGTGGCGTACTTGCTCTTCCCGTTCTGCTTGTTGTACTTTGTTGCACCACAGCGGCGGCTGCGGATGATGATGCTGATGTCAACTTGCTAATCATCCAAACCGATGAACACCATTTTGGAACGCTTGGTCCTTATGGCGGTGACATCGTCGGCACAACCCATATTGATTGGCTTGCGAAGAATGGAGTTACGTGTACCAGTTTCTATGCAACAACTCCGGTTTGTTCACCTTCGCGTGCGGCACTTGTGTCTGGGATGTATCCACAAAAAACACCCGTGACCAATAACAACATTCCGCTAGCAGACTCAGTCGTGACCTTTGCTCACTCACTGCAAAAAGCCGGTTACCAAACAGGGTTTGCCGGCAAATGGCATCTGGATGGTGCGGGGAAGCCACAGTGGTCACCGAAAAGGCAATTCGGATTCGCTGACAACCGTTACATGTTCAATCGAGGACACTGGAAAAATCTGGAGATTCTACCCACTGGACCGCGTGTTGGCGCACGTAATGCAAATGGACAGCCCAGTTACGATGTAAGCAAGGCTGACGCCGGGTCATTTACGACAGACTTTCTTTGTAACCGCGCGATCTCCTTCATTGAAGAAAACCAGTCCAAGCCGTTCTGTTACTACATCAGCCTTCCGGATCCTCACGGTCCAAATACCGTACGTAAACCGTACGACACGATGTACGCAAATGTAAAAGTCCCAATTCCAAGTACGCTCAAGAGAACAGCAGAGCAAACACCACAGTGGGGTAAACCCGCCGGAGTCACAGCGGAACAGATTCGAAGGTTAATGCCTGCCTACTACGGAATGGTGAAGTGCATCGACGACAACGTGGGGCGGATCATCGCAAAGCTTGACGAATTAGAGATTCTCGATCGCACCATCATTGTTTTCACTTCCGACCATGGAGACTTATGTGGTGAACATGGGCGACTCAACAAAGGCGTGCCTTATGAAGGCTCAGCCCGAATCCCTTTTATCATCTATGCGCCAGGCCTCTTGCCAAAAGGACATCGAGTTGACGAAGCACTGAGCTGTATCGATTTTCTACCTACCGTCTTGTCGCTTATGGATGTTTCACACCAGCATCCAGTGGATGGACGCGATGCAAGCAATCTACTTGCGGGCAGCGTCGACAAATGGAACGACATCGCGTTTTTGCGCAGTACGCCAGGCAATCCGTGGTTATGTGCGGTAACGTCACAATATAAACTCGTCATTTCAGCATCGGATGCTCCGTGGTTAATCGATGTCAATAATGACCCGGCAGAAGTAGTCAACTTATACGGCGATCAGCAGTACCGGAGCGTGATACGACAACTGCAAACTCAGCTGGCCGCATATTGTCGCATGCACACCGATGATCATGCCAGAGTCCCTTCCATTCGGGCTCAACTATTTGATTAAACACCTTTTTCGAGCAATGACATTAGTTCATTGGATTTTGTTATGAAGAACTGCGCACCGCATCAACTTGTGTTTCTTTTGCTGGGATTGCTGAACACGACAATCGCTCAAACTTGTATGGCAAACCGTGCCGAAAGTGTACAACCACACATTGTCATCATTACCGTAGACGATATGAGTGCTGATTCCGTTGGCGTCATGGGGTGTGAACTGCCGGACACCACACCGCGGATGGATAAATTAGCGGGTGAAGGATTGCGATTCAATCTCGCTCATGTGCAAGTTGGCAACTGTATGCCTGGTCGAAACGTAATGTGGTCGGGGCGTTTCCCGCACAACAACGGAGTGGAAGGGTTCTATCAAGTAAAAACTGCCAGACATCCAATGCTGTCTGACCTAATGCAGCAAGCCGGTTACTTTACTGCCATCCGCGGCAAAGTCAGTCATTCAACTCCATACATTCCGTACAACTGGGACCTGATCATACAAAAGAACAGTAATGGAACGACAGCACACGTTAAGGATGCTGCTTCTTATGGTGATTCAACAAAGCAAGCCATCGACGCTTCAGCAGCAGCAAAGAAACCTCTGTGCCTACTGATAAACATTTCGGACCCGCACAAGCCATTTTTTGCACAGGGAAAGACCGGGGCAACTATTGAAGATCCACATAAACCGACAAGAGTGTTCACTGCCGATGAAGTCCCGATCCCAGGCTTCCTGTTTGACGATCCGGTGGTCCGGAAAGAGTTAGCCCATTACTACAGTAGTGTTCGGCGAGCTGATGATTGTGTTGGAGAAATCCTCGATACGATCGATCGTTGCGGTATTCGTGAGCACACAGTTGTGATTTTCCTTTCCGACCACGGTATGGCTCTGCCGTTTGCCAAGACCCAGCTTTATCACCACAGCACACATACACCTTTGTTCGTACGTTGGCCTGAAAAAATCGCGGCAAACCGTGTCGACAATAGACACATGGTTTCCGCCGTGGATTTCCTACCGACCATTTTGGATATTGCCGGTGCCGATCATCCACCGGAACTCGATGGCCGATCGTTTCATGCCCTATTAAACGGGCAGTCACAGGAAAAACGACATTTTGTGGTTAAGGAATACAACGAAAACGCCGGCGGATCGCGCGACCCAATGAGAGCCGTTCAGTCCAAGCGTTACTTGTACATTTACAATCCATGGTCAAACGGGGAACGCATCTTTGCGACTGCTACATCCGGCACTCCGACATATAAACGGTTTAAAGAACTTGCAACTGCAGATTCCGCCTATGCACAACGCCACGACATCTACCAGCATCGGGTTGTTGAGGAACTTTACGACGTTATGGCTGATCCAAATTGCCTGAATAATCTGATCCAAAGCCCTGAGCACGATGAAGCGCTCACCCTACATCGTCGACGCTTACAGACTTGGATGCGAAACACAGGTGACCCGATGCTTCAAATCTACAAGGATCGCGAAAATGTTGATAAGCGAGAAGCTTACATTCAAAAGCTCGAACGCGTTTCGCAGGAACGCCGAAGCAAGAAGAACACGAACAAGAAGAACAACCAAAACAACAAATAGCCCCTCCAGGAAAGCAAGCCGCACAATGCGAACAACTCTACTTGTTGCGATCACGTCATTTTTTTTGAACGTATGTCAAGCGCAGCTTCATTCAGCTGAGTTTGAAATCCCACACCCTGATCTGACGGCAATCACCATCGACTCCGTGGAAACGGAATCGTTTCTCTCAGTACGACTGGATACAGAGGGCAACCTGTTTGCGGGATGTCGTGAAGCGTTATTCCTTTACGAAGCGAATGAGAGCGGCTTTGCTCCACGCAAACTGTTGTACACCTTCCCGAAGGACTCATGGCTGTATGATCTGGAAATCCGCGGCAATGATATCTACGTCATGACCAACCTTGCGCTGTACGTAATCAAAGACGCACGCGTCAAACGCAATGACCTCAAACCCGAACGATTGGTTTGGGGACTACCGGATTTTCATCCGCACCAATGTTTCCACGGACTGGCTTTTGGACCCGATGGCTGGCTATATATGTCGATGGGTGACTTGCTGGTTGGGTACGGTGATTTCAGCCGACCAGATCATTGGGGGCACTGGACATTCTTCTGTCAGCCGGATCGCACACGCGTCTCGTTTACCGGAGTTGGAGGTGTGCTTCGCTGCAAGCCAGACGGTAGCCAGCTCGAAGTGATTGCACGCGGCACTCGTAACAGCTGCGGACTCGTCTTTGACAATAAATGGAATCTCTTTACCCACGACAATGATCACGAAGGGTTGCCGACAGAATTCGTGCCATCTAGGCTCCTTCATGTTGTACCAGGTGCAGATTTTGGATGGCCACGAGGCTGGATGCCCACGATGACGCCAGATCGCAAAGATCTGCTTGTCACGATGAATCAGGAAATGGGACGAGGCGTACCCGTTGGACAGTCCTATTACGACGAAGCGTATCTACCGTCGCAATATAGAAACAGCATCCTACTAGCCCGTTGGGGTACACGCACACTCTCGTCTTACCCGATTGAAGTTTCTGGGGCGACGTTCAAGGCCAAGGAACAAATACTACTTCAGGGCCTAAATCAAACCAGACCTGTCGGCGTCACCGTAGGTCGTGGAGGTCGTGTATTTGTCACACTTGCCGAAATGGCGCACAACGAAGGCTCACCCGTATATCAATCGGATCTGGTGATGATCACTCGGAAAGGTGACAGTCTGGGTAAATTCAAGGATGCAATAGATATCACAGAGCTGGGTGGAAATGAACTGCCGAAACTGACGTCTATGAATTCCACCTGGTTGAATCAACGGGTGGTCGTCGAATTGAACCGTCGGTCGGCGTCAGAAACTGGACTGCAGGCGGACTTAATTCGTGCATGGGGAGAATCACCATCGACCGATTTGCTTTGGGCTCTCTCGATGCAGTTGAAGGAGAACAGCGAGCGAGCAGAAGGGGAGATCGATACGTTGATTGCAGAAACGTTGCTTACCCAACTGGTCACAGTTGGCGATACACAGACCAAGATTGATTCGATCCGGATTCTCGGTGAATTATTTCATGAGAACAACCACGATGTTATTGCGGATGAATTGTCCAGCAAACACCCTGCTATTCAAATTGCAGCTCTAACAAGTCTTGACAACATTCCAAATCGCAAAGCCCTGAAGACGATCGCCAGACTCGCCGGCGATGAGGACAGCTATATTCGTCAGGCCGCAGCATACATGCTCGCTGAGCAATCGAACGAGGTTATTGAGCAAAGCCTTCGTTCACGAAATGCGGATGTAAGGCTGGGCGGAGTGTTAGCCGCAGGATTCAAGCTCACCATTCCACCTGCGCTCGGGAAGCTCGATGATGGTTTGCCACTTCAGGACTGGGCCAACGAAGCGGTGTACAAGGTAGTCTATGATGGTGCAGAATTCGATTTGCGTGACTTGGGGCCTGTTGGCATCTTTACCATGGCGGAGCATTGGGCCGCGAAACCAGCAAACCGTTTCCAACAAGAGTTGTTTGAACTGTTGCTGCAAAGGCTTGACGATGATCAGGAGGCCGTGCGATTGCAAGCGGCACACTTCCTGGGACTGCTGAAAGATGAGCGAAGTGAACCAAAGGTGCTGGCGGTTCGGTCAGATACCGAACGTAAACGACTTACCGAAGCTCCCCTGCGGGAAATACCGCGCGTGTGGTCTGCCGGGCCGTTTTCTGATGATGGACAGGGCTTCAAAACAGTCCACCCACCCGAAATCGATGCCGTTGACGTTGCAGCAACATATGACCATGGCAACGCCAAGCTCTCCTGGGAACAAATCCAGAAGGACGCTATGTTCGACTTTCATAAGATGTTCGGAAAGACAGATGACTCCTCTCGTTACGTGTACTTTCGATTTGAAAGCCCAAAGCGGCAGCAGGTGTTATTGCTTCCCGGTTCAGACGATGGGATGCGAGTCTGGAACAACGGGAAGCTCGCATATGAAGTCGACGAAGTCCGTGGGGGCTTACCACTGCAAGACGTTATTTTCCTTCAGCTTGAAGCGGGTAGTAATGACATCCTGATACGAATTCGCAACGTGATTGGTGAGCACAACTTATATCTCCATTACAGAGCTCTGGAAAACATATCTGTTTCGCTACCAGAACAACTGGATATCGATTCACTAGCTCAGCGACTTAAAGACGGACAAGGCGCACAACTCAATCCAAAGTTACTGGACATTGATTGGTCCACAGCCATCGATAAAGGTGACGTTGCTAGAGGTGAAAAACTGTTTAGTGCTGATGGCATCGGGTGTGCAAAGTGTCATGGCGTAAAACCAACTGACCCTGCCGGTGGCGGACCGAGTCTGGCGGAATCGCGCAAGCGGTTTACGGTTGCATACCTTGTTGAAAGCGTGTTACTACCCAGCAAGACAATTGCGCCGGTGTTTAAGTCCAGTGCGATTATCACGTCAGATGGCCGAGTCGTTACTGGATTGGTAGTAAGCGATACGGCAGATGCTGTTGAAGTCTTAACCCTTAAAGCCGAACGCATAAAGATCGCCAAAGCCGACATCGAAATGCGAAAAGAACTACCCACGAGCCCCATGCCTGCCGGGCTTATCAAAGATCCACAGGAATTGATGGACTTGTTGGCGTATCTTCTGGCGAAATAAACTCGCCCGTTGGCTGCTGCGGTTGCGCGTCGTGTCTAGCCTGCTGGTGGTTGTGTGGGTTTTTGCCCGGCGGGTTTGGCTGCGCCGAGCCCCGCGGTTGTGTGGGGTGTCTAGCCTGCTGGTGGTTGTGCTTGCCAATAGAAAACGGCCGCGTCACCCATTGGGAAACACGGCCGTTTTGCATATTTAGCTGTGATTCAGCGGCTGATGTTAGCCACCGTATCCACCACCGCCACCAAATGCTGGTGGTTCCGGTGCAGCTGGTGGTTCCGGTGCAGCTGGTGGTTCCGGTGCAGCTGGTGCAGCTGGTGCAGCTGGTGCAGCTGGTGCAGCTGGTGCATCACCTATTGGGGGTGCTGATGCTGCAGCTAGATCTTTAAGACCTTTTAAAGGTCGCACCTTTACAACATTACGTGCTTCCTTGGCTTTAAAGATCGTTGGCTCTTTTGTGAACGGGTTTATACCTTCTCGTTCTGGCTGAGCTTCCTTGTGCTGGACAACGATTTTGCACAATCCTGGAATTGTAAATGGTGTTTCCGAATCGATCGTATCACCAATCATGCCCGTAAGTGCATCAAAGACTTCTGAAACTTGTTTCTTGTTCAATCCTGTGCTCTCTGCAATGCTGGCATAGATCGCAGATTTGGTTGGAGCTTTGGCCATTTGATGTGCCCTCCGAAAGTAAAAGACTAAAAGGTTATTATTTTAAATCGATCGATTTGTTCTTAGGCCTTTTCTTCAAACGGACACGAATGAAATACGCTCGAAACCGATGAAATCAGCCTTATGATGGGTGATTAGACGAATTCGAGCTGAAAATGCAAGAGGAATATTCGGTTTTGTACAGCGTGTGTGACATTTTCTGCAGCATTTGACAACAGATAATTCACTTATGGAACCGGTTTGATTTAAGCAAAAGCTTACTAATTACGTTGTGTGAATGCTGCAAATTGGATGGCCGCGGCTGAGTTAACTGGCTACGGCATTGGAAGAAGTGATGTATTCAAAGCATCTTGAAATGAAGCAG
>Ga0114933_10004747_pt1 | contig 12572 bp, 10 predicted proteins | sample 4SBtaG_FD_89691 | JGI IMG/M metagenome (GOLD analysis project Ga0114933, IMG submission 89691) | Deep subsurface microbial communities from Kolumbo volcano to uncover new lineages of life (NeLLi) - 4SBTROV12_W25 metaG | ecosystem: Environmental > Aquatic > Marine > Volcanic | place: Kolumbo...
AAATCATATGAAGTTGTCTAAAAGTGGTGATCTTTTTGGGAAGTCAAAACAAGGGTCTTTTTCTACGTTGGGCGGCGAACAAAGGCAATGGATTAAGCGCCGATTAAATCGATAGAGCGCAAATTAACTTAAAAGCGCGGAAATTCTCGCGTTTTGATTTTATCTATCGATGAAGTGGTTGAGTTCCGACAGCTGGACCACGTTGTCGACTTCCTGCATGGATGGCAGGCCAAGCAGCTCTGAAATATTATCTACTCCGCCGTCCTGGAAGATACGGTTCCATCGATTGTGCGCCCCGAGATATACCTCTCCTAGATCCGAAGGCCACACGAACTGAATTTCAGTTTTACGCTTATCTAGGGGTGATTTTCGGCTTAGGATGCGACCTTGTGGACGTGATCCCATAAAGGGTTCCAGAGTATCTCCGACACGTGTGGTTTCCAAATCCAAAAAATCGCCGATATCCGATAGTTTTACCCACTCTCGACGAAGTGCGTGATGGTACAAAAGCGTATTCCAACATGCCATTTGTCGCAGTGTGGTTTGACCACCGTATATGGAGCTCGCAACAGATTCGACAGTGTGTGCAATGCCGACTTTTCGAATGGTTGCTAGATCATAGTTTGGAGCCGCTTGTAGCCACATGGCATCCCATTCTTTTGTCTCTTTTTCGAATAAGTCAGCGAAATAAGGGGAAGTTCTAATCGTGTCACCTGTGAGGATAAGATTCGGTTCGACGCGTTTACCGGATTTAGTTTTGGTTTGTGTCCAGGTCTTTAAAAAAGTGCGCAGTGCTATGCGTTGTTTGGGGCCCAGTAAACTGACACGCTCTTCGAGCTCGGACAAAGAAACACTGCTTTCGTTTAGGTTTATAGTTTCCCGAAATAAAAGCTCATAGAACATTTGTCCGCATAAAATCGAGCGGAGTGTTTGATGTGTACCCCAACCAACACGGTCCCAAACTTTCATGATGAAACGTGCCCATGCAGCGCATGCCCCGATGCTCGCTAAATCTCGTGGTTCCTCTGCCAAAATGAATCCACCCACTAGCTTCATGAGGTATTTCCGTTGGCAACACTTTTAGCTGCGTTACCTAAGTTAAATTTGGATAACAGGTGCGCTTTGATGAGGTCGATTACGGAGTTTTTAAAATCGGGATCTAACGAATTGAGAAGCATTGTTAATTCATCATTCGTTTGAGACGAATCATCTGGATTAGAGAAAAGTAGCCAACCAGGGTCAACGTTGTATATTTCCGCAAACATAAGTGTCACTTCTCGAGAACACTCAAGAGATTTGGGGTGATCAGGCGGAAGCTCATAACGCGAGATAGTGTAAGCAGCTTTTCCTAATCCCTGGGGATCGGCTGATTTTAAGATGGGCACCATATCCCGAATTGACCACCCTCTTGCCTGGCGCAAGGCTCGTAATTTTTGATGCATATCTAATGCTGGCATTTGCCTAGAGTCAGCCATTCGTACCCCCGTATGGTGAGCGCAATTTACGCAATTTTTATTTGAATTTACAAGAACAGTCAGTCTCTAAACGAAATATAGGGCAACATTCAATTCGTAAGAGGCTAATAAATGGCTATTTCCTTTTTGAGGAAGGGGAGCGATATATCTGATGAAAAGTAACAGTATCAATATGGAATGTTTTTAAGTGACTTCTCGTCTTAAAATTCGTCTTGATGCACTGGCCGACAATTACGGTAAATTTGTGCGCGCGTTAGGGGGTCAAACTCGGAGGGTTGCTGGCGTTCTGAAAGCAGACGGTTATGGTATGGGAGCCGTCGAAGTAGCACGACGCCTTGCTCGCGAAGGTTGCCGAGTCTTTTTTTCAGCGAATGTAGCTGAGGCTATGAACCTGAGAGAGGCTCAGGTCCAAGAAATAATTTATGTGTTTTCCGGGCCTTTGTCCGACCAAGATGTATCTCTGTTCAAGATCAATCAATTACGGCCCGTCCTCAATGACGAATTGCAGGTAGATCGATGGGAACGCCTAGGCGACGGATTGCCTGCAGCCCTCCATATTGATACCGGAATGAATCGCTTAGGTATCCCGCACGACGAGATAACATTGATCAATACTCGTGCTATTCAACTGCAACTCGTGATGACGCATCTCGCGTGTGCGGATGTGCCGCATCACCCGATGAATCAGCAACAAGTCGACCGATTTCAAATTGCATGTGCAGGCTTAGGAGAGATTCAAACGAGCATTGGAAACTCGGCAGGGATTCTTAATGGTCCCGCGACACAGGGTCACTTAGTGAGACCCGGAATTGGTTTGTATGGGGGTAACCCTTACGCTGGAGGATCTAATCCAATGGACTGCGTAGGTGTTTTGGAAGCCCAGGTAATTCAGACGCGGAAGATAAAGAAGGGGGATTACATTGGTTACGGAGCTGAATACCAAGCCGATAGGGACATGAGATTGGCGGTCGTTGGATGTGGCTATGCAGATGGCATTCCACGGATGCTGTCCAACGTAGGTGCTGTGGCATACAGCGGAGTTCACTTACCCATAATCGGACGAATTGCGATGGACCTAACGCATGTAGACATATCGAAAGCGCCGCAGGTAAAAGTGGGTGATTGGGTCGAATTCTTCGGTGATTCGATCGGTATCGAACAGGTGGCTATGCAAAGTAGCACTATTTCGTATGAAGTATTGACGGGCATTAATAAACGCGTTACTCGCGTGTATGTCTGATGTCATTATTCTGTGAGGTAAAGACTAAATTTTATTAGGCAGGAATCTATTGTTGGGTTGATGTTTGCTCCCTATGATCGTGTCTATACAGAAATGAATCAATAAAGGGAAAAATTATGCCGCAGATAAACAAAGACGGTCTGCTAGCCGGAAAAGTCGCCGTAGTCACAGGAGCAAGCCGAGGCATCGGCGAGTTCATAGCGAAACGCTATGCGATGGAAGGAGCTAAAGTGGTAGTTTCAGCACGGACAGTAGAAGCCTCTGATCATTTTCTCGAAGGAACCATTAAAGATACTGTGCGAGTTATCTCCGATGCGGGTGGCGAAGCAATAGCTATCAAAGCAGATTTGGCCCAGGCTGAAGATCGACAGAATTTGATCAAGGAAGCAGAAGCGGCATACGGACCGGTAGATATTCTCGTAAATAATGCGGCGGTAACTTGGTTTGTACCGGTTGTGGATTTTTCAGAAAAACGTTTTCGAACAATGATGGATGTACAAGTTTGGGCTCCCTTCGAGCTCGCACAAATGTGTTTGCCTTCGATGATTGAGCGTGGAGATGGTTGGATATTGAATATTTCTTCACACGCAGCGATTCATCCGGAAGCGAAGACGCCCGGTGGTCATGGGGGAACAGTATATGGCATGTGCAAAGCGGCACTTGAGCGATGTACTACGGGCTTGGCACAGGAGATGTTCGGCAAAGGAGTAGGTGTGAATGTAATTTCCCCAGGTCTAGTCGCTACACCTGGTGTGGTTCACCATAATCTCATCAATGAGAATAACGAAGACCGCGTGACTCCTGTAGAGCATATGGCTGAGGCTTGTCTGAGGCTCTGTTATGGGGATGCGAGCAAAATAACTGGTCGAATTGATTACGCTGATCAGGTCATAGAGGAATTTGGGCTTCAGCCTATCGATATTATTTAGTTTGATTATCAATACTAATTCCTAAATGGATGTGTGTTCTTAACGTGAAAGCACGTACGTACGTGTGTAGTGGATATGGGGGGAGGTGAATAGTCGCGGGCAGATTGCTGTAGCGGACATTATTTTATGAGTAATACACATAACGACACCGCTATGGATGCGTACTGGATGCCTTTCACAAGCAACCGAGAGTTCAAAAATGATCCTCGTATGTTAGCTACTGCGAAGGGAATGTACTATACGACGACTGGTGGAGATCAGGTGATGGACGGTATTTCCGGTCTATGGTGCTGTAACGCCGGTCACTGCCACCCCCACATCGTTAAAGCTATCCAAGAACAAGCAGCTGAATTGGATTATTCAACTGCCTTTCAAATCGGTTATCCGGCAACCTTTCGGCTTGCGGAGAGATTGGCGCGCCTTGCACCAGAGGGTATTGATTCTGTTTTTTTTACCAACTCTGGTTCCGAATCAGTAGATACCGCTTTGAAAATGGCTCTCGGATACCACCATGCTCGGGGTGAAGGACATCGAACACGTTTGATCGGGCGTCAGCGTGGATATCACGGATCTGGGTTTGGCGGGACAAGTATCGGAGGGATCGGTAATAATCGAAAAGCGGTCGGTTCACTCCTAGCGGGAACGCTCCATTTTAGAGATTCAGTGGATCTAGAGAGGCAATCTTTTAGTAGGGGACAGCCTCAATGGGGTGCTGAACTGGCTGACGATCTAGAACGTGTTATTGTGACCAATCATCCCTCGACTATTGCCGCTGTAATAGTGGAACCGTTTGCAGGATCAGCGGGCGTACTTCTCCCTCCTGTAGGTTACCTCGAGCGCCTTCGGGAGATAACACGTCGACATGGAATACTGTTGATTTTTGATGAGGTAATCAGCGCCTTCGGCAGATTAGGATACGCTACCGCAGCGGAACGGTTTGGCATTTCACCAGATATAATTTGTGTAGCGAAAGGGCTTACCAGTGGTACTGTGCCAATGGGCGCAGTACTGGTCGACAACGAAATTCGTAGGACCATTATCGATAGCTCGCCTTCAGGCATTGAATTTTTTCACGGCTATACGTATTCAGGCCATCCTCTTGCAACAGCGGCGGCTCACGCCACTCTCGATGTGTATGCCGATGAGGGATTGTTTAACAGAGTCCAAATACTTGAAAGTATATGGGAGGACGCTATACATAGTTTAAGTGAGAAACCCAATGTGATTGATATACGAAATCTCGGTTTAGTAGGAGCGATTGAATTAGAGCCTCGACCAGAGAATCCTTCAGCTCGGGCTGCCGATATCTTTAAACTCGCTTTTGATAACGGCCTTTTGGTGAGGGCGACAGCCGATATTATCGCCTTGGCACCCCCTCTCATCATTCAGGAAAGTGAAGTCAGCCACCTCATCGAGACTCTAGGGAATGCTCTAGATCAAGTGCGTTAACGAACCACTTTTTTTGATCGCAGTTCCGTAATTGTGCCATCGTCGTAGCCAAATTCTTGAAGTATCTCCCTTGTCTGTTGTCCTAGTTCTGGCGATGTACGACTTATATTAGCGGGAGTTTCGCTGAAACGTCCGGGCGGTCTGGGTTGTCTCATAGGACCCCCAATAGGATGCTCGAATTCTATTAGAGAACCCATAGCTTTTACCTGTGGATCATTGATTACATCAGGGCGTGCATTGATCTTGGCACAAGGAACCTCATTTTTTTCCAGCCGCGGCATTAATTCGTTAGTCGTAAATTGTAGGTAGGCTTCATTGATTGTTTTTTGCCAAAGGTCACCTCCTACCGGATGTTGATCACCAAACCGGTCGTCGTCGAGTAGGTTAGGTAAATCCAAAGCTCGGAAAAGTCCCAACCAATCAGGTTCTTTAACGGGCATTGTACAAACGTAGCCATCTTTTGTTTTTCGAACAAAGATAGCGTGGGACCCATAAGGAGATTTTGGGACATCATCGCCCACGAACGTGAAATTAAGCATGGCATCCGGCCAAAGGAAAAAAAGGCTCGCGTCTAGCATAGATATCTGTACTTGTTGACCAATACCCGATCGTTCTCGAGCCACGAGTGCCGACGAGATTACCTGAGCAGCAGTCACGGAAGTTAATTTGTCGCAAATCAGTTGGTTGATAAAAATTGGTTGATCGACTGACGGATCTGCTTGCAGTGCACCCATTCCAGAAACCGCTTGAATGACGGCGTCATAGACCCGTCGTTCGACATAAGGCCCTTCTTCACCGAATCCATTGATAGAAGCGTAGATCAGCTTTTTATTAATAGACTTTAGCGATTCGTAACCAAGGCCTAATCGTTTCATAACTCCAGGACGAAAGTTTTCAACGAGGACGTCGGATTGTTCGACTAATTTTTTGAGGATTTGTTGTCCTTCGTTCGTCCTCAAATTAATGACGATGGAGCGTTTATTGCGGTTCATCATGGCAAAAGCACCGCTCACGCCGTTTCGTTGTTGAGCTATGGGTACTCGCATCCAATCTCCGTCGGGAGATTCCACTTTAATGATGTCGGCACCTTGATCGCCAAGTATGGAAGTGCAAATCGGTCCCGAATAAATCGTGGTCAGATCGATAACGCGTATACCTTCAAGTGAACCAGGCATAAATTAGATTCCAATAAGTAATTTAGCTATCACTTTTGTCATTGGTTGCTGACTTGTCAAACATTAAGTCGCACTAATTGCTCGACCAGACCTAGCAAAAACTGAGACACTTGTACGGCGCATGTTCGAATGGCATTGATATGAGTTATACCGACGAAATTTTGTCCAGGTATAGGTCAGGGTTGATCGTGATAGTTTTGGTAGTAATTAAAGATAGATAAAGAATATATGAACGACTCTCTACACAACGAGTATCCCCCAGGTTCTATAGAGTCTCGGGATCTGGAACACCTACTACACCCGAATTCTAATTTGGGTCTGTTGCATCGCGATGGACCGTCGGTTCATGTAAAAGCCAAAGGCGTTTATTTGTGGGACAACCAGGGAAAGCAGTACATCGAGGGGATGGCTGGACTTTGGTGTACTGCTCTAGGGTACGGTGAAGAAGAGCTCGTAGAAGCGGGCCGTGCTCAACTTGAAAAATTATCTTATTCACAGCTCTTTGCTGGAAAGACGAACGAGCCCAGTGTCTTGTTAGCTGAAAAGCTAAAAGAAATGATGCCTTTTGATGCTGGTCGGATATTTTTTGGTTTGACGGGCTCGGACGCCAACGATACGCAAATGAAACTACAGTGGTACTACCGAAATCTCACAGGTTCTGCAGAGAAGAAGAAGATTATATCAAGGCGCGGCGGGTATCATGGCGTTACCGTTGCTAGCGGAAGTTTGACGGGACTACCGCCATTTCACCGAGCCTTTGATCTGCCTTTGCAAGGAGTCTTGCATACTGATAATCCACATTATTATCGCGGGCATGAAGAAGGCGAGACGGAGTCTCAATTTGTTGAACGTATTGTTAATAACTTGGAGGAATTGATCATCAGTGAAGGTCCGGAGACTGTCTCTGCCTTTATTGCTGAACCGATATTAGGTGTGGCGGGCGTCATTGTTCCTCCGAACGGTTATTACGAGCGCGTACAGTCCGTATTGAATAAGTACGATATTCACTTTATCGATGATGAGGTAATTTGTGGTTTTGGCCGTACTGGTAACGCTTTCGGGTGCACAACTATGGGCTTTGAGCCAACGACTATGTCTGTGGCAAAAGCAATTTCAAGCGCATATCTACCAATTAGTGCGGTGATTATTCCGGAGTTTATGTACGAGCCTTTTGTGGAGGCTAGTTCTGAGCTTGGAAATTTTGCCCATGGATTTACCTATTCCGGCCATCCGGTTTGTGCTGCAGTAGCTTTGCGTAATCTTGAGTTAATGCAGGAGCGAGATATATTTGGGCATGCCGCTCGTATGGGCACACCTTTCCAAGATCGACTGGCGTCTTATCGAGGCCATCCCATCGTTGGAGAGGTTCGGGGCGCTGGTCTGATCGGAGCAGTTGAATTGGTCCCCGATAGTGCTCATCGGACGCCCTTTGATCCGAAAGATGGCGTGGCGAACTATTGTATGGCGCGGTGCGCTGAGCATGGATTAATTGTCAGGGCACTGCCTGGAGAGGCTATCGCCTTCTGTCCTCCGTTGATCATCGACGATAAACAAATCGAAGAGCTTTTTAGCAAATTCGATTTGGCATTAGCCGATACGCTCGATTACGTTAGAGGATTAAAATAGTTTACGCAAGACACTCGGTATGCTGATGCGCGGTACACTTTTTTTTGCGTAACAACTAACTTGTAATAGTTAATCGGCGGCCCTCGTCCGAAATGGTGATGTTTCGCCCACAAAATTCAGAAACAGTCATGGCATCAGTTAGCTCGGGGTCTTGTGTATTTACCCATGTTCTATGACCTTCTGGTGTCAGACATGAGATATGTCCCATGGTCGGTTGCTCATCGGAGTCATACATGACGGTATATGACTCGATGGTAGCTTTGCCTCGAAACACTGGCAGACATTTTCGTGAAGGTAAGGCATTGATTTGATCTTGAACGTTTGCGACGCAAAAATCATTCTTCGGTGGCTCCTTGCCATAGATACCGTGGACATGTTTATACAGATTGCCGCCATTGGCCGAGACCAAACCCCTACCGTTTGTAGTTTGACGAAGAAGCTCAACGGTTCGAGCGATACTGTGCATCACATAATTATTTAGCGGGCCGCCACCAAAAGTTAGACCACCCGTGACAGTCAGCGGACGATCTTCTTTCAATCCATACTCTTGTGCTGCGATTTGAACGGCCGAGGGGAAACAGCTGTACAGATCAACTGTATCTAGTTGATCAACTTGGGTATCGCTTAGTTCTAATAGTTTCTTTGCAACAAGGCGTATTCCCGGTGAGGTGTAGAAATTATCTCTTACCGAAGCCGAGAAATGGTCGTAACCGCTAACTCCTGCCCAAGGATAAACCCATTTGGATGGGTCTATTCCCAATTCCCGTGCCTTTCGAACCGAGCACATGATGAGCGCTGCACCCATATTAACTGACATATTGGCATTCATAAATTTAGTATAGGGGAAGCTAATACGGCGATTCGTTCTCGAGGGCGTTCTGATTTGCTCCGCAGTCATCGATGTCTGGACCCAGGCATTAGGATTCTCACAACCAATATCGTTAAAGCGCTTCCACAGACTGGAAACCCGTACCATGTGTGCTTCTAATGACTCTTTCCGGTGATGACGTATCGCGTTGTCATACATGGGGTAGACTTGGATGGCAGTTCGAATACCTTTTGCCACCTCATGATCATGATGCTCAGGTTGCTGGGCTGCACCGATAACTTTGTCATATTTTCCAGGTGTACTAGTAACTGGTAATTCGACTCCGGCCTTTCGTGCTTTTGTCGCACTATTTCCATTTTCTGCCCCTGTGATTAGAGCAATGTCTAGACCTTTATTGAGTATCTCGCTTGCGGTCTGGTTTATGACCGCTTGATTTTGGTTACCTCCAATGAGTGTGCCAACCGTTTCAGCTCCGATCGCGCCTATCTTTTCACTGATCGCTAGTGCCGGGTTGTCGTAACTCCATATGCCGCGAATGACTCTGACCGACTGGACCTGATCTAAAAAGTTTCCTTTGCCAGTATCTTGTTCTGCTTGCCGAGATGCTTCTAACATCATGATTAGAGGCTCTTTAGCCTGAGTGAGATCGCTAACACGGTCGAGCACTTGCCCAACTCCAACCAGCACAGGTGTTCTTGGATTCATATCAATCAGGTAAGCCGAGAACGCGCTTGGCGATGATGTTTCGCATTACTTCTGAGCTACCCCCTTCGATCGAATTAGCTTTCGATCGCAACCAGCCTCTAGTTTGGCCGCGTTCGTGCGGTTCGAAACTCTCCCCAGACCATCCGAGGCCTTGGGATCCCATCATAGAGACCGCCATGTCATTGCGCCGAATATTTTGTTCGGTACCGTATAGTTTGAATAAAGACGACATGAATGTGGGAGCTTTATTATTTGTGGCCTCTTCTGCCGCTCGTTTCATCGTAAGTTGATAGGCTGCTTGATCCATATTGAAGGCCGTTACTTCGGTGCGAAGATTATCGTCAGCTATTCGTTCGCCCTTTCGCCCGATATATTGCACCGCTGTTTCATCCAAAGAGGAGACTTTTTGTCTCGCTCCGCCGACGCCACCGATTGAGGTCCGTTCGTATTGCAAAAGCCTTTTGCCAACTGTCCAACCCTCTCCTGGGTTTCCGATCAGATTGTGTTTAGGCACTCGTACATCATCAAAAAAAGTTTGGCAAAAATCGGAAATCCCACTGATTAATGTAATGGGTTGAACTGAAACTCCTTCGGACTCCATGTCAAAAACAATGAAGGAAATACCCTCGTGTTTGGTCGCTTTAAAATCCGTGCGGATGAGTGCAAATATCCAGTCTGCTCGATCGGCGCCAGAAGTCCATATCTTTGAGCCGTTAATCACATAGTCGTCTCCATCTTCGATCGCTCGAGTTTGCAGACTTGCCAAGTCCGAACCGGCCCCTGGTTCGCTATAGCCTTGACACCATTTAATCTCGCCCGAGGTGATTTTCGGAAGATGCTCTAAACACTGTGCTTCGGTCCCGAATTCGAGTATGGCTGGTCCGATCATCGTAAGACCATGGCCTGTCAGAGGAGACCTCGCGTTTATTCGTCTCATTTCTTCTACGAGGATTTGGCTTTCGTCTTTGTTAAGCCCACCTCCGCCAAATCTGACGGGCCATGTGGGAGCAGTCCATCCCTTGTCTGCCATAACATCCAACCAAATTTTTGTATCGGGATTAGCATATTTGGCTTTTCGGCCGCCATCGTTCCAATCGGCGCCGGGTTTGCGCATACTTTCGGGACAGTAAGTTTCAAGCCACTCGCGAGTTTCTTCTCGGAACCCCATGTACCTTCCTCAATAGAAAACCGATTAGGGATTGTAATCGAATCTTTGGTAGGTGGAATATAGGTACAGCATTTAAGTTCGAGTTATAAAATTGCAGTAGCACATAACCTTATGACGCTGCGATAGGTATTTCTGTCGTGTATTTGACTTGCCGAAGTGCAAAGGTAGAGCTTAGGTTTCCAACTTCAGGAAGCTGTAGCAAAGTGCCTTTAAGTAATTTTTCATATGCCTCGACATCTTTAACTACTACTCTTAGCAGAAAGTCAGTCTCACCGGAAACAGTATAACATTCGACAACTTCAGTAAGTTGACTCACTGCTTCTTCAAAGCGGTTCAAGGCATTTTCATGGTGTTGCCTCAAAGTTACGTGGACGAACACATTTACATCCAGATCCAGATTTTTTGAGTTTAATAAGGCGACCTGTTTGATGATGACGCCGTGTTCTTCCAGTTTTTTGACGCGACGCCAACAGGGTGTATGCGATAGACCTATCTGTGCTCCGAGATCTTGCATGGAGATGCTGGAATCGTTCTGGAGTATTTTAAGGATGTGCAAGTCGTAACGATCTAGTTCCACAAGAAGATTTCCTTGGTACTGTGTAAGTGAATGAAAAAGTGGTGTTGATACTCAACACCAATATAAATGACAAAACGAATACTTAAAGTTTGTTTCTGTATGGGTTTTTGTCCGGGATAATCTCCTTAAGCCGAGCGTGTGAGTCGTGAAGGACGGATATCCGCGTCGGCGCTCCGTAAACTTGGAGTCTTTGGCTACATTAAACGAATGGTATGAACAGTGATATGAAAATCCGACTTAGGGCAAAGGGGAAATAATATGGCCGGCAATAGCTTTGACTTTGGGTTAGGTGAAACGATAGATATGTTGAGGGAAACAGTCAGACAGTTTTGCCTCAAAGAGATTGCACCCATTACAGAGGAAATCGATCGTTCCAATACATTCCCTCGTTTTTTGTGGCCAAAGATTGGCGAATTGGGCTTGTTTGGTATCACAGTCGATTCGTCGCTAGGGGGGAGTGATTTGGGGTATTTGGCGCACTGTGTCGCTATGGAGGAGATTAGTCGAGCCTCTCCCGCGGTGGGACTTTCCTATGGGGCCCACTCAAACCTTTGTGTCAACCAACTTCGACGGTTTGGTAATGAGGATCAAAAGAACCGCTACCTACCACCATTATTAGCGGGAGAACATGTGGGGGCACTAGCGATGAGTGAAGTAGGAGCAGGTTCTGATGTAATGTCGATGCGCCTCCGGGCGGAAGATTATGGCGATTCCTACATTCTCAACGGATCAAAAATGTGGATTACTAATGGAACGGTCGCTGATTTGCTCATCGTATATGCAACCGTGGATCCCTCTTTGGGTACTAAAGGAGTTACTGCATTTCTTGTTGAAAAAGGTATGGAGGGTTTCGAACCGTCCGAGAAATTAGATAAGTTAGGCATGCGTGGTTCCGACACTGCCGAGTTGGTCTTTGAAAATGTCGAAGTCCCTAAGTCTCATATTCTCGGTTCAGTTGGCCAGGGAGCCAGTATCTTGATGTCGGGTCTAGATTATGAACGTGTGGTCCTGGCCGCCGGGCCATTGGGCATCATGGAGGCCTGTATTGACTTGGTTTTACCTTATTTACATGACCGCCAGCAATTTGGAAAGCCAATTGGAACGTTTGAACTGATGCAAGGGAAGTTGGCCGATATGTATACGCAATTGAGTGCAAGTCGAGCTTATGTGTATGCAGTTGCCCAGGCCTGCGATGCAGGCCGCACCACCAGGTTTGATGCTGCTGGTTGTATATTATTCGCGTCAGAGAGAGCGACAAACTTGGCGATGGAAACTATCCAATCTCTGGGTGGTAACGGGTATATAAATGAGTATCCTGCGGGACGGTTGTTGCGTGACGCGAAACTTTATGAGATTGGCGCTGGTACGAATGAAATTCGTCGCATGTTAATTGGCAGAG
>Ga0114933_10004748_pt1 | contig 12571 bp, 10 predicted proteins | sample 4SBtaG_FD_89691 | JGI IMG/M metagenome (GOLD analysis project Ga0114933, IMG submission 89691) | Deep subsurface microbial communities from Kolumbo volcano to uncover new lineages of life (NeLLi) - 4SBTROV12_W25 metaG | ecosystem: Environmental > Aquatic > Marine > Volcanic | place: Kolumbo...
GGCCGGGGCGCCGCAGGGTAGCCGGTTGTGGCCCGCGAATGCACGGCGATGTCGCATGTGGCGATGCAAAACGCACGCTTCGTGGTGGCGCGGGCAGTTCGGCGTGATACGTTGCCAGTCCTCCTTGCTGTCCCGGAGGCCCACCGCATGCACACCGCCCCAGCGAGCCACGATCTCGCTGTCGTTTACGAACATCCGCAGTGGCAAAAGCCGCTGTTCGCCGCGCTCGATGCCCGAGGTATCGACTACACAACCGTCGATCTGAAGGCCGGTGTCTTCGGCGACGTCGACCAGCCCGTCGCGCACGTCTACTTCAATCAGGCGAGCCCGAGCGCCTATACCCGCGGCAACACCCGCGCGGTCCCGTACGGTCTTGCGTTGCTCGAAGCCCTCGATGCCGACGGCGTCCGGGTGATCAACGGCGCGACGGCGTTCCGTTTCGAGCTGAACAAGGCGCTACAAAGCCGCGTGCTGCAGCGTATGGGCATCGACCATCCCAAGACGCTGGTGTTCAACTCGGTCGCCGCGTTGCGCAGCCGTGCCGGGGAGCTCACGTTCCCGGCCATCCTCAAGCCCAACCAGGGCGGCAGCGGCGCGCGCATGTTCAAGGTCGAATCGATCGACGAGGTCGGCACCATCCTCGACGGCGATCCAGGCCTCTGGGCACCTGACCACGTGATGCTGTTGCAGGAGTACCTGCCCCACGACGCTCTCGGTTCGGGAATCGCGCGCATGGAGTTCCTCGGCGGCGAGCTGCTCTACGCCATGCGCGTGAAATCCGATGGTGCGTTCAACCTCTGCCCATCCGAGGTTTGCAACCCGGTTGATGGAAGTGACGGCGCCTGCGCGCTGCCCGAGCCCGGCGAAGTGAAGTCTGCGCCGCCGACGTTTCACCCCTTTCCCGACGTCCCGGAAGAGGCGGTCCGAATCGGCAAACGTATCTGCGCTGCCGGCCAGCTCGATGTCGCCGGGATCGAGTACCTCGAAACGCCCGACGGACGTCGCGTCTTTTACGACATCAACGCCAACTCGAACCTGCGTGGCCCGATCGGCGAGGCGATGGGGTTTGACCCGTTTGAGCGCGTCGTTGACTTCCTTGAGCGCGAGATCGGGCAGCTCCGCAAATCAGCAGCGGCGTAGTTGTTGCCGCGCTGCAGCCGGGAACTCTTGACTACTTGCCAACAATTCGGCCGCTGCGGTCGATCAGCACAGATTGCCCGCCGGCCGTCCATACGCGCGCCCTTGCGCTCTTGAACGCCTCGACCCGCGTGTACTTCGCCGCGATCACCTCGCGTCCCGTCGGATCGATATAGCCCCAGCGCCCACCATCCATGCGCCAGTGCTCGCCCATCCGCGCGACCGAGCAACCCCGACAAAAAGCGGCACGTCCGTCGTGAAACCGCTCCGCGAATCGCAGCTTCGGCGCGACGCGGATCCGGCCCGTCTTGTCGTAGAAACCGACCTTGCCTGAGTCCGGCATCCGTCCACCCGACACAAATCGCGCAAGCCCCTCCGACCACGGGTCCGGCGTGTTGTCGAAGCTCATCGGGCGCAGCAGCACACGTCCGCTCTTGTCGATCACAGCGAATCCCTTCTTGTCGGCGACCTGCGCGACCCCGCCGGCCGTAAAATCCTCGGCGAGTGGATAGCGTGGAGGCAGTCGCTGCTTGCCGCGCGCGTCTTTGAAACCCCAGTCGTGGTTTTTTCCTTCGAAGATTCGCCACGGCTTTTCACGCCGGGCGCCTTTGCGGCACTTCACCCGCGCGCTGACATCTGCCACGTCGATGTCGAGGTCGAACACAACGGGCCCACCGCTGCCGTCCAGTCGCACGGTCGCGGCCCGCATTGCCAGCCCGAATCCGGCGTGGGTCGCAAACCGAACGGTGACGGATTCGCCGGGTTTGACCATCGACACCAGCCTGCGCCGGGCGGTCGAACCGGGTTTGCCCCAGCAGCCCTCGTAGTGCATCGAAACCGTCACGTCGGGCCACATCGCTTTGGTGTCGTTGCGCAGCGTCACGGCGATTTCAGGTCCGGCTCGTTTCACCACGATCCCGCGGTAGGGCATCACGGCCGAGGTGGCGATCGCGGCGATCGGGGCGATTCCCCGCTGGATCCGCACGCCGTTCATGCCGATCGTCCAGTCGCTGCGCATCTGGAAGGGACCTGGACAGCGCCCTTTGTGGACAACCTTGGGCGGTCGTGGGCGCCTCACTTTCCGTCCGCGCGCCATCGCGACCTGGCCCTTGATGGATGCCGCCCCGTGCGCTTTGCCCACAAGCCGTACCCAGCCGAGCTCGAAGTGCCGGTCCACCCACTCCGATTTCGGTTTGCCCGTACAGCGCCTCGTGCCTTGCTCGCTGAGCGTTCCGATGACCAGGACCGGGGCGTCCGTCGTGCGGCGTGCTGGAGTTCCGGCCCTCACCGTGCGACCGGGTGCCTTGCTCGCGCGTTTGCCGGCCCCTTTCGACCATGCGCTGGTCGGCGCGCTCACCCAACTCAGGGTGGCCGCAAGCGCCGCCGCAATCGCTATCCAACGCATCGTTTGTCCTGTCTTGTGGCTTCAGCAGCCGCTCTGAACTCGGGAAACGTCCGCGATGTCGGGAAGCTTCAACGGCGCCGCCATCTTCGGGTACGCCCACCCCAGCAGCCACGTTCCGCAGACCACGCCAGCCAGGGCCGCGATGGCGTACAGCTTGCCCTCGCCGATGTTGACCAGCACGGGACCGGGACACATGCCCGTGATCGACCAGCCGACTCCGAACAGCGCACCGCCGATCCAATTGCCGCGGTGCAGCGGCTTGCGTGGAATCTGCAGCGGTTGCCCCGACGCCGTCTTGCCGAAGCGCCGCAGGAGCCACAGGCCCGGAGCCGTCACTGCAACCGCAGCACCAATGATCCCATAAAGTTGCGGGTTTTCGAGCAAGAACATCCCCTGCACGAACTCGTAGTCCGCCGCCCCGCTGCGCGACAGGACGAAACCGAAAAACACCGCGAGCCCGAAGATAAGCGCGCCCATTATCAGCCCCCCGCCATGGGCCCAAAAGCGCCCAGCAAGTATGTGATCAGGTGGGTCACGAGCACACCGACCCCCATAAACGTCAGCATCGTCCGCCAGCTCGCCCACTCGAAGTTGGCGACGCCGAAGATCCCGTGCCCGCTCGTGCAGCCGCCAGCCAGCCGCGTGCCAAACCCGATCGCGAGCCCGCCAACGAACATCCACGCCGATTTTGCGACCGGCCCCACGTCATTGAGGCCGTTTTCGGTCCCAAACTCCCATGTCAGAGACCAGGTGCCGGTTGAAAGGGCCGAGAGCGCGCCGCCAACCAGCAAGCCCGCCAGGAACAGCAGCCGCCAATTGGTCCGCTGGCCCTCGTCGCGTCGGAAATACGGCAGCTCGCTCACCAGCGAACACACGTCATCGAACCCGCTGGACACGCCCAGTCGCCGGTTCGCCACAAAAAGAAGCGTCAACGTGACCGCGCCGATGCCAATACCGGCCACCGACCAATGCCACGCCTCCGCGCCAGATAGCAGTTTCATAGTCTCAGCCCACCCGTGTCATCACGGGCTAGCATAGGCGCGTCGCGCGAAATTGCGTGAAAAACGCCGGAGCGAAGCGGTCAGGGGCAGGCGACCTTGGCGTCGACGATCACAAAATGCAGGTCCGAATAGGCAACGACCTTGCCGTTGGCTCGAAGCCGGCCCTTGATGTGCACCTTGCCCGACTTGGCGAGGCAGGCAGACGTCAACGTGTGCCAGACAGTTCCCGGCTTGACCGTCAACGAAGACCCGGGCAGCGGGGTCCATCCTTTCGGATCGGTGGCGCTCAGCTTGGCGTCCTTGGTGACCAGGTCGAGCACGGCGGGTTTGTCGCTGTACACCAGCAGCTTGGCTTTGACCGGGTTCACGTGGTCTTTGAGGTTGTTGAGGTACAGGAACGCCGCCGGATTCTGGGCCATGCGCGCCACGGTCTCCGACAGCCGTATCACCGCGGTTTTCGTTGCCGACTTGGTCGAGATGCTCGTCGTGTAGTGCACACCGCTTGCCTTGTCGAAGACGCCGTGCGCGGTGAGCGCGTAGGTGCTGATCTTGCCGCCCTTGTGCAGGTAGTGCGCGCCTGGAAAGACCTTCTTGACCCCGGCCCAGACGGCGCTGCAGTTCTTGTTGCTCATCGTCTTGGCTTTCTTGTCGCCAAATCGGAGCCAGTCGAGGTCGGCCTTGCGCACATCGAAGCGGTCGGCAGCGGGCAGCGATTCGTGCCAATGAATGCGCCGCACGTGCTCGGCCATGTCGTGTGTCGAGCTGCAGTTGGCGGCGCCCACCGAGCTATAGGAGACCCCACATTTGACCTTCTTGGAGTGCATGACGCCCGACCAGCTGTGCACGCGTTCGTGTGTCTTGCCGCCGTCGGTCAGCACGATGCGCTGCTGTTCGGATCGGTAGTAGACCCAGGGCCGCGAGGTGACGTAGCCGACCATCAACGCCGACTCCGCAAAGCCCTTGGCCGCGACGAGCAGCTTCGTGTTGATCCAGTCGACGCCAGCGAGACGCAGCAGCAACGTGTAGTCGCTATTGGACGAGCAGTTGAACGTCCCGTGAATCATCTGCCGCACGGTGCGCGTCGTGTCCTTGATCCACGCGCCTTTGCCCTTGCGCCGGTAAAACGTCGCCTTGGCATCCAGCGAAACGCCGGCCTGCTTGACCAGGATCAGCGCCGCGACGACCGGGTAGATCTTGATGACGCTGGCCGGCCAGAAATCGAGCTTGTGGCCGCTGTCCTTGTAGCCGACCTCGCGGAATTTCCAGCCCGCGGGCGCCTTGACCCCATGAATGAACGACGCCCAGGTCGGTGCCGAGCCGCGCGCCGCGTCGATGACCGCGTTGAAATGCGGGAATTTCGGGTCGTAGACGGCTCCCGCGTCGGATTCGGTCGTATCCGCTCCGCCAGCATCTGTTCCGCCAGCATCTGTTCCGCCAGCGTCGGTTCCATCAGCGTCTGTTCCGCCAGCGTCTGTTCCGTCAGCGTCTGTTCCGTCAGCGTCTGTTCCGCCGGCATCGGTTCCGCTGGCGTCGGTTCCGCTCGCATCGGTTCCGGGCGTGTCTGCTTCGGATTCACCGGCATCTGCCACGCTCGTATGTGCATCCTGGACTTGCTGCTGCGTGGAAGAGTCGACGGCGTTGCGAGTCCCCGCATCCCCGACGTAGCCATCCGCCGCTGAACCGTCCGTGGAACCGGCGTCAAACCCGTTCGCATCGGGCAACGCCCAACCGCCCTGATCGGCACCATGATCGCTTGCGCACCCGCCAAAGATCGCGGCGACGAGCAGCGCGACAACCAGGCCGATTCGGCCCTGAACACCCATGATTTCCGTCCTCTCGGCTCCCCACCGGTCGCGGATAAAGACCGATGTCCGCGTGGAAATCAAGCATTGGTATGACCAATCTTGCCCGATGGGGGGCATGCACACCGCAGTCTGGTAGGCTCTGCCAACCGCTAACCCTCACCTGGAGCACCCCGATGGAGCACGAGCAATTCGTCCAGCGCGTCCTCAGCCGCCTGCCCGCCCGCGTCACGCGGTTCGAGTTCTTCCACTGGAAACACGCCGGCCGCCCCACAGACGAAGGCTTTGGCATCATGCCGATCGTCGGCGTGGACCCGCAGCGGGTCATGGACGCGGTGATGGACGTCGACAACTACGTCGGCAACATCGCCCACGTCGCCGCCAACCGCGCCATCACGGACGCGCGCTTCACCCCGCCCGAAGCCGTCCGCTTCTACCAAAAGGTGCAGATCCCCATCATCGGCGCCGTGCAACACGAGCTGGTCCTGCATCGACTCGGCGAACGCGACGGCTACCACGTCGCCGCATGGAGCATCCTCGGCTCCGAAACCAACAAGCTGAGCAAACGCGACGGCATCCGCAGCGACTACAACCACGGCGCATGGATCGCGGCACCCGGCGTGCTCGGCTACGCGCTCAGCTCCGCACCGCGCCGAGACGACGTCGGTTTCCTGAAATTCAAGGCGCTCACCAAAGGCGCTGACGCCGGCGCCGCCCGCGTGCTCCAGGCCAACATCGAAGGCATGGCCCGCTGGGCAGCCCGCCGGTAGCAGAGTGTGCGGGAAGCTAGGCACCCGCACACGCTCACCCTCAGATTACCATTTGGTCAACACACCAGGAGACCGGGCTAACGATGAGTTCCGCTGCGTGGGGGCCCACACCAGATAATCTTTTTTGAGCCCGATCGGCGATTCGTACTAGAATTCCGGTGGTGGTAAGAAGAATGACAACGACGATGGACGACGCTTGGGTGGCCCCTTACAGTCAGCCCCAAGGTTGCGATCCGGTTGGCTATGCTTGGCTGGTACGTGCGTTTCATCTGCCCGTGGCATTTCATTGGCGCTGGTCCTTCACTGGACCGACCGAGCGGCAGCTCCACGGCAGGACCCTGATCGAGGTTCGCCCGCCGAGTCGCCGCCCGAAGAGCGAACGGCCGATCGACCACTGGCTCTGGGCTCTCAAGAACGAGGGCGTCAGCATGAGCGTCAACACTTTGTTGTTGCGGCGCATCTCCAAAACTCAGCGCGACGAGTTGGCCGACCAGCTCACACAGGAATTGCGCTCCAAGCCGTTCAGTAGCTATCGGCGCCGCGCGTGGTTCTTGTTGGAGAACCTGTCGCCGGTGCAATTGCCCGTCGAGGACCTGTCGTCAGGCAACTACATGCCGCTGCTCAACCCCAAGCTCCAAGTGACAGGTCCGATTCGTAAGATCCGCCGCTACCGACTCGACATCAATCTGCTTGGCACCATCAACTACGCGCCGGCCATCCGCCGAACACCCACGATCGACCAAGTCGACGCCGCACACTTGCGCGAGCGAATTCGAAACGTGGTGGGCGCGTACAACGAAGAATCGTTGCGCCGCGCCATCAACTACCTGTACGCCAAGGAAACGCGCGCCAGTTTCGCGATTGAAAGAGAGACGCCCTCGCCCGATCGCGCCGAACGCTTTGTAGTGCGGCTCAAAGACGCCCCAAAGGTCAAGCGGCTCTGGAAGGCGCTACTAGTGCGCCTGCAAAACACGCTCGTCGACTCGCGATACGCAGACGTCGGCTGGAGGCACGAGCAGAACTACATCGGGTCAGGGCGCGTGCTGGGGATGGCGCCGTCGATCCACGCTGTCTTCCCCAAACCGGATGATATTCCAGCGCTGATGGTGGACTTCTTGGAAGCCGCGAGCGTTCTACAGCATGGCGTCGGCGACGGTCTGGACGACCGTGCTGTGCTTGACCCCGTGCTCGCCGCCGCCGCTTTGGCTTTCGGCTTCGTTCTCTTGCACCCTTTCTCCGACGGAAACGGGCGCATTCACAGGTGGTTGATCCACTGGATGTTGGTTCGCGCGCACGTCACCCCAGAGGACATGATTATTCCAGTGTCTGCCGTGATGCTCAGTCATCGAGCGGAGTACGAGGCGGTGCTGGAAGGCTTTTCGACGCCGCTGCTCGAACTCATCGACTACACAGTGCGCGAAGACCACCACATGGAAGTCCACAGCGACACGATCGACTACTACCGATACCCCGACGTCACCGAAATGGCGGCAAAACTTTGGGGATGGCTCAGCGCGGCCATCGACAATGGGCTGGCCAAGGAACTAGATTTTCTCGAACGATTCGATGAAGCACGTCGCCGGCTCCACGACGTCATCGACATCCCCAACCGGAAAGCCCACCTGTTTATCAAGTTGGTGGCGGAGCATGGCTCCATCAGCAAGACGAAGCGGCGCCGGCATTTCCCTGAACTGACCAATGAAGAACTCGCCGAGATGCAAGAAGCGGTGCGCACCGCCTACACAGGTCGCTGATGACCGCTGACGAGGCGACCAGACTCGGCTACAGCCGCTCCTACTTCGGCGCAGCTTCGACGACGCAATCGGACCGCAAGCCCTCACACAGCTTGTCGTCGTCTCCGACACAGATATCGCACCGCGCCACGACGACCCGAGGCTCCTCGCCGACCGTCATCTTCACCTGCGCCTGGTAGCCGCCCGCCTCGTGAAAAGCCACCTCAACGGGGTGCTCGCCGACCTCTTGCCGCGTGCGGCTCATCGCTGGCGTCGCGCCTTCCACCCCCCGGACGAGCTTGGTAATAAGCTCGAAACTGCCGATCGGCAGCGACGCGTCGCCTTGTTTCAGCGCCACGTGAAACGCAACCGCTTCGCCAGGCTGAGGACGTGCCGGCCGATGGGTCATCTCAAACCGCACGCCAGCGCCCTCGGCTGAGAGGTTTCGCTCCGGCCCCGCCACCAGCGGTGAACTTGTCGCACCAGCCGCTGCGCCCGGCTCGCCGACACCGGCATCAGGTGCCTGCCCTGGCTGTCCGGCGCTTTCCGAGCCCGGTTTGGCTTCGTCACCCTTGTCGCCCGTGGTGGTGGCCCCTCGTTCAGCCTTCGCCTCGACCGCGTCGGGATGCAGCCACAGCTTGGCGAAGCCGCCCCCTTGCAGCACCCAGAACACAAACCCGACCGCAGCCAGCAGCCCCAACAGCATCAGCGTTCGGCCGCGACGGGGAGGCGCCGGGATCGGCTCGAGCGGAAACTCTTCGCTCAGTGTCGGCTTGCGAAACGCGTTTGACTTCACCGGCTCCGTCGGTCGAACCGGCGCGGGCTGGACGTTGATCGACGCAAACCCGCCCGATGCGGTGCGGCCAGCCTCGGGTGGCAATGTCGCCGGCGCTTCGTGCGTCGGGTTGTTCGTCGCGGGGTTGTTGCCTTGGGGTCTGCTCTTGTCGGCGTCGTTGGCCTGGGCGCGAAGCGGCCGTGGGTCCACGCGCTCGGTCGTTTCGAACCGCGGTTCTTCGAGGTCCCCGGGTGCGCGCGCGACCTTGGCGTCTCCTTTCTCCGCGCCGCCCACTGGCTCGTAGCCGTACGGGGTGCTGCCGAGCTTGGACAGTTCCTTGGTTGGAGGCGCGAGCACACCGCCCGACTCGCCCTTCGAAAAAATCGACTGCGCTTGCGACTCATTGCTCGCAAACCGCTTCTGGGCCACGGTCGCGTCCAGCTCGCGGCGGCCGCTCTTGGGGCGCAGCGAAGGCGTGCTCTGCTCGGTCGTGCGATCCCAGTTCGGGTCCACTTCAACCGGGGGCAGCTTACGGCTCTCGCTCAGCGGTACGCGCACACTCGCCATGTCGATCGGTACGTCGGCGAGCTCCGCCAGCAGCTTCTCCGCGCTGCCAGTTCGCTTCTCCGGCTCTTTGCGCAACAGCCTTTCGATGACGCCGTACAGCGGCTCAGGAAGCTCCGGCGGCGGCCGATGCACCCGCAGTGAGATCGGCGAGTCGTGGATGTGTTTGACGATCAGCGCCATCGGCGTCGCCGCTTCAAACATCGGCCGATCAGCCAGCAGCTCCCACGCGATGACCCCAAGCGCGTAGAGATCGGCCCGCCCGTCCAGGTCGCGGGCACCGGACGCCTGCTCCGGGCTCATGTAGCCGGGCGATCCGTGCACCATCCCCGTTCGAGTCAGGCGCGCGGTCTGGTTGTTGTCGATGAGCGACGCGATGCCAAAGTCGGTCAACTTGACGTGCACACCCCGCTTGGTGGGCGCGATCAGGATGTTCTCCGGCTTGATGTCGCGATGCACCGTGCCCTGCTCGTGCGCCTCCTCGAGCGCCGTCGCGATGTGCTTGACCATCGTCACCACAAACGCCGTCGACGGATGCCCGTGCAGGTCCACCCAATCGCTCAGGTTGTGGCCGGGTACGTACTCCATCACCAGGTACAGGTCGTCGTTGGGCAGCTCGCCAAAGTCGACAACTTGCACCGCATGCGGGTTGCGCAACGACGCGGCGACCCGGGCTTCTCGCTTGAACCGCTTCTTGTGGACCGGTGTGGTCAGGTCGCGATGGAGGAACTTGACGGCGAAGTCGGTGCCGAGATCGGTGTGCTCGGCCCGGTAGACGTACCCCATTCCGCCGCTGCCAAGGCGCTCTTCGAGGCGATAACGACCCGCAACCACCGTCCCAAGAAGCAGGTCCGGCCCCCACCCACTGGTCGGCTTGTCGGCCCCGCACTTGTCGCAAAACGGCTGCGCCTCCTCCATCTCGGCATGGCACTGGTCGCAGAACATCGCGGCTCTCGAACCGGGGGACAGCAGCTTCAACAAGTCAACGCGCGATGGAGAGTAGCCCACTTTCTCGACCTCCGCTTCTCCAACGCTTCGCGCGGTCACGGCCTTCAGAAGCGGCCCGTCGTCATCGTTGAATTCGCGGCGCTACAGCCTTGCATGGTCCCGAACAGGCGCCCAGCCAAAGCTGACCGGCTACACGATCACAACCCTTCGAGAATCGCCCATGCACCTGTCCGATTTGCGCTGCATCGTCACCGGCGCCGCCCGCGGGATGGGCGCCCATTTCGCGATTCGTCTGCACGAGGCCGGCGCACGTGTTGCCGCCGGTGACATCGATCTCGACGGCCTCGCCGCGTTGCCCGACGGAATCCTCCGCCTCCCCCTCGACGTCACCGATCCCGCCAGCCGCGAAAGCTTCATCACCCGCGCCGGCGAGGAGATGGGCGGCGTCAACTCGCTCATCAACAACGCAGGAATCATCCGCGACGGCCTGCTCATCAAGCGCAGCCGCAAGTCGGGCGAGCTGGTGCGCCTCTCGATCAACGACTGGGACGCGGTGCTCGCCGTCAACCTCACCGGCGCCACGATGATGGTCCAGGACACGGTCGCCCAGATGTTGTGGCGCGGCACCAGCCCGGGCGTCATCGTCAACATCTCGTCGGTCAGCCGCCACGGCAACTACGGGCAGAGCAACTACACCGCCGCCAAGGCCGCGCTCGCCGCCAACACGGTCACCTGGTCGCGCGAACTGGCCCGGCATCACATCCGCGTCGCCTGCGTCGCCCCCGGGTTTGTTCGCTCCCCGATGACCCAGGGCATGAACCAGGCCGCGCTCGACAAGGCCGCGGCGAAGATCCTCGTCGGCCGCATCGGCGAGCCCGAAGACATCTGGCAGGCGGTGCGATTCGCGCTGGTTTGCGACTACTTCAACGGCGCCACAATCGACGTACACGGCGGCCGCTGACATCCCGACGGCGCTTGGGCCGTCCCCGAACGGAGACTCCACATGAACACCATCGAACTGCTGATGGCCGAACATCGCCGCATCGAGCGCGGACTGGATGCCCTGCAGGTCTGGGCCCAACTCGTCGCCTCCGGAGACACCAGCGCGCAGGACGACGCCGGCCGCTTTGTCGACTTCATCGGCCGCTACGCCGACGCCCACCACCACGGCAAAGAAGAGAAGCTGCTGTTCGAAGCCCTCGCCGAAGCCGGACTGCCGTGGGAAGCCGGACCGCTCGCCGTCATGATGCTCGAACACGACGAGGGGCGCGCATTGATGGCGGTGATTCGCGACGCGATGGCGACCCATACCCCGTGGCCGGCCGACCTCGCCCACCAGGCAGCTCAAGCCGGTCAGTCTTTCGCCGCGTTGCTCCGCAACCACATCTTCAAGGAAGACAACGTCCTGTACCCGATGGCGCTCGAGGCCCTCGACGACGAGGTGTGGGCCGAGCTCGACGCGGCTTGCAACGAACACGAAGACGACAATGGCGCCGAGCGTGCTCGCCTTGAACACCTCGGCGAAGAGCTTGCCCGCCGCTACCTGGAGCCCGGTGTCGGGTCACGCCCGGTTTCGGTCGCCTGAACCGCTCGCAATCCGCCCGACTCGAGAGCCCGGCATTCAGGGCCTGGCATTCAGGGCCCGGCGTTCAGGGCCCGGCGTTCAGGGCCCGGCGATAATCTGCTTGGCGGCGTGGGTCGAGAACCGGAGCGCCACGCTCGTGGCGTCCTTCTTGCCGTCTTTGTCGCGATCGATGTCGGGGGCCAACGCCGCCGTGAGCAGCGACTTGAGCGTCGCCTTGTGAAGCCCGACGGCGGCGACGTCCTTGTTGGGCAGGAGATCGATCGCGTTTTGCAGCGCGGCCGGCGTCACGGCGCCACAGATTCGACCTTTCGTTGTGCTCTTCCAGCTCGACTTGTCGGCGGTTGTCCCGAAGATCTCGACGCCGGACAGCTCCAGCTCAAGGGCCAGCCCCAGCATCGGAAGACGGATCGGCAAGGTCGTGTTGGGCCCGCCTGCCGAGAGCGCATTTGCCTTCACCAACGCGTTGGTCGACCAGCGCGCCTCGCATTGCTGGCCCTTGGTGCCGGGCACAACCCACGACTTCTTATCGGCCGCGACGCTGCAGCCGGCGTCCTTGCTGACGTCACACTTCTTGCCGTCGTTTGGGCGGTGTCCTCGCAGGATGGTCATCGCCAGCTTGGACGCATCGGTCTTCCAGGGGTGGATCGAGAGCAGGTGCAGGTGCTTGCCCGACGCGATTTGGCTGGTCATCTTGGCGGTGATTTGCGCCCCGTAGACGCTCAGCGCCTTGCCCATCGCGTTGTCGGCTTTTCCGTCGCCGTCCTGGTCGCACGCTCCGGCGGTGTCAAAAGCCAGCTGCAGCTCGCGAATGACGTGCGTGACGGTCGCCGCTGGTGGCAAGTCACACAGCA
>Ga0114933_10004749_pt1 | contig 12570 bp, 12 predicted proteins | sample 4SBtaG_FD_89691 | JGI IMG/M metagenome (GOLD analysis project Ga0114933, IMG submission 89691) | Deep subsurface microbial communities from Kolumbo volcano to uncover new lineages of life (NeLLi) - 4SBTROV12_W25 metaG | ecosystem: Environmental > Aquatic > Marine > Volcanic | place: Kolumbo...
AACTCCAATTATTATGCCTCCTAGGACGTTAATAAGAGTTATAAGCAACCCGGCTACAGCATCACCTCGAACAAATTTTGAGGCGCCATCCATCGCTCCAAAAAAAGTGCTTTCTGAACTGAGATCTTCTCTTCGTTTTCTTGCCTCATCCTCGCTAATTAAACCAGATGATAAATCAGCATCTATAGCCATTTGTTTTCCAGGCATGGCATCTAGACTAAAACGAGCAGAAACTTCTGCGATACGGCCTGACCCTTTTGTAATTACTATAAAATTAACGATAATTAATATTGAAAAAACGATTACCCCGATCACAGGGTTTCCGCTCATCATAAACTGTCCAAAGGCCTGGATTACCTGCCCCGCGGCATCGGTTCCAGTATGGCCATCAGCTAAAATTAGGCGAGTAGAGGCTAAGTTAAGCGACAGCCTGAGCATCGTAGCTATAAGAAGTATCATGGGAAATGCATTAAAATCTAGCGGTTTATTAATAAACAAAACTGTCATCATAATCAGTACTGAGAATGCTATAGAAATGCCTAATGAAAGGTCGAGCAACCACGTTGGCATAGGCAAAATCAGCACAGCCAGTATAGCAACAACCGCTAAAGCAAGGGCTATATCACTCCGCTTGGTGATTTTCGCGAATAAACCAGCACCATAATTATCGAAAGTGGTTTGCTGAGTTGGTGCTGTTTCATTGGGGGTTTCGGACATTTTAAACAATTCTCATTTTTGAGACAAAAATTTTATTAGTTTTGGCATCTTGATTAATTGTAGAAAATAATTTGAAAGTTGAAAGTATGTTTTTAGTGCCACGTTAGCAGAATACATAATCTACACATAATTTTAATAAATGAGTTTTCATTAAACCTTTTCCAAGTCACCAGATGATGGAACCTGTATCCCTTCATCTGAATATGCTTTAAGCTTGTTCCTTAAGGTACGAATTGATATCCCCAGTATTGTGGCTGCATGTGTTCTATTTCCAAGGCAATGATGTAGGGTATTAATGATTAATTTTTGCTCAACTTCTGCTACGGTTTTTCCAAGTAGCTCATCACTATTATCGGCGGTATCGTTAACTATTTCATTTTTTATTATTGGAGATGGAGCTGTTGCCGCCACCGCTGCTGACGCCAGTGGAGATACTGGGGATTGTATTTCATTATTACCTCCCAAAAGGTTCTCCCCTGTAAGTAGGATAGCTGTGTCATCTATCTCATCTCCCGTAGCAAGAAGTACTGCTCGATGCATTGTATTTTCCAGCTCGCGCACATTACCCCTCCAATGATGCGCTTCGAGTCTCTTCATAGCTTGATCGTTTATGTGACGATTGGGGACGCCGTTTGCCTCAGCATACCTAGTCGCAAAAAACTCTGCTAATACTCTTATATCACCAGTTCGCTCACGTAAGGCAGGTAGTTGGAGATTAAAGACATTTAGTCGAAAGTAGAGATCTTCACGAAATTTCTCATCCTGGACATGTTTTTCTAGGTCCCTGTTTGAGGTTGCGATCAGTCGAATATTTATTTTGACGGGTTGTGATCCTCCAACCCGATCTATTTCACGTTCTTGAATCGCTCTTAGTAATTTGGCTTGAAGACGAATATCCATTTCACTAATTTCGTCTAAGAGTAAAGTGCCCCCATCCGCTTCTTCAAATTTCCCAACCCGGCGAGCAACAGCCCCCGTAAATGCCCCCTTCTCGTGGCCAAAAAGTTCAGACTCTAAAAGATTATCTGGTATTGCTGCGCAGTTGACGCTGACAAACTTCTGGCTCGAACGTTTGCTCTTGGAATGAATATATTTCGCTATTACTTCTTTGCCGGTTCCAGACTCGCCCGTGATGAGTACACTGGCTTCAGAAGGAGCTATTTGGGCGGCTAGTTTCAACGTTCCCGCCATCAATGGGTCGTTGAATACCACTGATGTTTGTTCCTCTGATACAGCCTGAAGAACCGCTGCGATCATCTCTGGGTTTGGCGGCAAAGGAATATACTCTTTTGCCCCTGCTTTAATAGCGGCAACCGCCGCATCAGGATCATTACTAATTCCGCAAGCTACGACCGATGTATTAAGACGTTCCTCTTTCATACTTTTCATGAATTTGGCTATGGAAAGTTTTATATCAATCATTACCAAATCAGCACCTTGCCCACTTCGAAGGGAATGCAATCCAGCGTCAACACTGTCTACTTGAGATACTGTTGCGCCGCGTGATATGGCAATTTGGCCAGCGGCGCTGATATGTCCTTCAAGCATACCGACTATTAGCAACCGCATTTTATTCTCCTTTTTCTCCGCTTAAACGGGGGTATCTAAAATTTGACCAACCGTTTATCACTATGTCTTTAAATAGGACTTAACGCCCAAGTAAGTTTTTAATGAATGAACATTTTCCTGTTTGCTGATTGATATTGCCCCAGTTATATAAATGTCTAAGACTGTAATTTGATTCTGAATGTGGTTTTCTAATTTTGCAGATATTGGTGCAAAGACCATATATGCTAGTACGGCCCCATAGAATGTAGTAAGAAGCGCTATTGCCATCGCTGGACCAATTTGGTCGGGAGAATCTAAATTTCCCAAAAGTTGTATTAAGCCGACAAGCGTACCAATTAATCCCATAGAGGGGGCAATTTCAGCAGCTTTTTTGAGAACTGCAACGCTTTTTTGTTTTTGCTCGGCTATCGACAAGATTTCATTTCTCAAAGTATTTTCTAGGATAATACTATCGTTGCCATCAACGACTAACGCGATTGATTTTTGAAGAAATGGTCTATCTTCCAAAACTTCATTCAATTCATCGAGGGCTAATATCCCTCTGTCCTTTCCTATTTGCGCTAGACTGATTACGTCACTTATTGCGTTAGTCTTAGAATACTGTGTTACATAAAATATCTCGGAGGCATGGATTAAAGTTCGTTGTATCTCTCTGAAATTAAATGAAACCATTAATATGGAAATAGTTCCAAACATAACAATCAAAACTGCCGGAACGTTGTAAAAAGACGCTATTGACCCGCCAATTAATAATGCCCCAAATATGAGTAAAAATGCAGAAATCAAACCAAAAATTAATGCAAAATCATATTTTTTTTTCTTAATAGAAAGAGAATCTATTTTCAGAGTGGACACTTTTTCTCCTCTATCCTAAAAGCTTCAAATTGTAAATTAAACATGTTTCTTTCTTTGGATATTTATCTCTAATCTAGGTTCGATCCGACTTAATGATTTCTGTCATTGTGACACCCAGTCTTTCCTCTACTATAACCACCTCACCTCGTGCGACTAATCTATTGTTTACATAGATATCTATGGCCTCTCCAACTTTTCTATCGAGTTCAACCACCGCACCTCTTCCAAGTTTTAGGAGTTGGCTCACTTGCATAGTCTGCTTGCCAAGAACAGCTGATACTTGGACGGGAATATCATAGACAGCTTCTAATTCCCGCGAGGTTATTTCGGTTTGTTCATCTTCCGCAAAAACTTCTTCAATATCTTCTTCTTTGCTATCAGTAGCTCTAACTTCATCTTCTTCAAGATCATCCAAATTTAGATCGGTATCGTCAGCCATTATCAACTCCTATAATTTTTATGAACGAGTATAATCATCACTAGCAAGCTTCATCATTTTGACCTCCTAGGCCGGCATCTTTTATGGATTGTGCTTCTGTCTCTGTAATCACACGATCCACTATTTTATCAATTTGGCCCCAGGTGGTTGACATGGACCGTTCCATTTCGCCAGAATCCCAACTAATTCTGCAATCGTCTCCAGTTAACTCCTTGTTAACAACCAAAACGACTTGGCCATCAAAATTAGCACGCGAAGTGATCAAATCTATTTTTTCCTGGAGAGGGAGGGTTAAATGTTGGGAGACCTGTATCAGTACTTTGGGTTGTTTATCTATAAATTCAAAGGCATGTGTAATGGTGCGTTCGACCTCGTTCAATTCACCATTTCTTGTGATTTGAGGGGCTAATTTTTTCATAATTGCATGGGCCAATCTCAAAGTATCTTTATTTATAGCTTCTGACCATTTTTTATGAACCTGCATTAAACTTTCCAATTTCAGAGAAATAGTATCTAGTGATGAACCTATTTCACGCTCAATTCCGCTCATAACCTCGGCTTTACCCTCTTGAATCCCTTGCTTTAGGGCGATTTGTTTAGCCGCATTCAAGTCTTCTTCTGAGAATGTTGGCGCATCTTCTACCGAAAGTTTTTGTTCTTGTTTTAAAAGATCTTTCTTATCGTCTTTTTCATTTTCCGTTTCTTCCTCATCGAACATCGTATTAAAAAGGTATTTGTCCATTTCAAAAAGCTCGATCAATAGTCAAATTTTAAGTGCATCATTTTAATCGGTTCCTTGATACATCCAGTTTCTTACTATCGCGATCGCTTCCTCTGGATGTTTATCCACAATTTCTCCTATTTGTTTAAGGGATGATGCTCTTACCCGTCCTTCCACTTGGTTAATATCAATCATTTGGTCTAATAAGGATTCGTCAGCTTCGTCTTCTACGTCGTCTTCTTCCAATAATTCTGCCATATCAGCGGTTGCTTCAGGGCCAGTAAGCTGGGCAAGTGCCACACCTTCTCCATCCCCTATCATTCCTCCTGGTCCACCTGCAAATGCTGTTGGCATTGACTCAAATAAACGCGTTAATACTGGTCGGACCACCAGAAGAATCACCAGTAACCCAACAACAGCTAGCACCAAAACCTCCGCTAACTGCATAAAGTCCTCTTTAGATATGCCTAAAAATATTGATCCATCATCAAACTCAAGAGGTTCTAGTTTTACGAATTGCATATTTACAATTTCCACACTATCACCTCGCTGTGGGTTGAAGCCAACCGCTGATTTAACGAGAGTTTCTAATTGAGCCAATTCATCTGGTGGACGTGGCTGCCATACTTTATCACCATTATCATTTTCAACGTAACGGCCGTCTACTAAAACAGCCACTGATAGCCGTTTGATTTTACCAGATTCTTTAATTCTATTCCGGATGGTTTTTGTAATTTCAAAATTTACCGTTTCTTCCGTTCTCGACACTTGACTGGCGGCTGAATTGCCGGCTCCCGCAGCAGTGGCTTCGTTCTCTGGCAGATTATTTTGAACAGTTACTGTTTCCGAGTCATCATTTTCTGAACTGCTTTCATTTTCTTGAACAGTTTGTGTTGAACGGGCCACTTGGCTGTCTGGATCGAAGATTTCAGCATTTTCAACGACCCTATCGTAATCTATATCGGCCGTTATCTCTGCCCGCACTCTGTTTAAACCAACAGTTCGCTCTAGCAATTCAATGATAGCTTGCCGCATCTTATTTTCAAAACCAGCACGCATTTCTGCTACACTTCCTGCCGCAGTAGCTGTGCTGTCACCCTGGCCCCTCGCTAAAAGCTGACCTCTATCATCTAAAATAGAGATTTTATCGGGGTTCATTTCAGGTACAGCTGCAGCAACAAGATGTTGGATCGCCTGAACTTGCTCTTTGCCTAATCGTCCGGATCCCTGGACCTGCAAAACCACTGACGCACTGGCTTTTTGCCGCTCCCTACTAAAAAGTTCCCGTCTTGGCATCACTAGATGAACGCGGGCACCTCTTACATTTTTCATTGCCCCGATTGTTCTTGCTAATTCACCTTCAAGGGCCCTCAGTAAATTTACGTTCTGAACAAAGTTTGTTGTTCCTATACCTTGACTAGAATCAAAAATTTCATAGCCTACTGAACCACCACCGGGAAGGCCTTTTTCGGCCAAGGACACTCGAAGTTGGAGCACCTCGTCCCCCGGGACATAAATTTGCTTTCCTCCTGCTTTTATGTCGTAGGGTATATTTTTTGCGTCTAGGGTTTGTATTATCTGCCCACTATCTTGTGGATCGAGATCGCCGTAGAGTAGAGCCATCCCCCCTGAACTAAGTCTGGAGCTTAGGAAAATAAAAAAACCCAAAACAGCGAACGCGGTCGCTAATAAAGCCGCAACCCTAACAGGCCCTAAATTTCTCAAAAGTTCTGCAAATGGATTCATCTAAACAGCTCCGCTTTTTTTATAATTACTGTTTATATTTGAGTAAACATATCAACCGAACCAACTATCATAATTTGTATAAAATTGTATATATTTATTCATGTTATCAGACGGTGTTGATAGGTAAAATTTTCCTACTGACTACGATTAATACAGGAAAGCTGAAAAAAAAACAATAGTTTAGTCGATAATTTTAAGTTTGAATCTTATTTCTATTGCTCTTAATTAAAATTTAAATAGATTCACGTTTCTGAGCACTGAATTAGATAATTAAATTTTGCAGTTGAGGGTCAATCTTTTGTAGTCGTGACGCCTTATTAATCCAATGATTTTTTACCCTAAATTTTCTCTAGTGGGGGTTTTTTATTAGCCTCGCCGCGTCAATAGCAAAATAGGTTAATATACCGTTTGCACCGGCGCGTTTGAAAGAGATCAAACTTTCAATCATACAACGTTCGGCACTCAGCCAGCCATTTAATCCAGCAGCTTTTATCATCGAGTATTCGCCACTTACTTGATAGGCAAAAGTAGGGACACCAAATTTATCCTTTACTCGTCTAATTATATCTAAATAGGGAAGCCCTGGTTTTATCATAATCATATCGGCACCCTCAGCGATGTCTAAAGCTACTTCTAATAATGCTTCATCACTGTTTCCTGGGTCCATCTGATAAGTTGCCTTGCTTGAACCACCTAGTGTGCTTGATGAACCTATCGCCTCCCGAAATGGCCCATAAAAACCGGAGTTGTATTTTGCTGCGTAAGACATTATCTGAACATGACTGTGGTTATGAGCGTCTAACATTTTTCGAATTGCTCCCACTCTTCCATCCATCATGTCCGAGGGTGATATTATGTCGCAACCCGCGTCCGCTTGAACCAGTGCTTGCTGGCAAAGTATATCTACTGTCTGATCATTTTGAATATTGCCTTCGGCATCGAGAATTCCATCGTGACCGTGGGTTGTATAAGGGTCTAGTGCTACATCGCATTGAATGCCGATTTCTGGATGTTTTGTTTTAATCTCTTTAATTGCATTGCAAATTAAATTTTTTTCAAAAACCGCATTTTTTCCCATTGGGTCTTTTAGTGATGATTCCACATGCGGGAAAAGCGCTATGGCAGGTATGCCTAGATTTTTTGCTTCTTCTATTGCATCGACGACGGTGTCAATAGAATATCTAAAAACTCCAGGCATGGCTAATACAGGCTCTATCTTTTTCGACCCCTCACAAATGAATAAAGGCCAAATAAGGTCATCTACAGATATATTGTTTTCATTAACTAATCTTCTAGACCATTCTGTTCTTCTATTTCTTCTCATTCTAGTCGACGGGAATGAACGCCCGGTTGAATTTGACCCATCTCGTGGATATCGTTTAATATTATCGGAGGGCATTTTTCCGCCTTCAATTCCTTTGTGAAAAACAGCTTATTATTTATATCAATATAATTACAACTAAACAATTAGAACGCCTCTTCAAAAGGGCAAATTTTAATAATTTTATAAGAGGTTGAGTGATGCGTATTATAATCAATGGTCAACAGGCGTTTGGTAAAGCGTGTTTGGAGGCGATATTAGATAAAGGTGTAGACGAGGTCGTTTGTGTCTATACAGCCCCAGATCAAGAGGGGAGGCCGAATGACCCAATAAAAACAGCAGCATTAGAAGCGAACATAGAAGTACGACAACCTGATAATTTTAAAGATGAAAATATCATCGAAGAGCTCCGGTCTTGGAATGCGGATCTAATGATACTAGCTTATGTAACTATTTTTGTACCAGAGCAAGCCAGAGAAATCCCCGGGTTAGGCACTATTTGTTTTCATCCCTCACTTTTGCCAATCCATCGAGGACCTAGCTCAATTAACTGGCCCATAATTTGGGGGGCAAAAAAGACAGGCCTAACTATATTTTGGCCCGATGACGGTCTAGATGAGGGAGATGTTTTGCTGCAAAAAGAAGTTGAAATAACCACCGACGACACTTTAGGCTCTGTCTATTTCAATAAAATTTTCCCCTTGGGGATTAAGGCCATATTGGAAGCAGTTGAATTAATTAAAGGAGGTAATGCGCCACGCATGCGTCAGGACGAGTCTCTCGCCACTTATGAAAGCTGGTGCAAGAAAGAAAATGCAGAGATTGATTGGCAAAGATCAGCGTTAGAAGTATATAACTTAATTCGAGGCTGTAATCCGCAACCCGGCGCTTGGACAACCTTTTCTGATAAAGTTATTCAAATCTTTGATGTTGAATTAACAGAAGGGAATGGGCGTGTAGGGCGGGTATGTGCCATTGATGCTGAAAGTTTAACTATTAATGCGGGACTAGGAGGGATAAAAATTAAAAGGTTGAGATTAGGAAAAGGGCCTAAAGTTGATGCCGCGGAATTTATAATGGAACACGGGCTAAAAGTTGGTGATCGATTTGGGGTAAAATCAAAAAAAGCTTAAGCTTATAACATTGCAAAATATTAGGTGAAATTTGGATTTGGACGGTATTTAGTAAATTGGTAGATTTTGACCTGACAGAGGAACAGATAGCGATTAAAGCAATGGCTAGTTCTTTCGCGCAGAAGAATTTCCAGCCTAATGCAGGGATATGGGATCAGGAGGAAATCTTTCCTCGGATTGAATTGCAGATGGCGGCGGAACTGGGTCTGGCTGGGATATATATATCGGAGGAAGTTGGCGGTGCCGGACTGAACCGCCTAGAAGCCGCTATTATTTTTGAGGAATTGGCAGCAGCTTGCCCCTCCACTGCGGCATACTTATCTATTCACAATATGGTTGCTTGGATGGTAGATAATTTTGGCAAGGATGAAATTCGACATCGGTTTTTACCCGGTTTGACTAAAATGGATTTAATGTCAAGCTATTGCTTGACGGAGCCAGGCGCCGGCTCCGATGCTGCCTCATTGAAAACAGAAGCTAAATTGGATGGAAATAGCCATTATATTTTAAATGGAGCAAAGGCGTTCATTTCTGGTGGATCAACGAGTGATGTTTATGCAGTTATGTGCCGAACTGGCGCTGAAGGAGCCAAAGGGATTTCTTGTATCTTGGTCGAATCGGGAACCCCAGGGCTGTCGTTTGGTAAAAAAGAAAAGAAAATGGGTTGGAATAGTCAGCACACCGCTATGGTTCATTTTGACGAGTGTCGAATTCCGATAGAGAACTTGGTTGGTCAAGAAGGAGATGGGTTTAAAATTGCTATGGCTGGTTTGGATGGAGGGCGGGTAAATATAGCAGCATGTTCAGTTGGCGGAGCTAGGGCTGCTATGGAGTTATCTATCTCGTATGCTCAAGAGCGTAAACAGTTTGGGAATGCAATAAGTCAGTTCCAGTCAATTCAATTTAAATTAGCGGATATGGCTACAGAACTAGAAACTGCGAGACTTATGGTTTATCGAGCCGCCAAGAGCTTGGGAAATGCTAATCCAGAAGCAACAATGCATTGCGCCATGGCCAAACGCTGGGCTACAGAGATCTGTTCAAAAATCTGTAATGAAGCACTGCAAATCCACGGGGGATACGGTTACCTCAGAGATTTTCCGATAGAGAAATTAGTCCGGGACTTGCGCGTCCACCAAATATTAGAGGGCACTAATGAGATTATGCAGTCAATAATAGCAAAAAGGCTTTTGGACCAAAAAGCCGGATAAAAGTATGAGACCTTAGATTGGAAAATTTCATGGAAGAGGAAGTTTTATTCAATGTAGAAAATAGCTTTGGAATTATAAAACTTAATCGGCCTAAAACGCTGAATGCATTGACTATGAATATGATAGAAAAAATGAGACAAACCTTTACCGATTGGATGACTAATGATGACATCAAAGCGGTCATAATTAAAGGTGCTGGTGATAGGGCATTTTGTGCTGGTGGGGATGTTCGAGCCGTTCGTCAAGCAATAATCGATTATCAAGGGGTTGAGAATCCAAAATTGGCTCAAGATTTTTTCTACGAGGAATATATACTTAATCATCAAATTCATAATAGCAAAAAGCCATACATAGCTCTTATCGATCGTGTTTGTATGGGAGGGGGAGTGGGTCTTTCAGTTCACGGATCTTTCAGGATAGCCACGGAACGTACACTAGTTGGAATGCCAGAAACAACCATAGGACTTTTCCCTGATGTCGGTGGAGCCTGGTTCTTATCAAGATTGCCAGGGGAAATGGGAACTTACCTTGCTCTGACTGGGCAGCCGGTTCATGCTAGTGATTGCTTTAGTCTGGGTATTGCGACACATCTTGTCGCATCTAGCTCGTTAGATGAGGTGGAAGAAAACATTGTTAGATTGGAGCCACAGAATATATCGTTTAAAATTATCGACGAGTTGCTGAAAAAGTATTCAATTGCGGTGGGAGAAACCCCAGTAATAGATTTAAGGTCCCAAATTGATTCATGTTTTGCGGAAGATAGTATTGAACAGATAATTGAAAACCTTAGAAAACAAGATAATGAATTTGGTCGACAATCTCTTGAGTTGTTGGAAAACAAATCCCCTACAAGTCTCAAAGTTACCCTTGAACAAATTAGGAGGGGTGCGAAAGCAAAAGATTTCGGTGAGACGATGACAATGGAATATCGTATGTCCCAGCATTTCGCGAAAGGTAAAGATTTTCCGGAAGGTGTACGTGCCCTTTTAGTAGATAAGGATCATCAACCCAACTGGACCCCAAAATTATTGAGTGAAGTTTCTGACCAAGACGTTATGAACTATTTTAAGCCGGTAGCGTGGCGCGAGCTAAAATTTTTTTGAACTGCACCTAAACTGTTAGTATGGAAACTTAATAAGGAGGCGTGTCGATGGCTAAAATAGGATTTATAGGTCTTGGCAACATGGGATTGCCAATGGCCAAGAACCTGGTTATGGCTGGCCATGAGGTGACAGGGTTTGATCTAATAGAAGAGTGCATTTCGGGTCTTGTCGAAGCAGGAGGTAGAGGTGGGCAGCGAATTGAGGATTGTGTTGTAGATGTAAACGCCATCATCACAATGCTTCCCGAGGGCAAACATGTTGATGCCGTATATGTTGGCGGCATACTTGATTTTGCGGCAAAAGATACTGTTCTTATCGATTGCTCAACTATCGATGTTGATACAGCGAGATCTGTAGGTGGGAAGGCGAAAAATTTAGGGTACAACATGGTAGATGCACCGGTTTCTGGGGGGACTGGCGGCGCGGAAGCAGGAACACTTACCTTTATGGTGGGAGGTGAGGAAAATAGTTTTAATCTCGCTAAACCTTATTTGGATATTATGGGTAAGAATATTGTTCATGCCGGGGGTGTGGGGAATGGACAGGCGGCGAAGATCTGTAACAACATGATACTTGGTATATCCATGATTGCCGTCAGCGAGAGCTTTGCTATGGCAGAAAAATTGGGCTTAAGTGCTCAGAACCTATTTGACATTACATCCTCTTCTTCTAGCCAATGTTGGGCGATGACAAGCTATCTGCCAGTGCCTGGTCCTGTGCCAGCTTCACCAGCTAATAACGACTATCAGCCGGGATTTTCAGGGGCTATGATGGCCAAAGATATGAAACTAGCACGAGATGCTGCAATTTCGTCTGGGCAGAAGACCGAGTTGGCTGATAGCGCTTTGCAGATGTACGAACGTTTTCTAGCAGAGGGTGGATCTTCTAAAGACTTCTCGGCGATCTATAACATGATTAATAACTCAAGTTAAAATCTTCATTAAAGTGAATTTAAAAATTGTTACTAATAGTGTATCGTGTTGACCATGTCAGATACGTACGAGAATAAAAGTAGTTCAAATATGACCTTGGATGCTAGAAATGATTATCTTGAGGCTATCCGGCTTATCGAACGGCTTCATAGGCAGTTTTTAGAGGTTGTGAAGGCTGATTTAGATGGAAAGGGTATTGTCGATATCAATAACATACAGGCCTTGATTTTATTTAATATTGGCGACAGCGAGCTTACAGTTGGTGAATTGACTAATAGAGGTTATTACCTTGGATCTAACGTGTCATATAATGTTAGGAAGATGGTTGATAATAATTACTTAATACAAGAACGCTCTGCCCACGACAAACGATCGATGCGAATACGACCATCTGGTAAAGGTTTGGATTTGTGTGAGCAAATATCCAAGATGTTTGACCGGCACTCTAAAGCTCTTGAGGAAAGCAGTTTCAATCCCGGGGATATTAAATCGGCAAGCGACTCTTATAGGCAGTTAGAGAGATTTTGGGCGGGTTTACTAAATTATAATCTCCGGGGAACGCTGCCTCCCTTATGAAAGCAAGCAATTATCGTTGCGTTAAAAAGTTCTGTTTTCCGATTTGGAATGGGTCGTAAAAAAATATTCCAGAAACGTCTATTACAAATAACCAATAAGCACCGTTCTATTGTTTCCATTGTATTTGCTTTTTTAACACTCAACGAGTTTGGTGTGTTATTGTATTCAACATCGAGTTTGAATTTTAACGAGGACTTTTATGAGGCTTTCTAATTATTTTATTCCTACTCTAAAAGACAATCCAAAA
>Ga0114933_10004751_pt1 | contig 12565 bp, 8 predicted proteins | sample 4SBtaG_FD_89691 | JGI IMG/M metagenome (GOLD analysis project Ga0114933, IMG submission 89691) | Deep subsurface microbial communities from Kolumbo volcano to uncover new lineages of life (NeLLi) - 4SBTROV12_W25 metaG | ecosystem: Environmental > Aquatic > Marine > Volcanic | place: Kolumbo...
GATTCGCGGGTCCGCAAGTTTCACTTCGATGAGAATTCACCAAAAATCTCGGGCCATATCTGGCATACAGACCAATCCTGCGCCGAACTGCCGCCTCTGGGTAGTATACTTTACAATCAAATTATCCCCCCAAACGGGGGCGGCGACACAATGTTTGCAAGCATGTATGCCGCTTATGAGGGTCTTTCTGACCGAATGCAAAAATATCTCGAAGGGCTTACTGCCTGGCACGACGGTGTTCCTACCTTTGGCCCAGGAACACCCAACGCCACGCACCCTGTAATCGTCAAACATCCCGAAAGTGGGCGCAAGCTCATTTACGTGAACCGCGGTTTCACGAAAAGGATAAACGAGGTCTCATCCACCGAAAGTGAAGGGGTTTTGCGTTTCCTTTGGGATCACTGCACGCTACCGGAATTTTGCCACCGTTTCCGCTGGACACCGCACTCAATCGCCTTTTGGGATAATCGCTGCGCTCAACATAGGGCTACTAACGATTATTTGCCGAACATTCGATCAGGGTATCGGGTGCAAATTGAAGGAACCGTCGGCCCGGTCGCTGCCTAATATTCACTCTCGAGCTATGATGACATATTGCCGCCGTTTATTACCAGTGAGTTTTATCTGTGGGTTTCTTCCTGTATAACCCCCCTTACCGGTCTAATTGTAGCCGGTCAGGAGACACAAAAAGATAGAACGATGAAACCTACTGCTTTTGAATATCATGCACCAACTACAGTCAATGAAGCACTCGCCCTTCTTGCGGAATATGCACCAAACGATGGTCGTATTCTGGCCGGTGGACAAAGCCTGGTGCCAACTATGGCCTTTCGATTGGCGCGCCCGACCCACTTGATTGACATCAATAAAATCGTCGAACTCGAGAAAATTTCAGTAGAAGACGGTGCACTGTGTATTGGCGCCAACGTGCGTCACGCCAAATTTCACACGCCGGCCTGCGACGGTGTATTAGGGAATTTATTATCGGAGGTTGTAAAGAGTGTTGCCCACTATCCGATCCGGCAACGCGGTACTTTTTGTGGTAGTTTAGCCCACTCAGACCCTGCTTCGGAATGGTGCATGGTAGCGGCCACACTGGACGCAACGATGATTGTCCAAAGCGCCGCCGGCGAACGTGTAATCCCAGCTGACGAGTTTTTCGACACTGTTATGACCACAACACTAAATGACGACGAGCTTCTCCGGGAAGTGCGTATTCCGTTATTAAGCAAAGACTCAGTCTATGGATTTCAAGAATTTAGCCGACGCGCCGGAGATTTTGCCATTTCGATGACCCTTGTAACCTACCGGCTTGAAGCAGGCAAAATAGTTGATCCACACCTCGGCGTTGGGGGTGCCGAAGACCGTCCCCGACGTATCGCCGAAGCAGAAGAAGCTCTAGCTGGACAAATTCCGAGTGATAGTATTTTTCAGGCGGCCGCGGACGCTGCTGCTGCTGCGATTGATCCTATGGAAGACCACGCAACGAATGCTCAATATCGGCGCGAACTGACCGAAACACTGGTTCGCAGGGCGCTGGAGAATACCGTATCATGAGTGATAAAAAAGAAATAAAGCTAACTATCAACGGACGGGTCCATAATATCTCAGTCGATCCTCGATGGACGCTCGCTGATACAATTCGTGATCATTGTGGACAGACCGGCACTCATCTTGGCTGTGAACATGGCGTTTGCGGCGCTTGTACGGTCCTCGTGGACGATACCCCAGTCAGGTCATGCCTTATGTTTGGCATTCAGGCAGACGGCAAAAAGATTCGAACTGTAGAAGGTCTAGCCAATGGAAGTGAATATCATCCATTGCAAAAAGCCTTTATGGAAAATCATGCGCTACAATGTGGTTATTGCACCCCCGGCTTCCTAATGCTGGCGACAGGCATCCTCGAAGCGCAACCCGATATCGGCGATGACGAGCTCAATGATGTTCTATCTTCAAATTTATGCCGCTGTACCGGTTACGCTAATATAATCAAGGCTGTTCGCGCTGCGCGCGATGAGATGCGGAAAACAGACTAATGGCAACAGCAACGAACAGAATGCTTGGTCATCTTGGCGATAGTGTCGAGCGTCTTGAAGACCCCCCTTTAGTCACTGGAAAGGGTAAATTTGTTGGTGATATAAACTTTCCCGATCAGCTACACATGAGGGTTGTCCGGAGTGCTCATGCTCATGGCGCGATAAAGTCTGTCGACACGTCTGCGGCGGAAGCATTTCCAGGTGTCATCGCTGTCTGGACAAACACGGACATCGACGATGTGCCGCCGATTGACTTCCGCGAGGGTAGTGATCCAACTTTAGCTTTATTTCGCCAATACCCTCTGGCCCGGGAATTGGTGCGCTATGTCGGCGACCCTGTTGCCGCTGTTTTTGCCGAAGACCCCTACACAGCCGAAGATGCTGCGGAACTTGTAATTCTTGATATTGATCCCCTTCCTGTTCTGATTAATGCTGATGACACCCCGCAGGATTTTATGGGCAAAGCAACAACCGAAGCTGCCGTTGTTGAGCAAGGCTACGGGGATATCGAAACGACCTTTGATAAGGCGTATAAGGTCGTTGAAATCGATGTGAAGGTTAGTCGCCACACTGGTGTTCCTATGGAATGCCGCGGCGCCATCGGTCGTTATGATGAGGCACGCGACGTTCTAGAAATGTACGGGGCGGCAAAAGTACCGCATCGAAATCGCGATACGCTATGCCGTATGCTCAACCGACCAGCCTCAGGTGTCCATCTTTTCGAGGGTCATACCGGTGGGGGTTTTGGTATTCGCGGGGAACTTTATCCAGAGGACGTCCTAGTTTGTGTCGCTGCCATGCGGCTAGGCCGGCCCGTCAAATGGATTGAAGATCGCCAAGAACATTTGATGGCAGCTAACCATTCACGCCAACAGCGCCATATAATCCGGGCAGCTGTTGCTGAAGATGGCGAGGTCGTTGGTCTGGATGACGAGCTCTATCTCGACCAAGGGGGTTATATCCGTACTCACGGCACCCGCGTCGCAAATATGACGACTGGAACACTCCCGGGTCCATACCGATTTCCCGTATACCGATCAGTTTGTCACTTTCGCCTTACTAACAAGACGCCGGCTGCGACCTATCGGTCACCAGGCCGTTGCGAGAGTACCTTTGTGCGCGAGCGCCTAATGGATGCCGTAGCCGTCGCGATGGATATGGATCCAATCGCCGTTCGCCGCCGGAACCTCATCTCATTGGAAGAAATGCCCTATGGCCGTGCCCTTGATGTGTTGGGCGATTCCGTCGAACACGATCCTGGAGACTATGCCGGTCTACTCGATCAGGGCTTAGCCCAAATCGGATGGGACGATTTGCAGAAACAGCTTGAGGAACGCCGCTCCAACGGTGAAATGGTTGGCGCCGGAATTTCGATGTTCTTCGAAAAATCTGGCCTTGGGCCATCTGACGGCGCCAAAATTTTCATTGATAATTCCGGTTATATAGAAGTGGTTACCGGCGGTGCTTCAATTGGGCAGGGCTTCGAAACTGCTATGGCCCAGATCGCTGCGGAAGACCTTGGCACTGATTATCGCCGCATTCGTGTAGTACACGGTCAAACCAATCGAATTGATTATGGTGTTGGTGCACATGCATCGCGCGCAACGGTTCTAACCGGAACCGCTGTTAGTTTAACCGCACAAGCGGTGCGCGCCAAAGCATTGGATATGGCCGCAGAGTTAATGCAAACAACGGCCGACTCTCTTACAATCACTGATGGAGCCGTCCATTCCAAAAACAATCCCACCGGGCCATCATTAACGCTCGGTGAGATAGCTGAAGCACTTTTGCCAACTTCCAAAATCCGCGGAGATCGGGAGCCGTATTTAAAGGGCGAAGAATGGTTCCATATTGACCATCAGACATATCCCTACGGTCACCACATCGCGGTCGTCAAGGTCGACCCTGATACCGGCGGTGTTGAGATCGAAAAATATTTCATCGCCTATGATATTGGCCGATCAATCAACCCAATGATGATCGAAGGCCAGCTGGTAGGCGGTCTAGCTCAGGGTGTCGGTGGCGCCTTGTTTGAAGAATTCACTTATACGGAGGCGGGTGATCCACAGGCAGTAACCTTTGCCGATTATCTAATGCCAACGCTGCAGGAAACCCCAGAGCCAGAAATTCTTCTGACCGAAGACTTCCCAAGCATTCGAACCCCTCTCGGTATTAAGGGCGCGGGCGAGGCTGGAATAACGGGCGCGGCAGGTGCAATCGCTTCCGCGATCGATAACGCTATCGGCATACCGGGCGCTGTCACTGAAACTCCTGTTTCACCGCAGCGTCTAAAAACAATATTGAGAGAACACGGCAAGTAAGCTTGGCGCACCACCGAATAATAATTCGAGAAAAAGGAGACATCCGTGGCAAATAAGGATTTAAGAGACTGGATCAGCGACCTCGAGGCCAATGGCCAGCTGCAGGTCGTATCCGGTGCAGACCGCGAAGAAGAAATAGGCGCAATCGTCGATATTTACATGCGCCAGATGACCAACCCGGCGGTGATGTTTGATGATATTCCAGGGTATCCAAAAGATTTTCGAGTTCTTGCAAATATTCTAACATCCGTTCCACGGATAAACCTTGCACTGGGCGAGCCGGTTGATAAATCTGAAGTGGAGCTAGTCGATTACTGGCGAAAATACATGAAAGACCAGCCAACTCATTCCCCTGTCGAAGTTAATGGCGGACCAATCCTCGATAATGTATTTGAGGGGAAGGACATCGACATAACGAAGATTCCAACCCCGAAGTGGCACGAACATGATGGTGGCTATTTTATTGGGACCGCCTGCATGGTGGTTATGAAGGACCCCGATTCAGGCTGGATTAACTATGGCGCCTATCGCGTTCAGTCCCACGGCCCCGACACAGCGTCTCTCATGACATCAAAGGGAAAGCATGGAGATATAATCAGAAACAAATACCATGCCAAGGGCGAACCCTGCCCTATCGCTGTTGTTGTTGGTATGCATCCTGCCCTATTCATGGTTGCAGGCCTCGAAATGCCATATGGTAAAAATGAATATGATAGCGCAGGCGGCTTACTTGGTGAGGGTGTTGAGATCATCAACATGCCCAAAACTGGCCTACCCGTCCCAGCCAATGCCGAGATTGCCTTTGAAGGCTACATCCATCCCGACGATAGAATTGATGAAGGTCCACTGGGCGAGTGGACAGGGTACTACGCTGGCGGAGCGACCACTCAGCCAGCTATTCGGATAGAGACCTTTATGCATCGGGATGCCCCCATACTGATGGGTGCCATCCCGGCAGTACCACCTAATGACGATACCTTCTATCGTGGCAGCTACCGTTGTGGCGCGGTCTGGAACCAACTAGAAGCGGCTGGTATCCCTGAGGTAAAAGGCGTCTGGGCTCACGAAGCCGGAGGTAGCCGCATGTGGCTGACGGTTTCTATCAAGCAGATGTATGGTGGTCATTCCAAACAGGCCGGTTTAATTGCTTCGCAATGCCACGCCGGAGCCTATGCAAACCGCTGGGTAATTGTCGTCGATGATGACATTGACCCCGCTAACCTTAATGACGTGATCTGGTCAATGTGCACACGGTGTGATCCGAAGGATGGCGTTGAAGTGCTTAATGGTTGTTGGAGCACCCATCTTGATCCCATGAGCTACAGCCATGAAGATCCTCGTAATTCCCGCGTCGTCGTAGACGCCTGTATTCCGTATCGTCGTAAGGATACCTTCCCGATTGTCGCCCGAAATTCTAAAGAGCTCGATGACCGGATCTTTAAAAAATTTGGCGACGTTCTCCCGAAATAATTGAGATAAATTTAGTGTAAATAGTGCACACAAAAACGGGGCCTAAAGGCCCCGTTTTCGTTTCTCCACACGTCGGCAGGATTAGCCTTTATAGACGCCTTCCGCCTTGGCTTCCTCAATAATATCGAGGACTTTCGGCGGTGACATCGGCAACGACGTTGGGCGAATGCCGATAGCGTCACCAATTGCATTACCAACTGCCGCCATAGTCGGCACAACCGGCACTTCACCAACACCACGCAGTCCAAACGGGTGGGCTGGGTTTGGCACCTCCACCATCACCGTATCCACCATCGGCACGTCGGAGGCAACTGGCATACGATAATCAAGAAAACCAGCGTTCTGCAGCCGGCCATCATCACCGTAGATATATTCCTCGTTCAAAGCCCAACCAACGCCCTGAATGGCACCACCCTGGATCTGGCCTACGACCTGATCAGGGTGAATAGCCTTCCCAACGTCTTGGACGACTGTGTAGCGTGTTACATCCGTTCGACCAGTTTTTTCATCAACTTTCACATCAACGATATTAACTGCGAAACCCGGGCCTGCGCCGGTAACATTCATTTCTGTATGACCGGAAATTGCTCCGTGGCTCATCGTAGTTTTTTTGCAGATGTCGGCAATTGACATCGGCTCAAAATCGCCAACATTCGCACTGGCCGGCCTAACCATACCATCTTCGAAAATCACTCCATCTTCGGGCACATCCCAAATTTCTGCTGCGCGTCGCCGGAGCTCCGCAATGCATTTACGGGCGGAATCAACGATCACCATACCAACTGAGAAAGTTGTCCGACTCCCTGCCGTCACTCTGTTAAAACCAAGTGAGTTTGTGTCAACCATCTTGACCCGAACCTGATCGACTGGAATGCCGAGCTCTTCAGCCGCCATCATACTAATCGAAATTCGTGACCCCGCGACATCGGCCGTACCAGTAGCGATGGTAACGGTTCCGTCAGGGGCGAGGTTAAGAGAGGCAGCCGTTTCACCCCCTCGGTTGAACCAAAAGCCTGTTGAAATTCCGCGGCCTTCCCCTTCTTTGACCGGCGTTTTGTAATGATCGGTTTCCTTGGCTTGTTTCAGGGTCTCGATGAAGCCAATCGGTCCCCAGGTGTCACCGTAGATCGTTGTGTGACCATCTTCGCAGGCATTTTTGAGCCGGAAATCGATGGGATCCATTTCGATCTTACGAGCCATTTCATCAACGACGCCCTCAACACCAAAGACAATTTGTGGCACACAAGGCGCCCTGAAGGACGCCACCTTTTGTCGGTTAGAAAGGACCTCATAAGCTGTGATATCGACGTTCTTCAAATCGTACCGCGTGAACATAGCGTTTGGCGCATTGAAGTACATAGAACCCGCATAAGGGCCAGCCTGGAAAATCATTTCAGCCGAAGCCGCCGTGATCGTGCCATCTTTTTTACAGCCCATCTTAATCGAATAGCTGGTGCCAGAAACTGGACCCGTACCGCGGAACACCTCAATTCGCGATAGGACGATTTTAACCGCCCGCGAGGCTTTCTTAGAGAGCATGATAGCAAGGGGTTCACCGTAGAATCCGGTCTTACCGCCAAAGCCACCGCCTAGCTCCGACTGCTGAACGTTGATTTTGTTGCAATCAATATCGAGGATCGCTGACAAACGATCACGGTAAACAAATGGCGCTTGCGTGCAGCACCAAACTTCAATCTGACCGTCTTCAGAATAATCTGCGATGCAACCTTGGGGCTCGATATAACCCTGATGCATTGGCTTACTATCATATGACCGTTCAACGATAACATCGGCCTCCTCAAAGCCAGCGTCGACATCGCCCAGCTGCGTTACCATCCGTTCCGTTACATTGGTCTGCTTGTCTTCTGCACCTTCCACGCCCTTGGTCCGCAGATAATCATGTAAAATTGGGGCGTCTGGTTTCATCGCTTCGACTGGGTCAATGACGTGCGGCAGGATTTCATAGTCCACCTCGATCAGCTTAAGCGCTTTTTTAGCAATCTTCTCGCTAGTCGCCGCAATGGCCGCAACCGGATGTCCGTCATACAACGCCTTTTCACGCGCCATGACGTTCCGAGTCATGTCCCCAGGAGGGGTTCCCGCCTTCTTCTCCGGAAAATCAGAACTGGTGATGACGGCCTTAACACCTGGCAGCGCTTCCGCCTTCGAGGTGTCGATTGACTTGATATTGGCATGCGCATGTGGGCTACGCAGGATTTTACCAACCAGCATACCCGGAAGGAACGCATCAGCGCCAAACTTGGCGCGCCCCATAACCTTGTCGAGCCCATCGTGTTTGATTGGGTTGGTGCCGACAATCTTTAGATCAGCACCGGGATTAAAACCACTTTCTTCAAGAATAGACGCCATGATTAGCCCTTTCTCATTTCTTCGGCCGCAGCCTGAACAGAACGAATAATTTTGTCGTACCCAGTACACCGACAGAGATTGCCGGCGAGCCAGAAACGAATTTCAGTTTCAGTTGGGTTGGGGTTTTCTTCCAGCAACGCCTTTGCTGCGACCAAAATTCCCGGTGTGCAGATACCACACTGGAGCCCATTGATTTCGAGGAATTTGGTCTGGAGCGGGTGCAGCTCATCAGGCGACGGCGCCATACCCTCAATTGTCTCAATTTCTTTACCTTCCGCTTCAACACCAAGCACAAGGCAAGAACAAACCAGATCGCCATCGAGACGGATACTGCAAGCGCCGCAGTCGCCCGTTGAACAACCCTCTTTGGTCCCGGTCAATTCCAGCTCGTTGCGCAAGACATCGACCAGCGATTGGTCAGGTTCACAGAGGGTTTCGTATTCATCTCCGTTCACTGACAATGTTATGTGACTTCGTTTTGCCATTAGTTTTCTCTCGCCCGTTCAAGTGCAATTTCAGCCGCACGCCGTGCAATCACAGCGGCGGTTTTTATTCTGTATTCCTTAGTGCCCCGCTTATCTGAGATCGGGTTACAGGCAGCACTGCATGCTTCACCCATCTTAGTAAGAGCCGCGTCGTCAACCTTTGTACCGATCAGCGCATCAGCTGCTTCCGCTACCAACAAAGGGGTCGGCGCAACGGCGCCCAGCGAAACACGTGCGGCCGTGCAAGTTCCGTCATCGTCGAGGGTAATGTTGACACCAGCACCAACTACCGCGATATCCATTTCGGTCCGTGGGGTCAGGCGCAGATATGCATCACCGGAATGAGCAGGTCGTTTTGGCATGGAAAACGACATGATGAATTCGCCGTCTGCCAAAGATGTTTTTCCAGGACCGGTAACAATATCTTCGACCGGTGCTGTCCGCTCACCATTTGGTCCAACGATATTGCAGATGGCTCCGGCGGCGATCATTGCCGGCGTACTATCTGCCGCTGGAGAGGCGTTACAAAGGTTGCCTCCAACACTAGCGCGCCCCTTAACCTGAATTGATCCAATCAGGGCAACACCGTCAATTACGCCAGGCCAGGTAGAGCTGAAACCTTCATCGCCTATCAAAACCATACTCGCCGTGGCGGCCCCGAATGTGTAGGCACCATCTGATTTTGAAATACCCTGCGTCCCCGGAATTTTTTTAATATCGACGATAACGCCGGGGTCAATTAGCTCGGCATGAATTTGCACCATGACATCGGTACCACCGGCAAACACTTTTCCACCGCCGCCAGTTTCAGCAAGCAGTGAAGATGCAGCATCCGGCGATTCCGGAGCCTCGTAACGCACATCATCCATTGTTACGGATCTCCCCTTCTTTTCTTATAAATCCAAGTTTCGTGTATAGCATGATCATGGCCTAACATGATCGCGAAAACCAGCCCCCACAAGCAGAAAACATTTGGTTTTATCAGACCCGGAATACGTCGCCGCGTTTACGCCCCTGTGACATTGGTAAAAACAGCTCATCAAGTGGAATTTCACGCTTAATCATACCCTGTTCGTGCGAATAACCTACAAGTTTGGTAAGCTGGTTCTCGTTATCCTTTGTCATACCATATTGCCATGGATCGGACCCCATAATCTCCTCCTGTTCTTCCCAGGACTCGCGATACCAGGCCAAAGGCACGATGCGGGGGTTAACCATACGCTTCATCGCAACAGCTTTTGCTTCATTGAACGCATGATAGAGGTTAAGTGGTACCCATGGATATTTTTCGACGATTTCTCTTTTTATTCCAAGGACATGCATAATCGGGAATATTCGTGTCCGTTCAAAGAAGGCAACTTCCTCTTCCTTAAAATTAGGGAATAGGCGGCCGACCCGAGGGTCTTTATCGACCAAAGGTTTGATCAGATCAGGGTGCAAGACGCCATCCAGCTCGCCTTCCGCCAGCATGGTTTCTACCGACTTGTTATCGGGCAGGCGCGTGAGTTTAAGATCTTCCGGCGGATCAAACTCGATACTTTCATCTAGTTCTGAGAACCACTCTATTGAACGGTGCGGCACACCATATTCATGCTCCAAGATTCCCCTCATCCAGAGCTGGGCGCTTGACTGAAACTGTTTTACCCCCATTCTACAGCCAATTAGGTCTTTCGGCTCTTTGATGCCTTTTTGAGAATTGATAAACATAAAGCCATGGCGGAACCGCCGATGCAAAAATACCGGAATTCCCTCAAACGGCATTCCTTGGTCACGTGCAACTAAATAGGAGGAGCACGAGCACTCTGCAACATCAAAGTCTTGATTGCGCAAAAACCTCCAATGACGGGTCGTTGAATCCATCTTGGTCAAAATATTGAGTTTGATACCATCAGGCTCAACCGTGCCATCTTTTAGCGCTCGGACAATTTCGTAATCACCCATCGCCAGCGTCAATTCAAGCTTTTGTCCCATAGTATCTCCTTCTAGCCACTCGGTATTGCGGCAATTATTCGTAATTCAATATGGGGCGAACCCTTACAAAGTTTTCAGAATCTTTTTCATACGTTGCGGCGTGACCGGCAGTTGTACGATTGCTCCAGGGATACCAATAGCCTGATCAATTGCCCCCGCAATCGCTGCTCCGACGCCATTAATGCCACCCTCCCCGCCACCTTTAAGACCGAGAAGATTATGGGGGCTTGGTGCATCTTCGGTTATCATACATTCAACCTTCGGCGCGCGATCCAGAGTAGGTATCATATAATCAGCGAACGTCACCGCCATAGGCTCGCCTTCTTCACTATAAACGAACTCTTCATAGAGCGCCCCGCCGATCCCCTGAATACAACCACCAACTAACTGCCCTTCGAGCAACATCTCGTTGACCATGCAGCCGACATCATAAGCGACCATAAACCGCTCTACATCTATACGGCCGGTGTCTGGATCTACTTTGACTACAGCAAAATGGATGCCGTAGGGAAACGCCGACTCTTTGGTTTTATGAAAGTCTTCTGCCGCGAGACCTCCAACGTTTCGACGGGCGACTTCTGCGAGGGTAATAGATGGACCAGATGGATTTTCCTTAACGATCACTGTTCCTTCGACGATATCGAGAGATTTTGCGGGCTTTTGGAGCATTTCTGCGGCAAGGCTCAGGGCCTTATCCCTCAAAGTCAACGCCGTCACATTAACCGCACTGCCGGTCATTACCGTAGCTCGCGCCGCATGGGCGCCAATTCCATACGGAATCAAGTTAGTCTGACCGTGGATGACCTTAATACGTTGGTAATCTGCGCCAAGCGCATTGGCACAGATTTGGGCCATCGTTGTCTCAAACCCCTGCCCCAATGACGCCCCACCAGTTAGCACTTCAACGTCACCATTTTCATCAACAGAAATACGTGCGCCATCAGAAGGACCCTTGCCACTTTCCTCAACGAAGACACCGATACCAGACCCAACCATCTCCCCGTTTGCTCGACGGCGTTTGAGGCCAGCTTCCAGCTCGTCCCATTTCAGCCAGGTCAGCGCCTTATCTAAAAGTGCTGGATAATCACCATTGTCGATCTCAAGGTCCTCAACACCTGGTTCATCAAAATTGATGGTGAACGGCATTTGATCAGCAGTGATCAGATTGCGGCGGCGTAGCTCAATGCGATTGATGCCGAGTTTCGCTGACAGCGCATCCATTAATCGTTCGCGCACAAACGTGCTTTCAAACCGTCCAGGCGCGCGATAAGTGGCGGCCGGTGTCTTATTAGTTAGCCTTAAATGACACAATGCCCGATAGGCGGGTACATTATAGGCGCCGGTTAGCATACACATTGTCCGGTTCGGCACATTCGCACCGTGGGTCCGGATATAACCACCCTGATCATGAAAGAACTCATCTTCCATCCCGAGGATCATACCATTTTTGTCGACGGCGATTTTAACCATATGATGCTGATTGCGGCCCTGATTGGCTGCAATCATGTGTTCCTGGCGGTCCTCGATCCATTTGATTGGTCGGCCAAGCCGTTGAGCTCCTACTAGTACTAAAACATCTTCAGGATATAACTCGCCGCGAATGCCAAAGCCGCCACCCGTATGGCCTTCGTGAAGTTCAATTTTATCCTCCTCTCGCCCTAACATTCTAACTAGCGTGTCACGATTGCGATGCGGGACCTTCGCGGCACCAAAGAGTTTTAGGATATCATTTTGAGAATCATAAACACCGATAGCGCCGCGGGTTTCCATCGGCACACCGGAATGACGTCCCGTCCGCAGGTCAAGTTCGATTACCGTTTCAGCAGCCGCAAAGGCGGCGTCAACATCCCCGTAGGTATGAGTTAACAAACCTGCTTCAGAGCTTAACCCATCATCAAATTCACCAGGCTCA
>Ga0114933_10004752_pt1 | contig 12565 bp, 14 predicted proteins | sample 4SBtaG_FD_89691 | JGI IMG/M metagenome (GOLD analysis project Ga0114933, IMG submission 89691) | Deep subsurface microbial communities from Kolumbo volcano to uncover new lineages of life (NeLLi) - 4SBTROV12_W25 metaG | ecosystem: Environmental > Aquatic > Marine > Volcanic | place: Kolumbo...
CACTGTTTTTTATACACTTAGATAGTGTGTTAAAACCGAAACCCGCGGCTATGATACTCGTAGAGAGCGGCCGTTTGATTGGGAGATCTCCAGTCACAACATGAACTGCGATGAATGCGCTATTCAAAAGATAGTGCTGAAACCCGTTCATGAAGCCAAACCTAGAACAAACCGCCATCTGCCATGAAATTGAAGCTGTTTACGACATCGACCTTGATGGTCGGCGTACTTAGCTTTTCAGGCGTGATTGCGTATCGACACGAGCTACTGGGTGGACCCACTCCGATTCCCTCGGAAGAAGTCCTGACCGCACAAGTATCCAATGTGACGGCCACCCGATTGACTCCCCTCGAAGAAGCACTCCAGAACCCTAAGAAGTTTACTCCTCTACCACCTGAGCAGATCGACACTGAAACGCTCTGGTTGGCACGCGTCATTTTCTCCGAAACGAAAAGAGCAGATGAACAGGCTCTTGTCGCGTGGGTCGTCCGCAATCGTGTGGACACTCGATATCGGGGAAAGCACAGCTACCAGAGTGTGATTCTTGATCCGTACCAGTTCAGTGCATTTCGTCCCGGTGAAGAAAAAGGCCAGTACTACGCCGGCCTGACCCGGTACTCTCGGGTACCGGGATGGCAGACTGCGTTAAAAATCGCACATGCTGTTCGCACGACGGAAGAAACTCATCGACCCTTTTCCTCCAAAACCCGTCACTTTTACAGTCAACGTTCCATGAGCGGTACTGCTGCTCCAAGTTGGGCCAGAGGAATTGTACCGGTCGAAATCGAATACACGAGTATCGAGATTGACGAACGTCGCTTCAGGTTCTACGAAGACATTTCGTAGGATCCCAAACATCGCGAAAAAAGAAAGGGCGCCGATGCGAATGCATCGGCGCCCTTTTCTCTTCAATCAAATATGATCGAATAGCCGTGTTGGCTTACCAGCGGTTGCGACCACCGCCGCCACCGCCACCATAGCCACCGCCGCCGCCGCCGCGATTTCCACCGCCGCCGCCGCCACCGCGACCGCCACGTTCTGGGCGATCATTGGCTTCGTTTACGCGAATTTCGCGATCACCAACTTCAGCTCCGTTGAGGTTCGAGATGGCTTCATCAGCTGCATCGTCGTCCATTTCAACAAAACCGAAACCGCGTGAGCGACCGGTATCCCGATCAGTAATCACTTTGGCTGATTGTACGTCTCCGTACTGGGCGAAAAGATTTTCCAGTTCCTGGTCGTCAGTGCGCCATGGCAGATTGCCAACAAAAATGTTCTTCATATCGTAATGGAAGTCTCTCGACTCCGCTCAAATGGTAAATGCTAAAGGCATCAGCGGTTTCCAGCAGTCAAGTCACCAGAGAAGTCAAGGAGAAAACCGCAAAACCAGGACGAAGTAAATCGGACGGAAAGGCGAAAATCCAGACATGCACAAAGCTCAAGGCTGAGGAGCTGATTCGGTCAATGATACGGATGACTGGAGAAAAGATTCTTTGATCCTGGCATGGGCGCAAAATATTCACCTGTTTTCGGCCTATGCTCCTCAGAAATGATGTTCTCGTAACCATAAGTGCGGCACGCGTTCAGACATTTCCGTGCACATTCTACCGAGTGACCCTGCGCCGATCTTCTCCCGTTTGCAATGTCGCCTATATTCTCGCGTACCGATTTTACCTATTTCCCGAGAAAACAATGAGTTTCACGAACGCGATTTCCAAGCATCGGGTACCCTTTCTGAAGAACTACTGGCTGCTGGGGTACATATGCATATTTGCCATCGTCTGGGCTGGCACACTTATCGGTACCTCAGATCTCAACAACTGGTTGCTGGAAAACGTGCTGGTCTTTCTTTTTCTGGCTTTTCTGATCGGCACATTTCGCAAATTCCAATTCAGCGACCTTAGTTACCTGCTCATCTTTGTCTTTCTCTGCCTGCACGTATACGGGTCTCAACACACCTACGCCGAGAATCCGTTCGGCTTCTGGCTGCAGGACCTGTTTGACGGATCGCGCAACAACTATGACCGAATCGTGCATTTCAGTTTCGGTTTCTTGCTCGCCTATCCAATGAGGGAGTTGTTTCTGAAATGGTTGGGTTTTCCGAGCTGGGTAGCATGGATGCTGCCAATCGAAATCACCCTGTCTGCGAGTGGGTTCTACGAGATCATCGAATGGGGCGTGGCCGATCTGTTCTTCCGGGAACAGGGAGACGCCTATCTGGGCACACAGGGCGATATCTGGGATGCCCAAAAAGACATCTTCCTCGCATTCTCCGGAGCCATTCTCGCAACGACCATTGTGTCCGCCATCAAACGGATGTTCAAGATCTACGGAGAACCAGTTTGATTTACGCCTCTGCGGTCGCAGAAAGGAATCGGCTGTTTTTCAGAAGCGCTGCCGAAATCAAAGAGACCAATAAACCCAGCGGGAAGATTTCAACAAAGGTCATTGGCAGGCGAAACAGTGGATTCTTGTAGTTCTCCGCGAGTGTTTCCATTTCTGCCATAAGGGCGTCCATATCGGCGCCGGCTACTCCATCTGCGACGGCCTGGCGTATGATTGACGCGGTATAGTCGGTCATGAACGCATAGTCCGTCATAGCCAGATTGACTTCCCACACCACAACATAGATAAGACTGGCAACGAGGGTGATTCCAATTCCGACTAGAAAGGCGGTACCAAATCGAATGACTCCTCCCAGCTCACGGTCGCGGTGACGTTTTACACCAAGGAACACAAGACTCAGCGCAACGAGCATTATCAGGTATCCCATCCAGGCGGTGAACTCGACCTCTTCGTTACCGGAGGTCGCGTTGATGCCAATAATCATGGTCCCGATTATGATTACGCCAGAGATAGCTCCGTATGTGAGAATGAGTTTTTTCATGGATTTGGCCCTGATAATTTGGTCTGGTGTTCGGATCGTCCGGTTATCGGATCGTCCCGTGTTTGGATTGATAACACTGCAAATCTAGGCTCTTTCCCACGGCCATCGCATCACCCATTCGGGTGATTCTACGATAATCCCCCTTTTTGACGACCGATACAATGCACCATATTCAGCGAATCAATCGCAATTCCCGTGCACGTTGAACGGCCTGTGTTCGCCGACCTACTTCCAACTTGTCGTACAACCTCGAGAGATGCGTTTTGATGGTATTCCCGGAAACATGAAGACGGTCAGCCATTTCTTTGTTGGAGAGTCCTTGGGCCAGCAGGCCGAGAACTTCGTACTCACGTTCACTGATACCGAGATACTCAACAGCTTTTTCATTCCGCTCAAACGATGAAGACTTCCTGCGACCTGAGATGCTGATCCCGATCCAGATACCCATGACCACAAAAAACGAGGCTACCAGCCCGATGTATATCTCGATCGAAAACGCACGGACCACATACATGTACTCCATCCACTGCAGCAGGACTACCGCAGCGGCGATCACGATTCCGTATATCAACATGGTCTTCTTCATACTCTGATTGTCTTGCCCATCAAATGCAGATGCACAAAACGCTTGAGAAAAGATAGCCCAAATCAGTCAGAACCGGAGGGTACGGCTTGAGCGTAACCCTGCAGTCGCCCGTGTCACCAACAGGGAGTCTCATGCAATTTGGAATCAATACAAAATGACGAACGCAAATGATCAAGGTCGGTGACAACATTGAGCATTTCATTCTTCCAACACATGAAGGAGAACAGTTTGATTCCGGTTCCTTCGCCGGTCGTCGTGCTCTTCTGGCGTTCATGCGTTTCGCTCGCTGCCCCTTCTGTAATCTCCGAATCCACCGTCTGGTTGAGCTCTCACCAAGCCTACCGGAAGGTTTCCTGATCGTTGCCGTGTTTGAGTCTTCTACCGAGGGCCTGAGAGAAGCAGCGGCAAGGCATCATGCCCCTTTTCCCATACTTGCGGATGAAAAAAGAGAAGTCCACAGGCGATATGGCATCACGCAGTCCTTCGGTGGACTGATGAAGGGAATGATCATGCGTATGCCTACGTTGCTCAAGGCAATAATCATCCATCGATACTGGCCGTTTCCCATCTCCGGCAGCATGACAACAATGCCTGCAGATTTTCTTATCGATGAAAAGGGAATTGTTCGTGTGGCCCACTACGGACGAGACGAGGGCGACCATTTGCCGCTGGAGGAGATAGTCTCTTTCGCCTCAACCTCGCCCGCTGAGGATTCCTGACCCAGCTCTCACAAAATTGCTTTCCTTCTGCTGTTGCACACGTGCCCGAGTTCTCCGTTTATTTGCGGCGGGCTGTGGCCTCGGGGATGTGATGCCGAAATGGTTTCGCGTTCGCGGTACAGCAATTTCAGAAGATGAATAAGTGAGAGAAGAGTGTCCTTGAAAAAACCTGTGTTTTTCGGCCTTATTCTGGCTTTTGGAGTATATACACTGTTCGTGTATACCTCCGGAACGACGGAAGCACCCGATCGGGAATTGATCTCCAAAGCAGGTGAGGAAGGCCGACTTCTGTATCAGAAATACAACTGTACAGCGTGCCACCAGTTTTATGGAATGGGCGGATATCTCGGCCCGGATCTGACCAACGTTATGTCAACTCCTGGAAAAGGAGACCTATACGTTCGAGCACTTTTGAAGGTGGGGACGGACGTCATGCCGAATTATGAACTCGAAGACTCCGAGATAGACGCTCTTGTCGCCTATCTCGATTACGTTGACAACACAGGAAAATTCCCCGAGCCCGATGCACAACGGACCTGGTATGGTTCAATCAAAATTTTGGACTGATCCCTCCTGATTCCTCCACCAGTCTGCCCGATCCCGAAACCGGATACAATCCCAACCGCATGAAAAAGGACTTCATCCCTCACCTGTTTTTCGGTATTGCGCTCATTTCACTCGTGAGCGCAATGCTGATCGGCAGTATTGCGGCATTACAGTACGTGTATCCATCGTTTCTGCAGGAATCGATGGCATTCTACAAGATCCGCCCACTTCACGTCACGTTTGCTGTTTCCTGGATCGTACTGGCCATATTTGGAGGGATCTATTATTACCTGCCGCGAATCTGTCAGTCTTCGCTCCATTCAAACGGCATTTCACGTATTCATGCCGTGCTCTTCATCGCGACTGGAGTGGCGATCGTCGTATCCGTTGCGCTTGGAATTTTCGGAGGCCGGGAATACATGGCGTTCTCGCCAATCCTATCCATTCCGGTTCTGGTCGGTTGGGCTCTGTTCGGATTCAATTACTTCAAAACCCTGTACAAAAAGCTTGAAAAATGGCCGGTCTATCTGTGGATGTGGGCCACAGGCATAGTGTTCATGCTTTTCACGTTTACCGAAGCACATCTGTGGCTGATACCCTATTTCCGAAATAACATGGTCAGGGATCTGACTGTGCAGTGGAAATCGTACGGTGCCATGGTCGGCTCGTGGAATATGCTGATATATGGTACGGCCATTTATCTGATGCACAGTATCACAAAGGAAGATGAAATGGCCTACGGAGCCAAATCATTTTCGCTTTATTTCCTCGGATTCGCGGCTCTCCTGTTTGGATGGGGGCATCATACCTATATCATTCCCGTGAACCCGTGGATCAGGACTGTCGCATACGTCATCAGTATGAGTGAGTTGATCATACTGGGTAACATCATCTGGAACTGGCGCAAGACGGTGAGCTCGTCGCTGAAATATGCAGATCTCCTACCCGCTCGGTTCCTTTTTTCTGCCGATCTCTGGGTCTTTCTGAATCTGGTTCTGGCCCTCATTCTGTCTGTGCCTGCGTTGAATGTCTTCACGCACGGAACGCGAATTACTGTCGCGCACGCCATGGGAACGACCATCGGAATAAACTCCACCATTCTGCTGGCTTCCCTGTTCTACGTCCTCGCTCAGAAATACTCTACGCTTCTGGAACGCCATTGCAAGACGATTAATCGCGGGATCTGGGTTTTTCACATTGCACTGTTTGCATTCTGCACGTTTCTCATATTAAGTGGACTCGAGAGAAGTGAATGGTTGAATTCAGAGACGACCTTGTCATTTCGGCAGATGTCAATGTCTCTTCGACCCTACCTCATTGGATTCCTGGTGTCAGGGTTGGCCATTGCAGCCGGAATATTGATGATTGTGATGCCTGCATTCAAGTGCCTGCATTGCTTCTTTACGAGTAAAACGGAAGTCGAATCGAAGCTATCTGAAGACGATGCCTTATATGTTGACGGTATCTGGAAATAAGTGGTGCCTGACGTGTGCATGTGTTCTGATACTCAGTTTTTCAGGGTGCAGCGACACCTTTCTGGATCCATTCGATAATGACGAGCGATTCTATTCCATTTATGGATATCTGGATTCGCGAGAATCAAATCACCGAATCCGAGTAGTCGAGGTCACCCGATTTGCTGAGGCAATCGAAGCTCCAACTCCCGATGAGACAAATTTCGACGCTCAGGTCACGTCCACTGATGTACGAACCGGTGAGACGACCCGCTGGGTCCATTCGCTCGAGCACTTGGAGAACGGATTATGGGGACACATTTTCAAAGCCAAGTTTTTGGTGCGCCCCGGCAGAACGTACCGCCTGGAAGTAACTCGGTCGGACGGAAAAGTGTCGAGTGCTGAGACAACAGTGCCTAGATTTCCTGTCACGGTACCTCAACCTGCTGCGCTGTTTTATCCGTACGAATTGTCACCTGACTCCGGCAAGGCAACCGAAATTTTCGTGCCCGATATTGCTTCGCCCTGGGATATGGTGGTTTCCTACGATTTGGAGGGCCGATTCATCCATCTCCCGTACGGTAGACCTGGTTTCCGAACAGACGACGGCGGATGGAAGTTTGATATCGATATGTCCAACGATGCCCCGCGCCTCAGAAGCCAATTGGGATTGAGTCCAACAGCTGAACTTCCCCTTCTCCACGCAATCCTCCTCCAGATACGCGCACTGGATTCCAACTGGGATCCGCCTGAAGGCGTGTTCGACCCCGAAATTCTTGCACAACCCGGCACCATGTCAAACGTGGAGAATGGATATGGTTTCTGGGGCAGTATCGGTCTTTACCAATACACCTGGACGGCGCCACCCAATTGATTTCAGCGTGCACCAACCAGGAACAGCACAGGCCAACCATCACATAGTCATACGATGACAGAACCCACCAAGGCTTCATTCAGTGTGCGACGAAGAAATCTGATCCTGTCTTCGTTCGTTCTCACTTTCGTCGGACTGCGGTTGTACCTGCACATGTCGCCGTCTTCGAATTTTGATGTTGCCGGGTACAACATCCATCATCTGTTCACCGGTCTTCTTCTGATCACATTTTCCGCCATTCCTCTGATCCTTCTGAATGGACGGAACCGATGGATCGATATCGGATGTATCGTCTTCGGAGCAGGTCTGAGCATGGCGCTCGATGAGTGGGTCTACCTGATCGTGACCGATGGAAGTGATGCCTCCTATCTCCTCCCGGTATCGTTTTGGGGCGGGGCGATTATGATCCTGCTGGTGGTTGCGCTCACTCTCGTTCTATCGATAGGAAAAAGACCCCATAATCGGCCTTGATCAACGTTTTTTCCAGGCTTCGAGGATTCCCGTTTCGCGCCGCATCAAAGCTTGAGGCCCGGAAGTCATGTTCTCCATTCGTTCTGCAGGAACGACCCCGGAGTACCACCAGTCGTGGATATCCCGAACACTCTCAGCAAGAGGCCTGAAGGTCAACCCGTTTTCAATACCCCACTCGTTGTTGGCACGCGCCGAGCCGTAATTTTCTTCAACCGGCATGATCCACGGGATAGCATCGTGGACACCGTGAGCCTTTAGAAACTCATAGTCATTCACGTTTACAAATGAAACCGCTGAGTTGAACGCTGCGTGCGCGCCGTGAATGAAAGCCTGCATTCCCGTCGCCGACGCGGGTCCAACTGCATTGAACGTGCCAGAGTTTTTCGCTTCGATCAACCGGATCATCCATGCCGCGACGTCTCTCACATCCATGTATTGAACGGGATCATCAATTTTTCCCGGAATCATGACTTCTCCGCCTCGAGCCAGACGCAGTGGCCAGTAGGTGAATCGATCCGTCCGGTCGGCGGGGCCCATCATGTAGGTTGGCCGCACGATAATCGATCGATCCGTTCCGAATGCGTCGATTGTCTCGACTTCAGAATTGGCCTTCATGACACCGTAGCCGTACTCCATACTCCGCACTTCATCCAGACCAACTGGAACGGACCTGACCAAATCCTGAGATTCGCGAATGTCTGAGGTCAGATACGGATAGTACACCCCGGTCGATGAGGTGTAGAGATAGACCTCACACGAATCTTTCAGAAGCTGTGCTGAATCCCGGGTCCAGCTCACCTGCCTACCCGAATTGTCTATCACGGCATCCCAACGACGTCCGCGCAAGGCGTCCAGGTCATTTTGACGATCTCCAATCAGTGACTCGACCTCGTCAAACAGGCCCTGATGAACGGTTGGCAGCGTGCGTCCGCGTGTGAAGGTCGATATGTTGTGACCTCTTCCGAGGGCGTATGCTATTTGATGCGGTCCCAGAAATGAGGTGCCACCCAGAATCAGGATGTTCAGCGGGTGTCCGCCCGAAGGCAACAAATGCCCCAGTTTTCCGGAAGCGAAGGATGTAGCGGGAATCGATCCCAAAACGGAGGCACCCAGCCCTGCTTTCAAAGACGAGGTGATAAAGGATCGTCGGCTGCTCATGGTCAATCAATTGGATATTGCTTGGGGCAGTGCAATAGCATGCTGCTTGGCGAATAGTAAGACGCGCCGGGGATTTGTGCGCGGTGTTCAACATTCGTGCGGGAGCACGGAGGAATATCGACGCGAAGCGAGTCACTTGACTGTGACGTAGTTTCTACTCAGCTCATCTGATCCGATCAAACGCCCTTCTCGTGTCGCCATGTCTCCCCTTCTCCAATCCATCGTGGAAAAAATACATTCTTCCCGAGTGTATGAGGTCGCTGAAGAGACTTCGCTTGAGAGCGCTGCGCGCCTTAGCTCTCGCCTGAAGAATACCGTGCTTTTGAAACGGGAAGATCAGCAGGTCAGTTTTTCGTTCAAAGTCCGGGGTGCGTATAACAAGATGGCTCATCTGGGGCCTGATGCCTTGTCACGAGGTGTTGTGGCGTCATCGGCGGGCAATCATGCCCAGGGAGTGGCGCTCGCTGCGGCTGAGTTGCAATGCAAAGCAACGATCGTAATGCCGACCACCACTCCTCAGGTGAAGATTGACGCGGTCACGCGATATGGCGGGCCCTGGGTGGAAGTCCGCGTTCACGGAGAAACGTACAGCGATACACATGAGCTCGCGATGAGTATTCAGGCCGAATCAGGCTCTGTTTTCGTACACCCGTTTGACGATCCTCTCGTTATCGCCGGCCAAGGCACTATTGGGATGGAAATCTTGAATCAACACCCGGCTGACATCGACGCAGTATTTGTCGCTATTGGCGGTGGTGGCCTGATTTCTGGTGTGGGTGCATGTTTTAAATCTCTCCGGCCTGAAACCAGAATTATCGGAGTCCAGGCTGAAGATTCGGCATCGATGAAAAAGTCACTTGAGGCGGGTGAAATTGTTCGGCTGGATGAGGTTGGATTGTTCTCAGACGGTACCGCGGTAAAGGAAGTCGGAGAGGAAACTTTCAAGATTTGCGCGGAGGTAATCGACGAGATTATTACGGTTGACACGGATTCCGTCTGTGCGGCGATATCCGATGTGTTTATTGAATCCCGAAGCATTCTGGAGCCGGCCGGTGCACTCTCGATTGCTGGATTGAAAGCATACGCAGAACGTGAAGGGTGCACCGATCAGACCCTGGTCGCAATTGCCTGCGGTGCGAACATGAACTTCAATCGACTGCGTTTCATCTCACAACGCGCCGAGGTGGGCCGCCACAAGGAGGCAGTATTCGCTATCACGATTCCTGAAGAGAGGGGCTCATTCCGAAAACTATGCGATCTCGTTGGAGACCACAGTGTTACAGAGTTCAATTACAGAATCGCTGATGCGAGGGAGGCTCATATTCTCGTTGGGATCGGTACGCAGAGCGAGCAAGATGGAATGCGCCTATCGGCTGATTTCAATCAGGCAGGATTCAAGACTATTGACCTGTCCCACGATGAACTGGCAAAAACTCATCTGAGGCACATGGTCGGCGGTCGTTCACCCCTCGCAAAAAACGAATCGCTCTATCGTTTCAAGTTTCCTGAGCGCCCGGGTGCCCTGATGCGATTTCTTTCGAGTATCCCGTCAAGATGGAATATCAGCCTCTTCCATTACCGATCTACAGGCTCTGATTTCGGCGACGTCCTCGTCGGCTTCCAGGGCCCGGATACCGATAAAACCCACCTGGAGGAATATTTGAGAGATGTCGGGTATCGCTTCTGGGACGAAAACGACAATCCGGCCTATCACCTGTTCCTGATCGACGAGTGAATCAGGTGCGCGTCAACGCGGGTGCACTCGAACCGTTTTGATAGCTCGATACTGTTATGTGGTCAGACGCCCCCTAAAATCCGATCCCGAGTCGGAGCATCACAGAATTCTGTCGCTGTACTTCGTCTGTTTCAAAGTCGACGGCTCCAATACTGAAACTGTCTTTCATGAATCGAGACACTCCGATCGCGTAACGGACTTCCGGATAAAACCGGATGCTTCCGAGATTGAATGCGAGACCCGCGCCAACATTACCACTAATGCTCACGTCTTCGAGCGCATCCTGGTAATCATCATCGTCCGAAGACGGAAACGAGAATACCGGGCCCGCCAACAGATAGGGCTTCAAAATTGGTGTGCTGGTGAAATTGAACCGAATATCCACGGGTACGTCGATCATGTTCAGGGCAAATGCGTCGTCCACGCCTTCCAGCGATACATCTACATCTCCAACATCTCTGTAAAACGCTCCAATCCGCAACCCGACGGCCGCGAGCGAGAGATCGTAGAACACGCCAACATGGTAACCGCTTGCATTGTCGAATGTGGCTTTTCTTGATCCACTGATGTCAGAAAACTCATCAAAATTCAGTCCTGCGGCCACACCTAGCTGAGCAAAAGACTGCGAAGGGAGCGCAACTAGTGCCGCAAAGATCAGGGCGAAAATCGAGATGGTCTTTTTCATGGTTTGAATTGGGTTGGTTGATCGGACGATTCTCGTCAGAAAGTAGCTTGTTAGAAACGTAGATTTCTCCCGTCTGAAGTGAAAGCCGCATCCAAACGCCGTAACGTCTCGCCAGATTTATATCACAGGCATAAAATAGTGCAGAATCTTGAGTTACGTCGTACCAATGCAACCTCATAGACGATTGTGAGTTTTCACTCACCGCGAATTGCGCACCCATCCATCAGAAGCTGACGACATGAAGATCGGGATTACCTGTTATCCGGTATACGGAGGCAGCGGAGTTGTAGCAACAGAATTAGGAAAGGCCCTGGCTGCTCGCGGCCATTGCATTCATTTTATTGCCTATTCGATGCCATTTCGACTGGGTCACATCGAGGAAAACATCCGTTTTCATGAGGTGAACGTCAATGCGTATCCACTTTTCGAGTACCCGCCGTACACCCTCAACCTGACGTCGAAGATTGTCGACACGGTCAAATACGAGGAATTGGACATTCTGCATATGCATTATGCCATTCCTCATGCGACCAGCGCCGTGCTTGCCCGCCAGATCCTGGCCAAGGAAGGCATTCATATTCCGATCGTTACCACGCTGCACGGAACCGACATCACAATTGTAGGCCAGGATCCTTCGTTCGCACCGGTGGTCAATTACTCGATCAACGAGTCTGACGGTGTGACTGCCGTGTCCGAGTACTTGCGCGAAGAGACTGTCAGTCAATCCGGCATCTCAACAGACATCGAAGTCATACCCAACTTCATAGACACCAAAAGATTTCGACGCCTACCCAAGGAGCACTTCAAACAGGCTTTGTGCCCCAATGGAGAGCGTCTGCTGGTGCACGTTTCCAATTTCCGGCCAGTCAAGCGAGCCGTGGAAGTTGTCGAAGTCTTCCATCGACTGATCGATGAGGGCTATGGAATCAAACTCCTTCTCGTCGGGGATGGGCCTGATCGGGCGGCAGCAGAACATCGCGCACGAGAGCTGGGTGTGTATGATGATGTCCGTTTTCTGGGGAAGCAGGAGCCTGTCGAAGAGATTCTCTCAATCGCCGACATCTTCATGATGCCCTCGGGATCTGAAACCTTCGGGCTGGCTGCTCTCGAAGCCATGGCTTGCGGCGTGCCTGTCGTCGCTTCGGATATCGGGGGACTTCCGGAACTGATTACCGATGGCGAGTCAGGGTTCCTGTGCCCACTCGGAGATATCGAAGCATTTACCCTGGCGTGCAAACGCATCCTGGACGATTCCGAACTCCACACAAGTATGTCTGCGGCTTCCCGAAAACGAGCCGTCGAGGAGTTTGACACAAGTATCATTGTACCCCGATACGAGTCGTATTATGAGCGCGTAAAAGAGAGTATGGCCGCTCCCGTGTCATAGCTTAAAATCGACTTGTTCGAGGTTTCTGACGGCGTAGTCCGGGCACAATGATCAACCGACCTC
>Ga0114933_10004753_pt1 | contig 12563 bp, 10 predicted proteins | sample 4SBtaG_FD_89691 | JGI IMG/M metagenome (GOLD analysis project Ga0114933, IMG submission 89691) | Deep subsurface microbial communities from Kolumbo volcano to uncover new lineages of life (NeLLi) - 4SBTROV12_W25 metaG | ecosystem: Environmental > Aquatic > Marine > Volcanic | place: Kolumbo...
CCGGGGGCGTTGTTTCGTTTCTCCGTGGTGCAAGCACCACTGCGCGCCAGGACAGCCTTCGGCATGTCCGCTTGCCCAGACCCCTGATGGCGGTCGTGACCGGGTAATGAATCACGCCCACACCCGGGGTCTGACCCTTACATATTACACTTTAGTGATCGCTGTCGCGAAACGGCCCCAATGCCCGCTGGCGAGCAGTGCATCGAATAGCGATATCAATGTGAGCGATGAGTACATTACACTTTAGCAGCCGAAATCGGCTAACACACTGAAATCAAAGGGCCGAAATGTGTAATATGTAAGGGTCAGACCCCGTGTGCAGCTCCGCATGCAGTTGCCGCCGCACAAGATCCGGTGCGAATCCGAAAAGAACGCACAAAAACAGGCGGTTGGGGTAAACGGGGATGGGGGTCCAAGGGGGAAGGACCGATCAGGGGAAGGCAGTCTGTCTCATACCGAAGACCCAAGCGCGGCGACCACAAGACGGTACGCAGATCAAAAAATGCCTTCCCCTGTTGGGTCCTTCCCCCTTGATCGAGGCGCCGTCTGCCAAGACAAAACCAAAGGACCCCTGATCGAGGCGCCGTCTGCCAAGACAAAACCAAAGGACCCCTGATCGAGGCGCCGTCTGCCAAGACAACCCCACGCCCCTGTAGGTTGACACGGCGGCGCCATCAGCCGTATCTGCCCGCCCGCGCCACGCGGCGACACCTGATCCCGGAGCAGCCCGATGTCCACGGTCGACACCAAGAAGGTCATCTACTCGATGATCGGCGTCAGCAAGCACCACACCACCAAGCCCATCCTCAAAGACATCCACCTATCGTACTTCTACGGCGCCAAGATCGGCGTCTTGGGTCTCAATGGTTCGGGCAAGTCGTCGCTGCTTCGCATCCTCGCGGGGGTGGACACCGAGTTCACCGGCGAGACGGTTCTCGCCCCCGGACACACCATCGGCTACCTGCCCCAGGAACCGCGGCTCGAGGCGGGCAAGACGGTCCGCGAAATCGTCCAACGGGGCGTACAGGACGTCGTCGACCTCGTGGCCGAGTACAACGCGATCGGCGAGCAGCTCGAAGAGGTGACCGACACCGACGAGATGATGCGCCTCATCGACCGCCAGGGTGAGCTGCAGGACAAGCTCGACCACACCAACGCCTGGGACCTCGATGCGCGGCTCGAGATGGCGATGGATGCGTTGCGCTGTCCGCCGTCCGACCAGGTCGTGGACCACCTCTCCGGCGGCGAGAAGAGGCGCGTTGCGTTGTGTCGCCTGTTGCTGCAGACGCCCGACATCCTGCTGCTCGACGAGCCCACCAACCACCTCGACGCCGAGTCCGTCGGGTGGCTTGAACAACACCTGCAGCGCTACGCCGGCACGATCATCGCCGTGACGCACGACCGTTACTTCCTCGACAACGTCGCCGGCTGGATCCTCGAGCTTGACCGCGGCCAGGGCATCCCGTGGAAGGGCAACTACTCGTCGTGGCTCGAGCAGAAACAAAACCGCCTGTCGATGCAGGAAAAACGCGAGACGGCGCGCCAGAAGTCCCTCAAACGGGAGCTCGAGTGGATCGGCATGTCGGCCAAGGGCAGGCACGCCAAGAGCAAAGCGCGCATCGCACGATATGAGGCGCTCGTGGCCGAAGAGAGCGAGCAGCGGGCGGCCGAGTTGGAGATCTTCATGCCACCCGGTCCGCGGCTGGGCGACGTGGTCATCGAAGCCAACGACGTGCAGAAAGCCTTCGGTGACCGGGTGCTGTTCGAGAACCTGACGTTTGCGCTGCCACCGGGGGGCATCGTCGGTGTCGTCGGGCCCAACGGCGCAGGAAAGACGACGTTGTTTCGGCTGATTACAGGCCAGGAACAGGCGGACGCGGGAACCTTCAAGGTCGGATCCACGGTCAAGCTCGCGTATGTCGACCAGAGCCGCGACGGACTCGATGATGACGAGAAGGTTTGGACGGCCATCGCCGACGGGCAGGAGACGCTGCAGCTCGGCCAGCGAACCGTGAACGCGCGCGCTTATGCCGCCAAGTTTGGCTTCGTCGGCCAGGACCAGAACAAGTCGCTCGGCGTGCTATCGGGCGGCGAGCGCAACCGCGTGCACCTCGCCAAGATGCTGCGGTCGGGCGCCAACGTTATCCTGCTCGATGAGCCGACCAACGACCTGGACGTCAACACGATGCGGGCGCTCGAGGAGGCGCTGTCCAACTTCGGCGGTTGCGCCGTGGTCATCAGTCACGACCGCTGGTTCCTCGACCGCATCGCCACGCACATCCTGGCGTTTGAGGGCAACAGCGAGGTCGTCTGGTTCGACGGCAACTACACCGAATACGAAGCCGACCGACGCCGACGCCTCGGCGGTGACGCGTCCCAACCGCAACGAATTCGCTATCGATCGATGGTGCGCGTCTAAACCGCGTGGTGACGCACGGCATCACGTCGCTGCGCCGCAACGAACCGCGACCTGGGAGCCCCCGATGCCAACCGCTCAGATCTTTGTCATTTCGCTCGTTGCGATCGCGATGTTCGCCGGCTGCAAAGACAAGCCCGCAGCCAAGCCGGCCGCCGGGCCGACAGCCGAAGCTGCAGCGCCCGCGCCCGATCCCGTCGATGCTGCGGTGTCCGCGCTGATGAAGGCCCTCGGCAAACGTCTCAAGGGCGCAATGGCCGACGGTGGCCCGGTTGCGGCGCTCGATGCTTGCCACGTTGACGCAGCATCCATCACCGGCTCCAACCAGACCGACGTCGTCAAGATCGGCCGCACCAGTCACAAGCTGCGCAACCCCAAGAACGCGCCCCCCGCATGGGCCAAGGCTGCCGTCGCCGCCGCCGCCGGCAAGAAGGTTGCCGAGGTGGACAAGGCGCAGCAATTCGAGCTCGGCGATGGCAAGACGGGCCACTTGCGCGCGATCGGCACCCAACCTCTGTGCCTCTCTTGCCACGGAAACGACGAACAGGTCAGCCAACCGGTGCGCGACAAGCTCGCGGCGCTCTATCCCGAAGACCAGGCACGCGGATTTGCTGCAGGTGACCTGCGCGGCTGGTTCTGGGTGGAGGTTGCCGACCCCGCTGTTCGCGCTCGCGCTCGATGAATACGTGCGGCTGCAAGCTGCCCTCTGCGTTCGCCATTTGACGTAGCGCAGATTCGCCGTGGAATCATCTCCGCTCGGGTGTTGGGAGCCGGTTGAACAGCCCGCCATTGCAACTCAGCCCGCGATCCAGCCGATGGCGCCGGCCTCAGCAAGCTCGCGCAGCCACGATTGCGCGTCGTCGGGCCATTCGGGATCGACAACGGTGTCGTTGGCGGTGTCGATCGCGGTGGCGAGGGCGGCTTGAAGCACTTCGAGGCACGAGGAAACGGTCTGCGGACCATCGGCGAGGTGCGACCACAGCGCTGCGACGAAATCGGGCATGGGGAAGACCGACACCGCCTCTCCGAAGCGGCCAACGAGGTAGCAAGCAGGCCGCTCGGTGGCCGTGAACGTCGGGTTGGCGCGAATCACGGCGCTCGTCGGGTCGCCCAGCAGGTCGGCGGGCCATTCAATGGGCGGGGTCGCGAGCCTCTCCGTCATGTCGTCCCGGGCGGTCGCGGCGGCGATGGCGAAGGCGGTCACGGCCTGTTCGCGGACGGGCTGTTCGGCGTTTTGGGTGGCTGTCTTGAGGCGGGACACAAGCGGCGCGCGCGTCCACAGCACATCGTCATCGAGCTCGTTCACCCACTGGCCAGCAGCGATCCCCGTGGACGCCAGAGCTTCGACGATACCGGGCGCGACAGACCAGACGCCGGCCTCGAGTTGAGGTCGGCCGGTCGCTTCGGTGGGCTCCAGGGCGCCGCATAATCCGATGGGGAAGAGCTCGTCCATTCCCGCTTCGCGCAACGACGTGGTCAGCTCACCGACGAGGGCCGATGCCGCGTCTCCGTCACCGTTGGCGCCGTCCACGCAGGCCTGTTGTATGTCCGATAGGTGCGGCGCCAGGACCTCCTCAGCGACGACGGGATCGCAGAACGCAGACCGCACGCACAGGTCCCACACGACCCGACCGGCCAACGCTGCAGCGCACGTTGCTGGATCGATCTGCACCGCGCCGAAGACAAGCCGATCGAAGACGTCGGCAACGTGGCTCGCATAGGCGTCGCGCTCAGCAAAACGGTGGCGTCCAAGCACCGTGACGGCCTCCAGGACCGACCCGACAACCCCGTGACGCAGACGCTGCACGTGCCCGGTGGCGTAGGCGATAGCGTCCGTCACCGAATCGAGCAACGGGTCGGCCACCGCGACGGTTTGGTGGATTCGGGCTTCCTGGGCAACCGCGTCGAGCTCGGCGGACACCCAGCGAGCGGCGGTGCGGAGACCAGCGATGGCCGCGGGCATTCGGTGTTGTTGGTTGATTCCATGCAACCAGCCTGCTGCCGCGACGTCGGCGCCGGGAAAAAGGGCGTCTGATTCGCGGTCAAAGCCGTCGCGATCGAGGCGCAGGGCCGTGTCGGTGCCGTACCAATGGGCGACCGGGACGATTTCGCCGAGGCGCGCGGCGGCGTAGAGCTGCCAGCGGGTCATGTCGGGGTGCCAATGGAAGCCACACACGCGGTGGAGCAGCTCGTGCGGGGTCCAGCGCGCCGAGTGATTGGGATCGAACGTGGCCAGCGGCAGGTCCTGGCAAAACCCCTCGTAGCGGCCAGCGACAAGCGCGCCATCGACCCATTCGCCTGTCCGTTCATCGGCGACCGCGGCGTCGGCGAGCAGGTCCGGATCCCAGCGCCAAACCGGGCGGAGCTCGTGATGGACAACGGCCGCGCCAACCGCGGCACCCATCGCGCAGGCTCGGAACCCAAACGGCGACGCGACGACCTCGCCGACCGGAGCACCGACGAGACGGGCTACGTGTGCGCCATGTTCAGTCGCTGCCGCCCGCCACGAAGGCAACGTGCTCGCGAGCCATTGCGCAAGCTCGCTGTCCGAGGCCTGGCACAGCCAATCGCGACGCGCGGCAGCATCGCCCTTCGGCACCAGGACCGGCGCATCGATGACGATTCGATTCGACCGCGGGTCCGCGTTTGGCATGGGGGCGATGGGGGCTAGCAGATTGTTAGAACCAGCAGGTTGTTAGAAGGGGTTGACCATCGTGATGAGGATGATCAGCCAGAGCAGGTGGATGATTCCCGAGCCCATCGCGATCTTCTTGCCGGCCGCGCGAACGTCATCGGCGTTGAAGCTGTCGACCTGGATCGCGCCTTCGATCTTCCGAACGGCGGGACGCATGATGCCGATGCCGACGCCCATGATGGCGATCTGCAGGGTCATGGCGATGTGGTAGCTCTTGTTCACCGCGCCAAAGCCCCCCTTCATGAAGATGAGGCCGATACCGGTGAGCAAGGTCAGCGTCGCTGCGATGGCCGCGATCTTGGCCCGAACGGCGCCGTCAGCAGCGACGAGCTTCACCGCGGGGTGCCCGGTCTTGATGCTCTTGCGGATGTTTCGGGACAGCCCGAGCGGGGCGCCAAAGAGGGTCGCGGCGACGACGATATGAAAGACAAGCAAAGCGGTGAGCATGATGGGTCCTCTATTCGCCGGTGAAGTTGGGCGGGCGTTTTTCGATGAACGCGCGGGGCCCTTCACGGGCGTCCCTGGTCTTGAAGATGGGCTGGCCGATCTGCAGCGAGATCTTGAGCGCGTCGGTCTCGGGCAGGCCTTCGGTCTCGATCAGCGACCGCTTGAGCGCGGCAACGGCGAGCGGCCCGCACTTGTGGGCGATGGTTTGCGCGATCTCCATCGCTTTTTCGAGCGCTTTGCCATCGGGCACGACGTGGTTGATCAGGCCCCATTGCAGCGCTTCGGTCGCGTTGAGCTTGCGGCCGGCGAGCAGCATCTCCGCCGCGATGGCATAGGGGATCTGGCGCCGCAAACGGACCGACGAACCGCCCAGCGGGAACAGGCCCCAGTTGACCTCCGACACGGCGTACACCGAGCTCGCGGCGCCGACGCGAATGTCCGTGCCCTGCAGCACCTCGGTTCCGCCTGCTAGCGCGCCGCCTTCGACCGCGGCGATGAGCGGCTTTTTCGTCTTGTAGTGCCGCAACAACGCGCGCCAGTGCAGGTCCGGATCGTCCTTGAGCCGCTGCAAGTACTCGGGCGCCGCGTCCCATTTACCCTTCGACATCGACTTGAGGTCACTGCCCGCAAAGAACGTATCGCCCTTGCCGGTCAAGACGATCGCACGGACGTCCGGGTCGTTGTCCGCTTCGTGCCACGCGTCGGCCATGCGCACGATCATTTCGATCGTCAGCGCGTTCTTCTTTTGGGGTCGATTGAACGTGCACAGCGCGACATGGCCGCGCTTCTCGTAGAGGAAGTCAGGCTCTTTGGCGGGCTGTTCCGCGTTCTTTTCGGTCGCTTGGGGGTTGCCTTCGGCGGTCATCACAACTCCAATCGGGGGCGCGCGGACGACGGGGTATCACCAACGGGCCTTTCCGTCATCCCGCGGGCCGGAGACGGCGAGCGACGGCCACACGGCCGACTGGGGGCTGGCGACGATGCGACTCATCTACCACGTGCTGGGCGCGCTGATGTTGTGGATTTTTGTCGATGCGCTTGCCGGTTGGTTCGTGCACGACCCCAACGCTTTCCCGCTGTCGATCACCCGCGTCGTTACCGATCCGATGTACAAGCCCATCCGCGGCGTCATCGGCGGCTTCTACCAGGGCCCGATCGACTTCTCGCCGCTTATCGTCCTGCTGGCCCTGTCGGCGATCCGCCGCGCGATCCACCCCGCCGCCTTCGACCTCCCCAAGCCGCCGAACTAGAGTCGGCCATGCTTCGGCGATGCGCCCCGTCTGTCCGCAAACGAGCCCGCATTGTCGCGATTTCGCTGCTCCTCTGCGCTGTGCCGCTATGTACGGTGGCCGGTTGCAGCGACGAGCCCGTCCCCGGGGACAACGACGCCGCGCCAGACGCGACGAGCGATACCGAACAGACCGACGCCGGGTGCCAGCAGCCCGCGTCCGGCACGGCGACCCGCACATGGGTTGGCATCAACGGCTTCGACGAAGCGCTGATGGGCGGCCCCGCCATCACGGTGAAGGGCAAGACCGCGCCATTTCGCTGGGCAGTCCCCACCCGCGGCGGCTGGACGCTGCAGGTCCACGTCACGCACGCCGGCGGCTTCAAACCCGGCTGTTCGATGCCCGTCATGCGGTGCGACGACGGCCGCCACCCCGACGCTGCTGACTTCGAGCCACTTGGCGGCGCCTGGCACAAGACCAAGACCGGCCACGTTTGGCGTGCGACCGTCGTCGATTGGCACCCCGACCGCTGGGGGCAGCAGCCAACCGCCGGGGACAGCGACGCGGCCAGCACGGACGGAAACGGCCCAGACGCCAACACCCCAGACGCCAACACCCCAGACGCCAACACCCCAGACGCCAACATCCCAGACGCCAACGCTCCGACCGCCATCCCGTGCAAGCACCTGCGTATCGGCGCCGGCGACAAAGACGCGGCGCATGGCTTCGACTGGGCCGAGCTGACCGTGCCCCTCGACCCGTTCGACAAGGTCGATGCGTGGATGCTCGATTTCACCCGCGACCTCGCCGCGCTGAGCGTGACCAAGGATAAGGACGACAACTTCGTCGTGCGCACGCCCAAGCCCTACAAGCCCAACGGCATCCCGGACTTTGTCGAAGCCCTGACAGCCCTCGGTTTGCTCGGCACCGACGCCGGTTGGAACAGCTTGTACCTGGCCCACATCAAGCGCCGCGTGCTGCGGCAGGTCCGCGGCATCTACCACCTCGATCCTGCGACCGGCGCCATCGCGGACGACAGCGTGCGCATTCGGTTTGAGCTCCGCGGCTCCAAGGCCGCGCCCAACGACGTCGGTGCCGCGCAGAAGGCCGGCTGGTCGGTCATGGCCATCGGCGGCGACGATGTGCTCTGGAAGCCCGGCGGCAAGACCTTCTTCGGCCGCGCCACCGTCGACTTCAACAACAAGACGCCCAACCTCAACGTGTCGCCCAATCGCGGCGTCTTCGTCTCCTCGCTAGCCCGATTTGCGCTCGAAAACGGCAGCCTCGCCAACCTCATCAGCGACTTCGCCCCCGTCGCCGGCGGCAAACCCCTCGGTACGATGCCCGGCGACCTCGACTTGCTCGACGACGGCTTCGATCCCAAGCAGGTCAAGGACGCCAACCTCAAGTCGCGGGCCGAGCTATTCGTGCTCCTCGACCGCCTCTTTTCCCTCGCCATCGCGGCCATCACGGCGCACGAGGTCGGCCACTCGCTCGGCATGGTCAAGCCCGGGCCACCTCCGACCGGGTTGTTTGGCGGCGTGACCAACGCCAGCTTCATCACCGCGGCCGTGGACGAACACCACGTCGACACCCCCGGGATGAACATCATGCAGACCGGCGCGAGCTTGAAGCCGCAAGACCTGTTTGCCGGTGAGCCGTATTTCGCGGCGTTTAATCTTGCTTATCTGCGACGCCAGATCGTGGTGTTGAAGTAGTCACGGGCTGCTGATATGGCGCATTCAGCGGTGCGTGCTGTTCCCGGCGCGCTCCCAGCCATGCCCGAACGATTGCGAATACCGTGCAGTTTCCACGTTGCGGCCGTTGGCATTCAGTCCATCAGAATGTCGCGTATCAGGCCTTGGTTCCGTCCTTGAAGACCTTCGTGGAAAGGAAGGCTGCGCCCCCGCGTGATTAGCGCCAACCTGCTCGTGATGGCCCACCACGCGCTCGGGCAAAGAGTCACGGCCAGCCGCGGAGCGGCGACATGCAGTAGCCTGGGGTGCAACCCCAGGAAAGAATCGTTGTCTTGACCGAGCCGCGACGCGGCGGCACGACGGCACATCCATCTGCAGTTTTGCCGAGCACTCCTTCTGAGATCGGGCTACTCGTGGACGCGCGGGTCAGCGGTGAACCCCAGGGGCTCGCCATCGGCGGTTGCGCCCGAGCACGTCGCTGTCGCGACGCGCCGGTTGGTTTCGGAGACGGCGGCGGCGGCGGCAGCCGATGACCGACTCGGGTGCAGATCGCGGATTGGCGGAGGTCGGAAGCGGCGGCAGCAGGGCGTTTGCTGAACGGAATCGCACGGACGGCTTTTTTGCGCGCCGGGGGCGTCCGCGGGGCCATTTTTCGAGGCCATATGCCCCTGTGGGTCACGTAGAGGCCGCTGGAGCGGTTCTGATGGTGGGGTGCGGTATCAATAGCTTCGAGCCGTGATCGGCCCGTAGAGACGGTCCTACGGGCTGATGGCCGTTTAGGACCTTCCGCGCCACAGCCCCCAGTGGGGCGGTCGGTGGCAGCCCTCAGAGCTTCCGGCCAGCAAGCGACGCGCCTTTCATCCGCCCGTTCGCACCGCGCGACCGTCCCCGGGGCCTCGGGTCGAATCCCAATGGGCTCCCGACCCACGCGCCCCAGCGCTTTCCTGCCGTCCGAGCTCCGAGAATCCGCCATCCGCCATTTCCGAGTCCGCCATCGGCCGCGGCCGCCGACTCCGCCTCCGAACCAACCGGCACGACGCGTTAGCGGCGTGCTCGGGCACCATCACCGGAAGCGAGCCGAAGGCTCTCCGCTGGAACACGGTGCGTCGCACCTTCCTCGGTTCCTCACGCACCCCGACTCAAACGATCCGCACCCTCGCGCCTTTGCACATCCGCTGTGCCCCGTGACTATCGCTCGCGGCGTTCCCGCCGGGTCGCTCAACCAGACGTCGCGTTGACCGAGCGCGTTGGAGCGTTCATACGAGCGGGCGCAACACTGTTGAGCAGCACAGATGATCCGCTGCTCCAGGCGTCCGGCTCGATGCGCTTCAATATCGCTTCGAATGGTGCGCTGTCATTCGATGTGGGAGCGATGTACGTCAAGGGCAGATTCTTGCCGCAGTTCCGCTTGGGCTACGGCTGGACGTTGTAATCGAAGCGCGTGAGCACAGTCACCGATCCCGTCCTGGCGTCCCTCCGAGTCTGACCCATAGATGGATACGGTTCCGGCGAGCGAAACCGGCTCGAATGTCCGCTGCCGATTCAACGACTCTTATCTGCCCGTCTCATCGCTACAGAACGCGCGTGCCGGCCTCGGGGTCGAGTTGCGTGAGCAATTTCTCGATAGCGCCGCGATCGTCCAGGCACGAGGCGGCCCCTTTTGCGTTTTGTCCCGCCGGTCCGGATCGCCGCAGGGACACGTGGCTGGGACCTTGGCGCGGTTTTTCTCCGGGTTGCAGGCGACGGATCGCTGTTACACAGCCGGCAAGCAGGTTATCGGCGCGCGACGTCAAGCGTTCGTACCCATCGTGCCAGTCCTCCTCGACGGTTGAACGCACGCGGCTCTCGAACACCATCACCCAACCGGAGCATGGTGCGAACGGATCGGCCTGGTGCGCGGCGGCGAGCTCGGCCAGGGCGGGGTGTGCCGACGCCGCGACAGGCCATCGGTCGCGCCCCTCGTCGGTGTGAACGAGGACCGAGCCGTCGGCCGGATCCACCTGAAATTCAACGCGATAGGGAGTCATCCAAACGCCGCCGGCTACCCGCCGCGTGTAGCATGAGATCACCAACCGGTCGTCGGGCAGCTCGATCGGCGTATCGTCGGGATACGCCATGCAGTCGGCGTACTCGACCGCTTCGATCGGCAGCTGCAGTCGCATGAGCGGGCGCCGTTGCACGTCTTCTCGATACCGCCTGAGCGCCCCTCGCCACCCAGCGGCGCTGCGTCGCGAGATCCGATCGGGCGCACGACTCCACCACGACCCGGCGGCCAGTTGACGGGCGATGGGAAGCACGAGCTCCAACGCGCTTGCCGGTTTGCCAAGCAGCCAACGCCCGATGACCTCGACCGAGACAAGGCGGGCGCGGAGCATCGCGCGCTCGAGGCCGTGCCGCACCGGGCGCGCGTCTGTCGGGCTGTCAGCCAGGTGATCGAGCGCGTCGGCGCCGCAAAGGCGAATGCGTTCTGCGATGTCGGCTGGCGCGCATCGATCGCTGTGGCGCGCTTCGTCGCTTGTCCAAAGTTCGGTGTCCATCGGGGCCTCCAAGGTCTGCTGCAAACGTCGCAGCCTTAGACGACAGACCCTGTCGCGTCTGACACGGAAAAGAAGGCTGCGCCCCGGCGTGATTAGCGCCAACCTGCTCGCGATGGCCCGCTGCGCGCTCGAGTAAAGAGTCACGGCCAGCCGCGGAGCGGCGACATGCAGTAGCCTGGGGTGCAACCCCAGGAAAGCATCGTTGTTTTGACTGAGCCGCGACGCGGCGGCAGGACGGCAAATCAGTGGTCCTGTCGCCCCTTCAGGGCTCCGCATTCCGTCCGACCACACCTGGGGCTCGCGCCCCAGGCTACTACCCTGCGCCGCTCCGCGGCTCAACAACCCCTCAAACGCACGCAAATATATGTTTTGAAATGGGAATGCTGAATTCCGCCTTGCCGGACACCTTCGGTTTTGCCGATCACGTTTGGCTGTGCTGTCCGGTTTTCGTCTTTGGGTTCTTTGCACAGCAAGCTGTGCTGCGCGGCCTGGCCAGCTTCGCGTGGCCGCCTTGCCGGACACCTACGGTTTTACCGACCACGATTGGCTGTCCTTACCACCACGCGGGCCTCGCACTCCGCCGATCTGCAACCTGCATCCTGACTCTGTCATCGGCCGCTGTCGCCGCCGTCGCATCCGAAACCGACCGGCGTGGCACGAAGGCGACCTGGTCGGGCGCTGTCACCGACGGCGAGGTCCAGGTTCTCCGCCAAGCCACCGCCCCCGGGTGGACTCCCGCGCTCGGATCGTTAAGGTGGGGCCGTCATTGGGGGCCGTCGTGCGCTACTTGCTCATTGAACGCTACAAGCCCGGCTGCGAGGCGGCGGTCTACGAGCGGCTCGCCGACAAGGGCCGCAGGATGCCCGCGGGCACGGAATACGTCGCCAGCTGGGTCACGGCCGACATCCGCGTCTGCTACCAGGTCGTGAGGTGCGAAAACCGCGCGCAGCTCGACGCGTTCATCGCCTGCTGGCAGGACCTGGTCGACTTCGAGGTGATCGAGGTCCTGACATCCGAGCAAGCCGCCGAGGCCGTCGCGAAGCTGTAACGGGCCCAATCAGCCACGCCGCTCGCGGCACCATCCTCGGGAGAAGCCGCCATGCCCGTCGCGCTTTCCGCGCCATCCCCGTCTCGACTCGCCGCGATGCTCGACGCCCGCAACCATGCGGCCAAGGGCGCGCTGTCGATGATCGACCACGCCAACAACAAACCCGAAAACCGCGGCAAGAAACCGAAGGTCGGCGGCCACCAGGCGTCGTCCATGTCGCTTGTCGACGTGCTCGCCGCGCTCTATTTGCACCTCAAGCGCCCGCAGGACCGTGTCGCCGTCAAACCGCACGCGGCGCCCATCGTCTACAGCCTCGCGCACCTGCTGGGCATCCTGCCGCGCGCCGACATGGACCGGCTGCGCGAGTACAAGGGACCTCAGCCCTATCCCACCAAGACCAAGAACCCGCTCTTCGTCGACTACACGACCTCATCCGAAGCGCTCGGTGTCTGCGCCGCCATCTACGACGCCTATGGCGCGGTCGTTCAAAACCG
>Ga0114933_10004754_pt1 | contig 12562 bp, 10 predicted proteins | sample 4SBtaG_FD_89691 | JGI IMG/M metagenome (GOLD analysis project Ga0114933, IMG submission 89691) | Deep subsurface microbial communities from Kolumbo volcano to uncover new lineages of life (NeLLi) - 4SBTROV12_W25 metaG | ecosystem: Environmental > Aquatic > Marine > Volcanic | place: Kolumbo...
GCCAACACCTCCGTCGAGCTTTTCGAAACCCGCGTTCCGGTGCTTGTCGAAAAGAAGGAATTCCTGCCCGATAGTGGCGGGCCCGGGCATAAACGGGGTGGATTGGCGCAGGTCGTTGAGACGCGGAAGCTACGCGATGACCACGAACCTTGCCAGGTTGGACTATATCCAAATGGTGTGAAAGCACCTATGCGGGGTCTTTATGGCGGCAAGCCAGGACGGCCGGGCTCGGCTCGGTTTACGGAAAGCGATGGATCGACACAAGATCTCGGTGTGGGAGCCCTAGTACGTTATACGGATACCGATCAGCTGGGCGATCTCATCCTCGCGGGCGGTTCCGGCTATGGCGACCCGTGGAGCCGCAGCTACGAAGATGTACAGAACGATCTCGATGCTGGTTATGTTTCTGTTGACGGTGCAGAAATAGACTATGGCTGTGTCGTTGGCGCGGACGGTCAAATCGACCGCACCGCGAGCAAGAAACGCCGCTCCAGCGCACCAGGCGTCTTATTCCATAAATGATCCAACATGCCTAACCCCATTATGGCACCCCAAATTGGCAAGTTAACTGCTTTTTTGATTTGAAGTCGCGCCTGATGGAAGGAATCGAACATTTAATCACTAAGACTATTATTCTTATGCTCAAAACATCTTACCCGCACCCTAAAGAGCCCAGTTGGCGTCGAAATCACGTTTCTCAGACCGAAGGTCAAGCACCCTTGCTTGCTGATCCGCATGCCTTTCGGGTCTGCGCTTTTGCGACACACGCAGACCGCAATACGAGTGCCGAGCACGTCGCCTCAAGTCTTATTAACCCGAACGATAGCAAAACAAACAATGCTATGTGAAAGAACCTAACGATTGAGACTTAGTCATCTGGTTTACAATGCACGCCGATGAGCAATGCCGTTACAAGCAAGTTCGTTCGTCTCACTCCAGATCGTTTGCAACCAAACGCAGACATAACTATTTTTCGCGCGTCTTATTGTACTCGATGCCAAGGAAAATTGCAGGGATGATGCCAGCAAGATAGGAGACAACCAGGACCCAGAAGCCGTCTTGGAAGGCGAGTGCGGTCGCTTGCGCTTCAATCATCTGGCCAAAATAGTGCAACCCACCGTGGCCGTGCACGACATTGGGCACGCCGGCCTCGCGGAAGATCTGCGCAACGCCGCGCAGCAAGCTACTGCTTGCTTCACCCTGTTGGGTCAGGGTCGAAATTTGATCGCTGTGGAATTCGATCCTCCAGTCGACGAAAACGACCCAAATGTTCATCCCGATCGAACCGGCGAGATGGCGGCAGAAATTCACCGTGCCGCCGCCAGCATTAAGCTTTTCCGGGGGCAAAGTCTTTAGCGCAGTATTCATTATAAAAGGCTGGACAAAAGCAGTCGCCCAACGTCCAACCATTCCGTACAAAACAATCTTATAAAATGACGTGTTTGCGTCTGCGAAGGCAAAAGGCAGCGCACCGAGGGCGAGAAAGGAAAGGCCAAAATACAACGCCTTATGCGGCGCGATTTTATCGGACAGATGACCGCTGATAGGCATAAAGATGACCGCCATCATCATGGCCGGCATCAATGCAAGGCCAGCGTCGAGCGCCGTCAGGTTCTGCACTAGCTGTGCAGCTACAGGAATTGCGTAAACCGTCGCAAAATTACCAACTGCGGAGAGCATGGTTACCAAGATTGCCATAGTAAACGTCTTACTGCGGAACAAGCTGAGATCGAGTAGCGAGGCTGAATCGCGCGTTTGCGACAGCAGGAAGGCCGCGCCGGAGAAGAAAGCACCGACAAATAGACCGACGATGTAATCCGAGGCCCAGCCATCGCGCAAACCGTTTGAGATCGCTGTGATCAGGCAATACATCGCAACCACGATAAGCCCGTAGCCAAGCCAGTCGAATGCAACCGCCTTGTCGCCGCGGTCGACTGGCATAAACATCATACCAAGCGGCACGCACAGTACGACAAGTACCAACGGCATGAAAAAAATCGCTCGCCAGTCGAAGGCTTCAATCGCCAGTCCTCCAAAGACTGGCCCAACTGACGCCGCGAAAACCAGGCCCATAGCGTAGAGCCCCAGCGCCTGACCACGTCGACCCTCCGGGAAAGCTCGGAACAGGGTGACCATGATCAACGGCTGAATAATACCAGCCGCCGCGCCCTGCAGCACGCGGCCAATCACAATCATGTCAAATGTTTCCGCCCATCCAGCGAAGACGCTACCGACGGTAAACAGAGCCAGTGTCGCCACATAACCGTAGCGCTGACCGAAGACAGAGACAGCCCAAGCGTTCAGCAATTGTCCCGTCGTCATGGCGATGTTGAACGCTGTCGCCATAAGCTGCACTTCTGACTGACTAACCCCAAATGCACCGATCACGTCTGGCACAGCCACATTCACGATTGTGCTGGCAATGACCATTGTGAACGCCGCCAACATGCCGGTGAACGTCACATAGATCCGGTAGTTTGGACCGTAGGTTTTAAAAAGTTCGTCGATGGCTACCGCCCACCCTGCGGAACGATGCGCGGAGCAATCCCCCGCGGCGGCAGTATGGAAAACTTTTTCCCAACATTGAAGGCAGACACCAGAACGATTCATCATTGAACCGAAGCCAGACCTCGGCTACTGCTCTTGCAACGTTCGAAAACCGATAGAAAGCCGGACCATGAACCTGAAAGAGATCACCGTCCATTTCGCCCACCCCGCTTATCAGCTCGCGGCCGCCTTCGAAGCGCGCGGCACCGGAATCGCCAGTTTCCAGACGTGGACACGGGAGGAAATGCGAGAGCGAATTGGCGATGGCGACGTCATGGTTTGCACTGGCTTTTGGGACAACGCGCTGCTGCCGCAGGCGAAAAAGCTGAAATTCATCCAGGTCTGCGGCGCTGGCTACGATGCTTTCGACCTGGACGCGATCGGCGCGCAGAGTATCCGGCTGGCGAATTCCAGCGGCTGCAACGTCAATGCCGTTAGCGACCATGCGATGGCACTACTATTATCCCTCACTCGTCAGATCCACACCGGGCGCGATAACCAACATAAAGCACATTGGCGCGGCATGATTTCCGACCTATCAAAGCGCGAGGACGAACTGCCGGGCAAGACTATGCTAATCTTCGGTCTGGGCAAGATCGGTGGAAGGCTCTCCCGCCTCGCCAAGGCCTTCGACATGGAGGTAATCGGCCTGAAACGCAACACGTCGTCGCCAGCCGACCATGTCGACGAGCTGCACCCCTCCGCATCCCTGATGGAACATCTCCCGCGCGCAGACGTTGTGGTCCTCACCTGCCCCCTGACTGAGGAAACTCGCAACATCATCGACCGTGCGGCCTTCTCAGCAATGAAGGACTCGGCCTATCTTGTGAATGTAGCGCGAGGCGGCTGCGTCGATCAGGACGCGCTGATCGAGGCCATGCGCAGCAACATTATCGCTGGCGCAGGCATCGACGTCACAGTCGAGGAACCGCTGGCTAAGAACTCACCGCTCTGGGGTATGGAGAATGTGATGCTCACGCCGCACACCGGCGGCGAGACCCGCAAATACGAAGAGAATGTCGCCGACTACCTGATCGAGAATTTGGAGCGTCTCTCACGCGGTGAGGCAGACCTTTTCAACCAAGTGATCTAGCCGGTCGCCATAAACGCGTTGCGGAAGCGGTGCCGACAGGCAGCCGGGTCCATGTTACGCTTATAGACAGATGGCTCTCCCTCCGTCACCCGCACGTTGAGAAAACGCGGGCCCGTCCCTGTCGCCAGAAAACTGACCCCGTCCTTGATCTGATCCGGATCCGTGATCGTCATTGTTGAGGCGATGCCCGCGCCCTTTGCGATCGTCTCCAAATCGGTCGACTTGCCGGTATGCCCGGACTGGCCGCCCGTCTCACCATGCTGAGCGTTATCGATGCAAACGATAGACAGGTTCGCCGGCGCCATCGACGCTAACGTGACCAGTGAGCCAATGCCCATCAACAACTCACCATCGCCAGTTACCACGACCACATCACGGTCCGGCGCGTTCAACGCAACGCCGAGGCCCATCGGCACCGCTGCGCCCATCGTGCCAGCCATTGTGTATAAATTGTCGCCATCGTGGGTCAACGCTGCCGTATCCTTGGCCGCCCCGGCGAGGCCGCTGACAAATAGATAGTCGTCCGGATTTTCGAACAGCAGCGGCAATAGCTCGCGGCGATCAATTTTTGCTTCACTCATAACGTGTCCTCCGGAGCCTAAAATGCTTTCGCGCCCAGAAATTTCTGCGTCAAGATAATCGCCGCAGATTGCGCTCCGGCGCCCGTGGCATGTAGCGCAGCCACCGTCGCCTTTCCCAAATCATCCGGCGTCTCGACCTTGAAGGTCAGCACGCCCATCGCCTCGAAGATCGCATCGACCGCCTGCCCCATCGGGTATTGCCAGGGGTTCTGCTCGCCATAATCACCGCGCATGGAGAGCATCATCAGTAAAGGAAACTTGCCGCCATTGACTAGTGACAGATAGTTGACGCAATTGCCGAGACCGCTCGACTGCATGCACAGGACGGCTCGCTTGCCCACCAGGTCAGCTCCACCGCAGATCGCCAGTCCCTCTTCCTCAGTCGTCAGCAGAACAGTGCGCGCTTCGTTGCTGGCGTCAGCGCATTCGATAAGTCTCTTATTGCCCGCATCCGGCACGTAGGCGAACAGATCGACACCGCTGTCCACCATTAGTCGGAACATGTTCGCTGGCCAGTCTTCGCCAACAGATGATTGCGTCATGAACGGTCTCCCGGGATCTCGAAAGGCCGGGTTATATCAGACGTTCCGGGGCAGAGAAACTGCGGGTTGAGCGGGTCGTCCTCCCTTTCATGTTTTTGACCTCTTGGCGAGCTAAATATAGTCTCCGACGCTTCTTTGACCTGATCTCCATATGGTGTTCCTCGTGACCGACGAATTCGACCCAGTCACCCTAGAAATTTTCTGGAGCCGCCTGATCTCCGTTGCCGACGAGTCGGCAGCAGCCCTACTGCGCACCTCCTTTTCCACAATTGTGCGCGAGTCGAACGATTTCGGCACTGTATTGATGGATGCAGATGGCGACTCCCTTTCAGAGAATACTGGCGGCATTCCCTCCTTCTCCGGCATCTTGCCGCGCACCTTGAAGCACTTCCTCAAGCGTTTCCCGAAGGAAACTTGGAAACCAGGCGATTGCGTCATCACCAACGATCCATGGCTGGCCACGGGCCACTTGCCGGACATCACCATGGCTATGCCGATTTTCCACGGCGGCACGTTAGTCGGGTTTTCCGGTTCGATCGCCCATTCCCCCGATATAGGCGGCTCACTCTGGTCGGCCGATTGCCGTGAGTTGTTCGAAGAAGGGCTGCGCATCCCGCCCACAAAGTTTCTAGTCGAGGGCGAACCCAACGAGTTACTGCACGAAATTATAATGAGCAACGTGCGCTTGCCAGATCAGGTGATGGGCGACCTCAACGCTCAGGTAACTGCAAATCAGGTTTGCGGTAGGCGGCTGACCGAATTCCTTGACGATACCGGGCTGCCGAATTTAACCAGCCTGTCCAACACTCTGCTGCAGCGCGCCGAAAGCGCAATGCGCAAGGCGATAGAGGAGGTGCCTGACGGTGCCTATCACGCCAGTCTAAACGCAGATGGTTTCGATGAGGCGGAAACCCATCTGGAATGCACGATCACCGTCAAAGGCTCGGACCTAACTATTGATTATGATGGCACCTCACCGCAGATTGACCGCGGTCTTAACACGGTGATGAACTACACCTACGCTTATTCAGCTTATCCCGTGAAATGCGCACTTGATCCGAACACGCCACGCAACGAAGGCTCCTATCGTCCTATCGAGGTCAAAGCGCCGGAAGGCTGCATTCTCAATCCGGTCTATCCGGCCCCCTGCAACGCACGCCAGCTCACCGGACACCTACTGTCCGGCGTTATTTATCGTGCCTTGGCCGAAGCTATTCCTGACCGTATTTTAGCTGACAGCGGCAGCGCGCCGTCGATGCGGGCAGTGTTCAGCGGCCTTGACCCTCAGGGCAATCGATTTTCGCAGATCCTGTTTGCCAGCGGCGGGATGGGCGCTAGCGCTATCAAGGACGGGTTGCCGACTACGGCCTTTCCGACGAATGCTGGTGCGGGCAGTATCGAAGCCTTCGAGAGTATTTCGCCGCTGGTCGTCTGGAAAAAGGAGCTCCGTGTTGATTCTGGAGGAGCCGGCCAGTTCCGGGGGGGGCTCGGACAGGAATGCGAAATCGAGATCCGAGCCGCCGAACCGCTGCAACTCTCCCTGCTATCGGACAGATGGCGCCATCCCGCCGTCGGTGTCCAGGGCGGAGCCGACGGCGCGACTAGCCGCATCAGTTTCAGCGACGGCACCGTGCCGCATCAAAAATCGCGCACCACGATAGCACCAGGACTACGGCTACACATGCGATATGCGGGCGGCGGTGGTTACGGCGATCCAAAGGACCGCGATCCGGCGCGCATCCTTGACGATATAAAGAACGGCTATATCAGTGCAGGAGCGGCTGCCCGGGATTATGGGGTCACCGATGAATAAGCGCATTCGTATCGGCATCGATGTCGGCGGTACTTTCACAGATTTCGTCCTGGTTGATGAGGAACGCGACAAAATTTTCACTGGTAAACGGCTGACCACCCCGCACGATCCCAGTGCGGCCATTCTGGAGGGAACGGCACGCCTAATGACCGAAGCTGGCACGGAAGCCAGTGCGGTGCACAGTGTGGTGCATGGCACCACCTTAGTAACCAACACGATCATCGAACGAACCGGCGCCAAGGTCGGGTTAATCACGACCCGCGGCTCACGCGACGCGCTCGAGATGGGCAAGGAAACGCGCTATGACCTGTATGATCTGTTTCTTGAATCGCCGCCGACCCTCGTGCCGAGGCACCTTCGGCGCGAGGTAGCGGAACGTATGTCAGCGGGCGGCGAGGTCCTTCTGGATTTCGATGCTGAAGCTTTCCGTGCCACGGCACGCGACCTAATCGAAAACGAACAGGTGGAGGCGATTGCCGTTTGCTTCATGCATGCCTATCGCAATCCAGACCATGAACGGCAGGCCAAAAAGATCCTGGCCGATGAGTTCGGCGCGACCCCGATCACCATTTCCTCTGACGTAGCGCCGGAAATCCGCGAATTCGAACGGACAAGCACGGCCTGTGCCAACGCCTATGTCCAACCGCGTATGCAACGCTATTTGACCCGTCTAGAGAAGGAGCTGCAGGCGGCAGGCCATTCCGGCGCGCTTTATGTCATGCTTTCGGGAGGGGGAATCACAACATTGCGGTCCGCCCGCGACTACCCCATCCGCCTGATCGAGTCCGGACCTGCGGCTGGCGCGATGGCAGCGTCTTACTACAGCAGCCTCACGGGGGTGGAGAATTTAATCTCCTTCGACATGGGTGGCACTACAGCAAAGATGTGTCTGATCGATGGTGGCCAACCGGACCGCAAGCATGATTTCGAGGCCGGACGAGTGAAGCGCTTTCAGAAGGGTTCCGGTCTTCCTCTCAAGGTTTCAGTCGTCGATATGATCGAGATCGGCGCGGGCGGTGGCAGCTTGGCGAATATTGATACAATGGGCCTGCTGAAGGTTGGACCGCGTAGCGCCGGCTCAGATCCGGGTCCGGTCTGCTACGGTCTCGGCGGCGAGGAGCCGGCTGTGACCGATGCCGATCTCTATCTCGGGTATCTCAACCCGGATTATTTCCTGGGCGGTGAGATGACCCTTGATATGGCGACCGTCAAATCAGCATTGGCGGAGAAAGTCGCCAACCCGCTGGGCCTATCGGTGCTCGACGCGGCGATCGGCATCCATAATATCGTCAACGAAAATATGGCGGCTGCAACTCGCATGCATCTGGCGGAGAAAGGCCGCGATCCGAGGCGCTATCAGATGATCGCGTTCGGCGGCGCAGGTCCTGTGCATGCATACCGGTTGGCGCAACTGCTCAAACTTAACCGACTGATAGTACCGCTCGGTGCCGGGGTAACCTCGGCGCTCGGATTTCTTGTTGCCGCGCCAGCGATCGACTTCGTGCGCAGCTACGTGTCGCGTCTGGAACAGCTGGACTTGAGCCACCTGAATGGGCTGTTCGCAGAGATGGAAGCTGAGGCGCGCGCGATGCTGACTGATGCGGGCGCACGGCCGGAAGAAATCACAATGACGCGCAGTGCTGACATGCGCCATATAGGGCAGGGTTTTGAGATTTCTGTAGCGGTCCCCGGCGGAACGCTAGGTGAGAACTCACGCGATGCGATCCGAGAATCATTCTTTGATTCCTACCACGCGCTGTTCGAACGAACCGTTCGCGACGTACCTATCGAGGCGATGAGCTGGCGTCTAGCCGCCGCTGCACCCGTCCCCGACATCACGCTTGACTTCAGCAGTCAGATTGCTACGGCCGGAGACAAGTTAAAGGGCAGCCGGCAGGTCTACTTCCCAGAGACCGGCTTCACCGACTGCGCCGTCTATGACCGCTACGCTCTACGTCCCAACGACACGCTAGAAGGGCCGGCGGTAATCGAGGAACGCGAATCAACCACCGTGATCGGACCCGGCGGCACGGTTTTAATCGACACGTATCTCAGCCTGATCTGCGAGTTACCTTAATTTTCCTTCCGCTGATAAATGATCCAATAACCAGAGCGACGAAGGTGACGGTGTGGCACAGAGTGACCGGCACAAGATTGCCTGTTCCCCTCGCCAAGGGCACGCCCACTCAGCCAGCTAGGCACCCAATGAAGTCACATGCTTGTTCGCATTCGAATGTTCAAAACTCAGCCCCACGCATGCACTGCAGGCACTAGTCATAACCGGCAGCACAATGGCCTTTTCGAGTGGAAACGATACCTTCGCAGCAACGGGGGTATCAACGATCTCCTGATCTGCGCAAGGGCATAGGCACCAATGAATTACCGGTATAACTATTTGGCCTAGCTAAATAACTCCTTTATGCAACCATTCTCCACTAAAATGGCACCGCCTACCTTGATAGGAACCAATGACATGATTGAGTGCACCACCCCGGAAGAGGTAGGGCTGTCGAGCGACCGCCTGCAACGGATCACACCCTGGATGGCGGGATACGTAATGGCGGGCAAACTGCCCGGATGCCTGACTGCTGTCGCGCGCCGCGGCAAACTCGTCTATCTGGAGCATTCCGGTATGGCCGATCTGGAAAACGGTCGCCCAGTCGCAAAGGATACGGTGTTCCGCATCTACTCTATGACCAAGCCCGTCGTCTCCGCCGCTGCCATGACCTTCTTCGAAGAGGGCCGCTTTCAGCTCGACGACCCAGTCGCACGCTTCCTGCCGGAATTCACTGACACGTCAGTCTGGATCGAAGGCGAGGGCGCTGACATGCGAACCGAGCCGCTGACTGAGCCGATGAAGATTTGGCATTTATTTACCCATACCGCGGGACTTGTCTACGGCGCGCGCAATGACAGTCCAATTGGTGCGCTGTGCCGGAAGAACGGCATCGACTTCTCAAACCGCAATGAGGGGACCCTGGCGGACACGGTGCGTCGGCTTGCTTCGCTTCCCTTACGATGGCAACCAGGCACGCGGTGGGAGTACAGCGTGGCGACAGACGTGCTCGGCCGTCTCGTCGAGGAATTAGCCGACGCGCCGCTTGACCAAGCGGTGCAGGATCGGATTTTTACGCCCCTCGATATGACAGATACCGGGTTCCAGGTGCGTCCCGACCAACTGTCCCGATTAGCCGCCTGTTATCTAAACCGCAACGGCGCACTAGAGCGAGTCGATAACTCTGACGAAACCTCCTCCTTCGCCCGCCCAGTCACCTTGTTCTCCGGCGGCGGCGGGCTGGTGTCGACGGTAGACGATTACTTACACTTCGCGGAGATGGTACGTGCCAAAGGCATATTGGGCGACAAGCAGATCCTGGGCCGCCGCACCATTGAATTGATGGCGATGAACCATCTGCCAGGCAATTCCGACATGGCAGGTATGGGAACACCGGTACACAGCGAAACCAGCTATGAAGGCATTGGGTTCGGCTTAGGCTTCTCGGTGGTACTCGACCCGGCGAGCGCAAAAGCGGCCTGCTCCGCTGGCGAACTTGCTTGGGGTGGTGCAGCTTCGACTGCCTTCTGGGTCGATCACACAGAGGATATGACTGTAATCTTCCTGACCCAGTTGCAACCGTCTTCCAGCTATCCAATTCGCCGCGAATTGCGCGCTCTGGCGTATCAAGCCATCATCGACTAAATCCAAATTGCAAAACCCAACAAAGGAGACCGAAGATGGCCAAAAAGACACCCTACGAAATGGTTCCACAACTGGGCAAACTGCGCGATGAAGTGCTGTTCGGCGATGTCTGGGAGCAACCAGAACTGACCAAACGCGACCGCAGCCTTGTGACCATCTCCGTGCTGACCGCATTATACCGGACGGATGAATTGAAAGGCCATATGCAGCGTGCGCTCGACAACGGTGTCACCAAGGATGAGATCCGGGGCATGATCACCCATTTAGCCTTCTATGCCGGTTGGCCCTGTGCGGTGAACGCCGGCCGGGTCGCCGTCGAAGTCTTTGGCGACGACGAATAGGGCCATACGACAAAGCATACAATACCTGTCACCCTCGGTTTTGACCTGAGTGTTCATGCATAACACCGCTACGGGTAGGCTTGGACCCTCGGGTTAAGCCTGGGAATGACTAGATGTAAATTGGCCAGGAGGCACGTGATGGCACGGGTTCGAGACAAAGTAGCAGTCGTAACTGGCGCCGCAAAAGGGCTGGGGGAGGCGATCGCGTTACGCCTGGCCGAGGAAGGGGCCCAGCTGATGTTGGGCGACATTGACGCGGAGGCTCTCTCCGCCTCTGCGGAAAATTGCCGCGCACAAGGTGCCTCCACCGCTACCCTAGTCGGCGATGTGACCGAAGAAGGCCCTGCAGCCGCCTTGGTGCAAGGCGCAATTGATCAGTTCGGCCAACTCGATATTCTGGTCAATAATGTCGGGGGCAGCCGCAATTCCAAGATCTGGGAAATGCCGGTCGAAGATTGGGACTTTACGGTGAAGCTCAATTTGCGTGGGACCTTCCTGTGCACCCGCGCAGCGGTACCGCACATGATGGACCGAAAAGCAGGCAAGATAATCTGCCTGTCCTCAGGCGCGCGCGAAGGCACGCCCTGGACAGCCTATTACCAGGGCGGGGCAGCCTATTCCGCCTGCAAGGCCGGCGTGCACGGATTTATCCGTGATGTGGCGCTAGAACTAGCCGAACATAACATCAACGTCAACGCGGTCGCGCCCGGGCCGATCGATACGGTCAAGGCTGGTGCTAATCTGCGGCACCTGAACGAGACGGTGGAGTATAGCCCCAACCACATGACGCCGATGGGCCGCCTGGGCACCCCACGAGAGGTCGCCGACGCGGTATTGTTTCTGGCGTCGAACGAATCGTCCTACATCACGGGGCACACGATCACTGTCACTGGAGGACGGTAGGTATTCAAGGAGACAAAAATCATGTCCAATCACACGGCACAACTACTATGGGATGCGCGGGTTAACGCGACAAAGATCCCGACCAACTTTGACGGACAACCAGGCTCAGAAGAGGAAGGTTACAAACTTCAGGCGGCTTTGATAGAAGCCTCAGGAGAGGACATCATCGGCTGGAAAATTGGCGCTACGGTGGCGGCGCTGTTCCCGGTGCTGGGAGTCACCCAGCCCTTTCTAGGACCGCTGTTCCAGCGTTTCACCTATGACAGCGGTGAAGCTATCCCAATCCTTTCGGGCCATGCGCTAGAGACCGAGGTGACGGTGCGTCTCAAATCTGACCTGCCGGTGCGCGACGCAGCCTATACGCGCGACGAGATCGAAGCAGCGGTGGGCGCGATCATACCATCCTTTGAGTTGGTCGGCGCGCGGTTCGAGGGAGAGCTGGCAGGCGAGGGTTTCAAAGTCATCGGCGATGGCGGCGCAAATGTTGGTACTGTCCTGAGCAGCGAAATCACTGACTGGAGCTCTTATGATCTGTCCGACCATTCGGTAAAACTGACGATCAATGGGGCGGATGCGATCAAAGGCAACGTGTCGGTCCTAGTATGGGACCATGTGTTTGATGCCCTGTCATGGTGTCTAGAGCGGCCAGCACTATCACCGCGCGGCCTCAAAGCCAGGGATTTGGTCATGACCGGCACCTGCACCGGAATGACCCCGCTCAGCCCTGGCGATGAGGCAGTCGGCGATTTTGGCCCGATGGGCGAGGTGCGCGCACGGTTCGTATAAGAGCAACCGCATACCCAAACACGCGTTATCTCAGCCCCCCGAGCCAGGATCCACCCACTAAATTTTTACCAGTCTATCCTAATAATGCCTACAGTATTGCCTGCTTCCCGCATCAACTACCTGATGATAGGTCGGCGTCATTTCTTTTCGCTACTTCCTTATTCCAAGCAGTAATTCGGTGTGGAAGCCGCGATCTCGCGTTCTGCGCAGCTCATTTCTTCTGGCACGCCTTCGAACAGGTCGGTGCTGAGATAAC
>Ga0114933_10004758_pt1 | contig 12555 bp, 12 predicted proteins | sample 4SBtaG_FD_89691 | JGI IMG/M metagenome (GOLD analysis project Ga0114933, IMG submission 89691) | Deep subsurface microbial communities from Kolumbo volcano to uncover new lineages of life (NeLLi) - 4SBTROV12_W25 metaG | ecosystem: Environmental > Aquatic > Marine > Volcanic | place: Kolumbo...
AGACATTTGTGATGCATGCATATCGTTTCCGTGTTGTGTTGGCTCGTCACCTGGGATAGTCAAAGTCATGTGAACTACGTCACCTTGTGTAACTCTGAGTGTTGGTCCTGGGATCTGACCGCTAAAAGTCATAGCATTGTATTCTCCACCTAACATTGGTAGTGTATGACTTTCGCCTGTCAAATCAAAGTTTACAACAGGTCTATCTGAGTTTAGAAGCTCATCACAAGTACCTGAAACTGCATATGCACCTGGCATAACAAGTTGCAATCCACCCATTCTCTCTACTGCATCTAGTGCAGATCCTACATATGTAGTATCTACAGATAGAGTAGAAATCTGAGTGTTTGCGTATGTACTTCCGAATAATGCGCCTGCCATAACTGCTACTGCAGCTACGGACATTATTGTTGAATAACGCTTATTCATTAAAAAATTAAATTTAATTTCTTTTAATAAACCCTTCGCGTTTTGTACTGGTACATTATCGATTAATCGATCTAAAATCTAAGATTACAGAATGAGAAAATCTACAAAAATAATTAACAAGGAATGTAGTACACTTTTCGAACAATCTTTATGTTTAATGTAAAATTAGATCAAGTATGAAAATTAGAACTGATAAGGATTCACTAGGTCCAGTAAAAATTCCATCTGATGCATATTACGGACCTTTCACTGGAAGGGCAATCAAACAATACAATGTAACGGGAAAAACTGCACACCCAAATTTGATTAAATCATTTGTAATGATAAAACGTTCAGCTGCAATTGCAAATATGAAAACAAAATCAATTAGCAGAAAACAAGGACTTGCAATTGTTAAGGCGTGTGATAAAATAATTGATGGAAAACATCAAGACCAATTTGTAGTTGACATGATAAACTCTGGTGCAGGTACTGCGTTTAACATGAATGTAAACGAGGTTGTTGCAAATGCTGCGTTAAGAGTTTTAGGTAAAAGACAAGGTCAATACCAATTCTTACATCCTAATGACCATGTTAACATGTCACAGTCAAGTAATGATACTTATCCAACTGCAATGCATATGTCTATTTTATTTTCATTACAGAGTTTGATTCCTGGAATTGATAAATTAATCAAGTCACTTGATAAAAAAGCAAAAAAGTTTTCAAAGTTCAAAAAAATTGGACGTACTCATCTAATGGATGCCCTACCAGTCACGCTTGGAAGTGAATTTTATGCTTATGTGACAGCATTGACTAAAGCAAAAAATTCTATTTTAGACTCACAGAAGCAGTTGGAGGAAATTGCACTTGGTGGAACAGCAGTTGGTACTGGTGCAAATACACCACGAGGTTATAGAAAAATTGTAATTGGAGAACTATCAAAAATTTCAAAACTTAATTTGAAATCAGAAAAAGACATGCAATATTCATTACAAAGTAAATTTCCCGTAACTAATACGTCATCTGCATTGAAAAACTTTGCAATAGAACTTGGAAAAATTTCAAATGATATTAGATTAATGGCTTCAGGACCTATTGCAGGACTTGGTGAGATTGAAATTCCTGCAGTACATGCAGGATCATCAATTATGCCTGGTAAAGTAAATCCATCTCTTGCAGAATGTATGAACATGATTTGTTTTAGTGTGATTGGAAATGATACTACTGTTTCTTTTTCAGCACATGCAGGTCAGTTTGAACTTAATGTGATGTTACCTGGAATGTTGAAAGCAATACTTGACTCTACTGACATGCTAACAAACTTTTTGCCAATATTCTCTGCAAATCTCATTGACGGACTTGCAGCAAATCAATTAAAACTTAGAGAAAATATTGAAAAAAGTCCAGTGATAGTTACACTATTAGCACCAAAAATTGGATATCAAAAATCTGCCGAATTATTCAAAGAATCACTAAAAACTGGAAAAACTATCCGAGAACTAGTAATTTCCAAAAAGTTATTGACAAATAAAGAAGTTAATTCTCTACTAGATTAGTATGGCAAAAATTTGGGTAGAGGCATATGGATGCTCAGCTAGTTTTTCAGACTCTGAAATGATTTCGGGTTTAATTGTAAACGGTGGGCATACTTTAGCAAATAATTCAGAAGAATCAGATCTAAATGTGATTGTAACATGCTCTGTAAAAGATGCAACTGCGGCAAAAATGGTTCATAGAATTAAGAAGTCAAATTCAAAGCCATTAGTGGTAGCTGGATGTCTACCAAAAGCTGAACAAAAAACAGTTGAAAAATTTGCTGAAAATGCGAGCCTGTTAGGCCCAAATTCTATTGGAAAAACGCTTCAAGTAATCAAATCAACACTTGATGGGCAAAAAATTGTTGCATTGGAAGATACTGACATATCTAAGATTGGATTACCAAAAATTCGTCTAAACTCTGCTATTGGAATTGTTGAGATTGCAAGTGGATGCATGAGTGAATGCACATTCTGCCAGACAAAATTGTCAAAGGGAGATTTGAAAAGTTATAGAATTGGAGATATAGTTAGACAGGTTAAAACAGAAATTTCTGATGGATGTAACGAGGTTTGGTTAACGTCAACTGATAATGGTTGCTATGGTTTAGATATTGGAGCCGATTTGCCTGAATTGGTAAATACTATCTCAGAAATAGACAAGAATTTTTTCATTCGTGTCGGAATGATGAACCCAATGTATATGCCAAAAATTAGAGATGGTTTACTAAAATCATTTGAAAGTAACAAAGTTTTCAAATTTTTGCATGTTCCAGTCCAAAGTGGAAGTAATAAAGTACTGAATGATATGAAAAGAGGTCATACAGAACAAACTTTTAGGGATATAACTCAACAATTTCGAAGAAAATTTGACAAATTTACAATTTCTACTGATATAATTGTTGGATTTCCAACAGAAACTGAGGAAGACTTTGAGCAGACATTAAAACTTCTAGAAGATACAAAACCTGACATTGTAAATTTATCAAGATATAGTCAAAGACCTGGAACAGATGCTGCTGAAATGAATCAAATTGATGTAATTGAAGTAAAACGTAGAAGTAAAATTGTCTCTGAGTTAATCAATAAGATTTCTAAGGAAAATAATAGAAATTGGATTGGTTGGGAAGGTCAAGTGACTTTTGATGAAGAACACGAGGGTCAAGTAAGAGGTAGAAATTTTGCATATAAGCCAATTTTTGTTAAGGAAGAACCAAAAATTGGTCAGATTTCTAATGTTAAAATCATAGATACAACAACTCATAGTCTGATCGGACAGATTATGAGCTAAAAAGTTTAGATCGGAATTCTAACCAAAACTAAGTAAACAGTTTTTTATCAGAATTTGTAATAATGTTCATGACTTTTGAGATATCTGAGCCTGTATTGGTAATTGGTCTTGGTGGAGTAGGCTCAAAACTTGCAATGGAGTTAAAGGAAACAATGAATTCTGATTGCATTTGCATTAGTAATGACAAAAAAGACCTAAATGATGGTCATTCAATTGAAATTTCTACAAAATCAATCATTAATCCAACTGTTCAACTAATTCGAAATTGTGCAATTGAGCACACTGATGAAATTACTAAACATGTATCAAAATATGAAACTATTATTATCATGGCAAATTTAGCAGGCAAGTCAGGTGCTGCAATGTCACCAACTATATCATCAATATGCAAAGAACAGAACAAAAATGTATTATCGTTTGCTATAATGCCATTCAAATTTGAAAAAGACCGAATCTTCCAATCAGGTTTGTCACTAAAAAGACTAAGAACAAATTCTGATTGTACAATAATAATTGATAATGATGCATTACTTGATAGTAATCCAGATCTAACACCAGAAAAATGCTATGAAATAACAAACAAAGCAATTCACTATCTTACAACTTCATTGAAATCATCATCTATTCCTGATGACATGAATATTATGTCAACAGGTAAGAATGAAGAAGATCTTGAAACATCTCTAAAAGATTCTATGAGAATGCTTTATGAAGATGCAGCACCAAATTCTATCAAGCGTTCAATGCTGTATGTATATGGAGGAAGTAAAATTCCAGTTGGTGTAATAAATTCAATTTCTAATATTGTTGGTGGTATATTTGAAGAAGATAACACACATGTAGACATGTCTTCATCTGAAAACACAAATGTTGTGATGCTTAGTGCAATTCAAGGAGAAACACGCTTTGATAAGTATGATCCACTTGGGATTATTTCTCATGATAAAACAATTGATTTTGACGAACCAGAATGCAGTATAAAGTGTGAATTAGATATTCCACAATTAGAATAAAATAATTATTCAGATTTCTTTGGTGCAGCTTTAGGTTTTGATTCTTTCTTTGGTGCAGCTTTAGGTTTTGATTCTTTCTTTGGTGCAGCTTTAGGTTTTGATTCTTTCTTTGGTGCAGCTTTAGGTTTTGATTCTTTCTTTACTTCCTCCTCAATTTTATCTTCAGAGGTTTTTGTTGGAACATATTCTTCAACTTCCCCATCTTCTTCGACTTCTACTTTTTCTGCTTCTACTTTTTTAGTAACCTTAGGTGTATCCTCTTTCGTTGGAATTGCTGTAGATTCAACTTCTTCTTGATAATTTGAAACGAGAATATATCCATCATCGGATTTTACCATTATTACTCTAATTTTTCTTGGTGGACTTCGAACTCCACGAGACCATATAAGACGAGCAACTTCTTCATCAATTTTGATCTCTTGAGTTTTCATATGCTTTCGTGCAAATTCACGAATCATATTGATTGCTCTAACTGCTCTATGTTGACTTTGAGAAAGTAATGCTTTGCCTAAAGGAATTGTATAAACTCTTTCTAATTCTTGTGACAATTATCCAACCTCCACGTCAGTGCTTCTCCATGCTCTGCGTTTAGGATTTGTTCTTACCGATCTCTTAGTCTTTAAAATTACCCATGCTGGTACAGCTGATGTTTGCTTTGTTTTTTTGAGTAGTCTTATCTTTCTAGCTGAAGTTTTACGGGCTCCCATAAAAATCAGCCATGTTAACCTCTTTTTAAATCAAACTAGGTATTTTCACTAAAGAACAAAATATTCTGCATCAGGATGATGTACTACAATAGCTGCAGTAGATTGCTCTGGAATAATCTGACCAGATTCTGTTAATGTCATACCAGATTCTTCTCCATGAATTAATTTCCAAACCAAGCGATGTTGAGCAATATCAGGACAACTAGGATATCCCCAACTGTATCTTAAACCACCTTTATCGTGTATTCCTAATTCATTTTTAATTTTCAAATTAATCCATTCAGCCATTGCTTCTGCTGTTTCAACTGCTAGACCATGAAGATAATATGCATCAGTATACTTGTCTTCTTTATCCCATTTTTCTATTACTTGTGCCGCCTTATTTCCAACAGTAACTGATTGAAAAGCAACAATATCGTCTTTTCCAAAATAATCTGTCAGACACAGATGTTTATTTTTTGCTGATCTTGGAAAATCAAATATTATTTCTCCTCCATCTGGATTATCTACTACTAATTTATTATCACGATTATGACATTTGAAATAACCATAAACAATTTGCGGCTCAAATAGTTTTTCATCGATAACTTTTTTCTTCCACTCTTCAAGCAACTTTTCAGGATCTTCTATGGAATCAGTATTAGAATTGCCCTTAATACCCCATGATAGTTTGAAAAGTGATTTTTTGTTTAGATGTGACCAAACTTCGTTTAGATTTATCTGTGATGGATCTAATCTAATATTCTCATTAATTTTTGGTGAAACTTCCAATTTCACAGGTTTGATCCCACTATGTGGAATTTCTTGAGTGTTAACACTCTCACTATTTTTTCTCTCTTCCCATTTCTCAAGTTTTTCTTTCCATGATGAAATGAACTGATTACGCTCATCAGAAACAATTTTGTCCATTGTTTTAAGACCCTCAAACATATTTTTACAATAAAAAACACCTGATTCATAAATTCCATCTTTTTTTGCAATTCGATTAATGTAATTAGTATTAATTGCAGCACCTCCACAAAGAATTGGTATAGTAGAATTTGTTTTTCGTGCATGTTCTACAAAAAATTGCATCTGCTTTGAGGTAGAAACTAACAATGCTGACAAACCTATCGCGTCAGGTTTTACCTCATCAATAGTTTCAAGAAATTTTTGTAGTGGAACTTGCTTGCCAAGATCATACACAGTATAACCATTATTCTCAAATATTGTTTTTACAAGATTTTTTCCAATATCATGAACATCACCATAAACTGTACCTAAAACCAACTTGCCTTTACTAACACCCTCTTCCTTCAGAAGGTATTTTTCCAATTCTTTTACAGCAGCTTTCATGCATTCAGCTGATTTCAATACAAACGGAAGAATCAATTCTCCTGCACCAAACTTATCACCAACTTCCTTCATTGCAGGTAAAAGATCATCATTAAGAGTTTGAATTGCAGCAGGATGTGTAATTTCTTTAGTTGCATCAATATTATAATGCCCATCACTATCAATTACAATGTCATAATTTGGTAATTTCTCAGCGATTGCAGAAATAACATCATTTTCTATTCCATCTTTTAATCTATTAATTATTCTAAAATTGGAACGTTTTCCAGCTGGCCATGTTGGATCAACATCTATTTTCTTAGATTTAGTAGACTTATCAGATCCAATATTTTCAAAATATGTGATTAGATTTGCTAATGCGTTTTGATCCTTGTTAAAAATTAGATCCTCAACAAGTTTCTTTTCTTTTTCACTAATTTCTGTATATGGAGTAATCTCTTTCGCATTTACTATTGCACTATCTAATCCTGCCTGAACTGCATGATAAAGAAACACAGAATTTAAAATTCTTCTTGCTTGTGGTACAAGACCAAAACTAATGTTGCTTAAACCTAAAGTTGTAAATGAATTTGGGAAGCGTTCTTTAACTAATTTTATTCCTTCTAAAGTATTTTTTCCAGCATCAAGAAACTCATCTTCGCCAGTAGCCAAAGTAAATGTAAGAACATCAAAAATAAATTGCTCAATACGTAATCCATATTTTTTACCTGACTTGTATAATAATTCCGCAGTTTCTAATTTTTGCTGAGGTGTTTTAGCCATTCCATCTGGACCAATACACAATGCAATTGCAGGAATACCATATTTTGCCATTAAAGGTGCAAGAGTTTTGAATCTACTTCCATCACCTTCAAGATTAATTGAATTTATAATTGGTTTACCAGGAATTTGTTCAATTGCAGATTCAATTACAGAAGGATCTGTTGAATCAATTACTAATGGCGCGTCAATTTCTAAACTTAAATTTTTGACAAGCTTTAACATAAACTCCTTTTCATCTGAACGTTCAGTTGTAGCAACACAAATATCAAGACAATGAGCACCATCTTCTACTTGTGTTCTGGCAAGATCAATTAATCCATCAAAATCATCACTTAAAACGAGCTGCTTTGCTTTCTTAGAACCCTGTGTATTTACTCGTTCACCTATTATCAGAGGGCCAACCTCCTGTTTTAGATCAACTGATTTTATTGCTGAACTTACTCTTTGCTTTAACATACTCTCTTTAAGAAAAATTTTTTGTAAATACTTAACTCATCAATCTTTCTTTTGCTGGTCAATAACTTTTCTTAATTCATGAATATGTTCAGGATTAGTACCACAACAACCACCAATTATACTAATTTGAGGATAATCTGAAAGAAATGATTTTAGTGATTCAGCCATTTTTTCTGGGGTCATTTTGTATACAGCCTGCCCACCATCATTTTCAGGCATTCCGGCGTTTGGTATAATCAAAAGTGGTTTATGATTTTGTTCATCAAGCCATTGTATGCTTGATTCCATTTCAATTGGACCTGTAGAACAATTAAGACCAAAAACATCAATCCCCATTTCAGAAATTGTTGTGTATGCTGATTGAATATTTGTACCTAGTAACATTTTTCCATATTGATCTAATGTCACATTTCCAATCAAAGTTACTTTTGTTCCAATTTTTTTCATAGCATTGTGTGATGCTTCAATTGCAATTTTGACTTCAAGTATATCTTGACTTGTTTCAATTAGTAATGCATCAGCAGTACCTTGGATTAGTCCTTCTGCTTGCAATTCAAAAGCCTCACGAATCTCATTAAGGGATTTTTGGCCCAAATCAGGATCGTTTGAACTTGGTAAATAACCAGTAGGGCCCATAGAGCCTACTACGAATCTCTGCTTATCAGAAAATTCATCACAAACAGATCTTGCAAGTTCAGCATTTTTTTTATTTAATTCAACAGTGTGTTCACCAAATCCATATTCATCCAATTTAATTTTATTTGAACCAAATGTGTTTGTCTCAATACAATCAGCACCTGCTTCTAAGTATGTTCTATGAATTTTTTTTATCCATTCAGGTCTTGATGATGATAAACCATCATTAAATCCATCTTTTCCATCTGGAAAATCTTCTGATTTTGGATCTAATTTTTGAATTTCTGTTCCCATAGCACCATCAAATAGAAGAATTCTATTTTCAAGTGCTTGAAAAAAAGTCTCTTTAATCAAGATTCAAACTTGAAAAAAAATCAAGTGCTCCTTTAAAATCATTTGGTGATGTAATCAATATGTCATTTGTCAGTGTATGGATTTGATTAACATACTCAGTAAAATTTTCTTTGTAATTTGACCAATCAAGTTTAAGAAATTCAGCAGATTTTGAATTATTATTTGATGGAAATAGTATGCATGGAATAACATCAAATCCTTTTGGTCTTAAATGATTGTAAATTTTATCAGCTTGTTCATAATTATGAATTACCTGTGTAACAAAGCCATTTGGTGATGCAGAGATCTTTTTTGTAATTTTTTTAAAGTCAGGATTGTTTGGTACTGATAAATAAATTTCAATATTTTCCTTATATCCATTTTTAACCAATTCATCAGTTACTTTACTTGGAAATAATGGTGAAAGTGGTTTGTTATTTGCAGGTGGATCACCCATCAAAACAAGAACACCGTCAATTTTGTTTTCAATTAATTCCTTTAAAACTTGATGAATTTGTTCAATTGTTTTATCAATGGTTCGTAAACTAACTGTCACTTTTAATTTTGGATTATCCTGCTTGATCTTTCTAGCAATTACAATTGGTGAAATTCTAGGAATTCCTAAAACTGACTCTGTAACATGAATCCCATCACAAAAATGACTTATCTTTTCAATCCTATGTTCTAATTTTTCAATCTGTTCAGTAGTGCTATTACTGATTTTTGGTGGATTAATTTCATATCTTATTGTCATAAGGTGCCTTTCCACATACTTGATTAAAACTTCACTATCTCGTTCTTTAAGATTAATTTGAAATGTATTTATTTAATTTGTGAAGAATTATGTAATGAAGGTCATAATTGGTCTTATATTTTCAGTGATTTTATTCACATGTATTTTTTCGAATTCAGCAGAGGCAGAAAATGCTGTATACATACCTGACCATGAATATGTGGGATTTTTTGATCATGATGGAATCTATACTGTAATTGCTGGAATCAAAAACCAAGAAAATTTTGCTGTAGTTCCAACTTTAACCGTAGAAGTAACTGATGGGAATAAAATAATTTCATCTGATTATGAATTTTCATCAATTATGCCTCAGCAAATGCTTCCAATGAAAATCAAGTTACCAGAAGTAACAAGTGAAAATCCAATATTAGAACCTCCTATAATCACATATACAAAATCTGAAAACAAATTTTCTGGAGGATATATAATTTATGATGACACTCTTATTATTCATGATGATGCAAGTCTAACTGGAAAAATTAGAAACAGTGGAGAAAAAATATTTGAAGATTTTAGAGTCTATGCTTTAATCAAAGATAAAAATGATAACATACTGGATGTTGCATTTTCAGATAAATTTGATACAATGAAACCTGGTGATGTTTTTGATTTCAAGTTAATGGCAGGATCATATATTGCAAATGATGTAGACTATTACAGTTGTTTTTCATTTGGTGATGATGCAATTATGCCACTCACAGTAAAAAAAGGAGATGATAAATTCACATTTAGATATACAGCTAATGCATGGTTCAAAGATGGCATGTTTAATTCTGACGAAACTGTACTAACGTTGTATTCGTTAAATGGTTTTCAAATGCCAGTGGTTGGAAGTTTTGAATTTCCAACAAATTCCATTAACGAAAAGTATGATGTAGAATTAGATGGTGAGAAATTCGAAATTGGTGCAAGTGCAAAAGATCCAAAAATAAAATTTTCTGAGCAAATTGAGACGTTACAAAGTATAGATGAAATGGGGAATTGGCATCTATATTTTGAAGTTCCTGCAGGATTTCAGGGCAATGTAACCATTTCAGGTTTTATGAAAAATGATGGAACTGTTGCAGTTCCGGAGGAAATTGATTTGACTAATTTAGTGTATTATGAGATCACTGGTGGTGAAGTAAAACAAATTCTTGCAAAACCAAATGAGGCATCATTGCATGTTTTAGTTGATACCCAAACTGATGGATTTTTAATGATTAAGATTAATGAATTTCTTTTGAGACCATTTGAAAATGATGAATATGTAGCAGTTACTCATATGAAACCAGGAATGCTTGATGAAGATAAAGTGGGATATATTATTACAGACAAATTTAGTTTTGATAAGGGAAAAACAATAACAATTCCATTTACTGCTGGAACAGAAAAAATTGAAGTTTTGGGAAGTTATGTCGTTCCTGAATTTGGTCATATCGTCATGATAATCTTAATCATAGGAATTGTTGGTATGATATATTTTTCAAAAAAGACAAACTCAATAACAAACTTGTTTTATAAAAAACTGTGAATCTAGAAAAGATAAAAACTGCATTAACTAGTAAGATTAATCCAAAAATCAATAACAGTGAAAACCAAAAACCTGCAGCCGTTCTAATAATAATTTATGATGATCCTCCAAAAATTTTGATGACAAAAAAACCAACTACTATGGCGCAACATGGGGGGGAAATTTCATTTCCAGGTGGAAAATTAACTAATTCTGATTACAATTTACTTGAAACAGCATTACGTGAAACAAAAGAAGAAACTGGACTAGACATTTCAAAAGAATATGTTATTGGACAATTAGATCAAGTGACAACTCTAAATTCAGGATTTACTATTCTTCCTTTTGTTTGTATTTTAGATAATATTGCTAATCTTGTGGCAAACTCTGAAGTCGAAACATTTCTACAAATTCCATTAATTCCATTTCTAGAAACACTAGAAAACGATATAGAGCCAGAACATAATTCCATACAAGAGATGTATTTATTCACATTTGAAAAAAATATAATCTGGGGTGCATCTGCAAGAATGTTAAAGAAAGTTAAGGAAAATCTAACAAGAGAAGATTGTTTCTAATATGCAGAAAATATATCTGTCAAGTTGTCAGATGCGGAATCAACAATAGAAGGATGATAGAGCACAATTAAATTTGAAACTTTTTGTTTATGATTTAATGTATATTTTTTAGGCGATATATTAGAAATTGATAAAATTTTAGCCTGCAATAATTTGCCAAGATAAAATGATGTAGTTGAAGGTGACATTTGGATTTTCTCAGTAATTTGTTTGAATGTAAGTAAATCTTCTTCTAATAAAACCACCATAATTTTTTTGGGCGTTGAAATTCGGAGAAATTTGATTATATCTATATCAGAACTTTTAACGGTGTTTGAGAACAATCTTAAAACACCAGATGCTCTTTCTGTCTTAACAGATCCAGATTTTTCAAGTTTCTGAATATAGTAACTCATTACACCATTGGTTATTTTCATAGCTTTCATTAGCTCCCTAAATCTAATACCTGGATTGGTGTCTATCTCCAAAATTATTTTTTCTTCTCTTGTCATGTTTTTCATAATTATTTTCTCCTAAAAATTGCTACTGCAAAAAGTACAAGCATTCCAAATAACATAATGTGTGCTATTTCATTTGGATCTGTCCAAAATTCTACTACATGATGTTTTTCTGATTCCAATAATTGGACCAACTCTGCAAATGCAAAAAGCGCAAATGCTGCAGAAACAATAAGCATTTTCTTTGATTTAGTCAAAATATAGGAGTTTATACTAAGAAACGTCAAGATGGAAGCTAATGCAATTCCTGCTTGATGCATTACTAGATCAACTATATGCATACCATGGAAAATATGTGGTACTAAACCTGGTACAGTTGAAACTCCAATAATAGATATAATTGCAAAAATCACAAGTGGTTTATTTCTTGGAATTGATTCTACTATTGACATAAATCTAAAAAAATTCGATGGTAATTTAAACATAAATGGTACAATTGTCAAACTGTTATCGGCTTGTTTCAAATTAGGTAAAAAATTAACATATGTATGAATCAAAAGATTAGCCTAAGTAATATTGTAAGAGGTTCAACCTTTTTCCAACATTCTGGAATAGCAATAACTTTTGTATTTATGCCAATCATAGCTAGTGGCGTAGCAGATACAGTCTTTGAAATTGGAATAATTGTTGCAGCATTTGCATTTGCACAAATTCTATCAGAGATTTACTTTGGAAGAATTTCAGATAAGAAAGGAAAACGCTTACTGTTCATTAAA
>Ga0114933_10004759_pt1 | contig 12555 bp, 11 predicted proteins | sample 4SBtaG_FD_89691 | JGI IMG/M metagenome (GOLD analysis project Ga0114933, IMG submission 89691) | Deep subsurface microbial communities from Kolumbo volcano to uncover new lineages of life (NeLLi) - 4SBTROV12_W25 metaG | ecosystem: Environmental > Aquatic > Marine > Volcanic | place: Kolumbo...
TCCACGATCGTCGTCTTGAGCTTCTGACGGCGGCGGGCCACCCGGCCCTCCTGGACGAGGTCATCGAGCACGAGGACGATGGCCTGGAGCGCCTCGCGCCGAGCCAGGATCTCGCTCTCCTGGGCGCTCAGCTCATCGACCACCTGGGCCGGCAGCCGCTCCAGGATGGCCACCGGGGACAGCCCGCCGAGCACCAGCTGGCGGAGCCGGTCCTGGCCGAGCACGTCCCAGACGGCGTCGGTCAAGGTCATCGACCCAGTCGGTCCAGGAAGGGCTGGCGGCGCTCCGGGTCGTCGGCGACGGAGAAGTAGAACTTCTCGAAGAAGGCGAAGTCCGCCTCGACCTGCTCATCCGAGAAGCTGTCCAGGATGGCGATGTAGCCGTCGATGTAGCCCGGCACGTTCACCACCTGGACACCGCGCTCCGAGAGCGGCACGAGGAGCTCGGGCCTCCACACGACGAGGCGGCCCGTGATCCCGTCGCCGAAGTCGATGACCTCGAGATCGTTCACGTTCTGCTGCAGGCGGTAGTTGAAGATGACGTCCACCCCGCGGCTTCGCAGGTAGCCCACGTTCGTCTTCTGGCCGTGGCCGGCGCGCGCGTCCTCCTGGGGTCTCATGCGAGCCACCTCGTAGTCCGTGAGCCCGACGTGGGCCTCGAGGGCCTTGACGCGACCGTGGTAGACGAGCATCGCCTGGGTGCCGTAGTAGGCCGCGTGCAGGTCCAGCCCCTCGGTCTTCTCAGCCAGCACCCGGCCCTGGCGCTCGGCCTCGAGGACCCACCGCTCGGGGTACCAGTCCTTCTCCTCGACGACGCCGCGCAGGCCTTCGGGCTGGTCGCCGGTGGAGCGGACCTCGTCGGGGTACGGAGACATCACGATGGCGGTGCCTAGGAGCGCCATCCACAGAGGCCCGAGGCGCTTGGGCAGGGCCTCTTCGAGGGCCACGAGCAAGAGCGGCGTGAACGGCAGGCAGAAGCGGGTGAACATGAAGTCGCCCACGCGGGCGATGTGGAGCACCAGCACCCCCGCGACCGCCAGGATCAACAGCGGCAGGCGCTCCCGCGTCCTCCAGGCCGCCACGGCGGCGGCCACGAAGCCGAGCATCACCGGCCAGTAGGCCTGGGTGTACAGCTTCAGGTAGTAGAGCCCGTAGGCCCAGTCGCTGCCCCCCTTGGCGTACCAGGTGTTCGGCAGGAGCTCCCCGTAGAAGGAGAGCTTCCACAAGACCCAGGGGAGACCGATCGCCGCCGAGGAAGCCAGGGCCCAGGCCCCCTTCTTTCTCCCGGACAAGGCGCAGAGCAGCAGGACCGCGGCTCCCTCGGGTCGAGTCAGGGTCGCGAGCGCCCCGAGCACCCCGACGCCGAGCCAGCCGTTCCGGGTCTCCGCGCGGCCCGCCTGGAGCACGCTCGCGGTGACCAGCAGGGTGAAGAGCATCGTCTCCAGCCCGCTCGTGGCGTAGAGCTGGAGGTGGTAGTGGAGCGCCACTCCGAGCGCCGCGATCGGCCAGGCGCCGCCTCGCCGAAGTCCGAGCAGCGCGATCAGTCCCGCGTAGGCCGCGATCCCCGCGACGGCGCTGAAGGCGACGGGATCGAGGCCCACCGCCATGCCCGCTGCGACGATCAGCGTCCACAGGAAGTTCGTGTAGCCCTCGACGTTCTCGCCGACGTTGAAGACGAGCCCGTGCCCCTCGACGAGGTTCCTGGCGTAGCGGAAGGAGATGAAGGCGTCGTCGCAGACCCAGGTCTCCGACTGGGCCCGCCACACGCCCCAGCCCGCCGCGAGGACGGTCACGAGCGCCGATAGCTGCGTGCGACGGTCCATGCGCGGGCCTATCCTCCCACACTTGATGTTCCTCCTCCTGGCCTGCACCCCCTCCTCCTGGCAGCCCGTCGAGCTGGTCGAGCACGTCAACGTCTTCACCGGGACCGGCGGCCTGGGCTTCGGCTACGGCGGCCTGAACCCGGCGGCCACGGTGCCCGACGGCTTCGTCAAGGTCGGCCCCGACACCAGCCTGGACGGCAGCCGACCGCAGTTCAACCACACGGCCGGCTACAACTTCCCCGACACCCACATCGAGGGCTTCAGCCACCACCGGCTCCCCGGCATCGGGGTCAGCGACGGGGGCGCCGTCCGGGTGGTGATGTCGGACGTGGGCAGCTTCGAGGCCGAGGACCTGCGCGCGACCTTCGACCACGCGGACGAGGAGGGCTGGCCCGGCTTCTACCGGGTGCGCCTCGAGAGGGGCCTGGTCGAGCTGACCGCCACCGCCCACGCCGCCCATCACCGCTACCAGTGGACGAGCTCCGAGCGCTGGCTGGTGGTGGACCTGAGCCGCGGCGCTGCCAGCGACATCAACAGCCAGATCGCCTCGATCAGCGCGGATCCCTCCGGCTTCTCGGGCCAGATCGACTTCCGCGGCAGCGTGACCGGGCGGGACGACGGCTACCTGCCGCTGTTCACCGTGGGCCGCTTCTCGGTCGACGCCGTCGAGGTCCTCGTCGAGGACGACAAGGCCGCCTTCCGCTTCGATCGGGACGTCGAGCTCCAGGTCGGGCTGTCGGCCGTCGACCTCGACGGAGCGCAGAACAACCTCGACGTCGAGCTGCCCGACTGGGACTTCGCCGGCGCGGTCGAGGGGGCCTGGCAGGACTGGGAGGGGGCGCTCTCGAACCTGCACATCACCGGCGGCACGGAAGAGGAGAGGCGGCTCTTCGCGACGGCGGCTCGGAACACGCGGCTGATGCCGACGCTCTTCACCGACGTCGACGGGCGCTATCGGGGCCTGGACCAGGAGGTCCACACCGCCGAGGGGTGGACCTACTACACGGACTTCAGCATGTGGGACACCTACCGCACGCTGCATCCCTGGGTCATCCTCGCCTGGCCGGAGCTGGCGACGGACCACGCACGCAGCCTGGCGGACATGGGGGACAAGCGCGGCTTCATCCCTCGCTGGCCCGCCGGGGTGGTCGAGTCCGGCTCGATGGTCGGCCACTCGGCGGACGTCGTGCTCGGCGAGTCCCTGCGCAAGGGCGTCACCGACTGGCCGGCCGAGGACGCCTTCGAGATCGCCTGGCAGACGGCCACGGATCCCGAAGCCGAGCGGAGCCGTGGCGAGTACTACATCGAGCTGGGGTACATCCCCCACGACCTGGAGCACGGGGGCGTCTCGAAGACCCAGGAGTACGCGATCAACGACGCAGCGCTGGGCATGTGGGCCGCCGAGCTCGGCCGCAACGACGAGGCCCGCCTGCTCTTCGCGCGCTCGAAGAACTACGCGAACGTCTTCAACCCGGAGACCGGCTGGATGCAGGGGCGCAACTCGGACGGCTCCTGGGTGGACCTGGAGATGGAGGGCTGGCCGGATGCCTACGTCGAGGGCAACCCCTACCAGTACGCCTTCCTGGCCCCCCACGACGTCGAGGGTCTGGCCGAACTCTACGGCGGCCCCGAAGCGCTCCGGTCGCGGCTGGAGGAGATCTTCCAGGCCAGCTCCGAGCTCGAGGACACCATCGCGCCGGACCCCTACTACTGGCACGGGAACGAGCCGGACCTGCACTACGCCTTCCTGTTCGCAGCGCTCGGGGACCCCTCGGCGACGCAGAAGTGGGTTCGCTGGATCCTCGACAACCGCTACTCGACGGCGCCTGGCGGCCTCGACGGCAACGACGACGGCGGCACGCTGTCGGCCTGGTACTGCTTCGCCGCCCTGGGGCTGTACCCACTCAACGGCACCGACGACTACGTGCTGACGACCCCACGCTTCGACGTGGCGGTGATCGATCGGCCCGGCGGTTCCTTGACGATCGAGGCCCACGGGACCGGGGACTACGTCGCCGGGGTCTGGCTCGACGGCTCGCCGCTCGAGAACGCAATCCTGAGCCACGGGCGGCTCACGGGGGAGCGGCACCTTCTGTTCCTGCGCAGTCCGGAACCCACCGACTGGGGAACATGGTAGGAGGCTGACTCGGAGGTCACGACATGGGCATTCGCAGCACGCTCAAGGGCATCGTGAAGCGCGCACTGGGCATGGACGACAGCGGTCCGCGGCGCCCGCCGCCCGCACCCACGCCGGAGAAGGTCGAGGAGCCGGCCGAGGACTACTCCAACCTCGCGAACATCGAGTGCGGCGGCCAGGAGCTCAAGGAGCGGCTCGAGACCGGGGAGAAGATCGTCATCGTCGACGTGCGCACCCCCGCCGAGGTCGCCGGCGGTGTGATCCCCGGCACCGTCCACATCGCGCTCAACCAGCTGCCGACCCGCTGGGAGGAGCTCAAGGACGCGGACGAGATCGTCTGCTACTGCGCGGCCGGGGCGCGCAGCTACCAGGCCGCGATGTTCCTGCGCGAGAAGGGCCTGATCAACGCCACCTCGCTCGAGGGAGGCATCGGCGCCTGGACCTCTGCGGGCGGAGAGCTCGGAAAGCTCTAGCCAGGACCGTTCGAGCTGAGCCGTCAGCTCGTCCGTTCTGGCCGCCACAAGGACCGTATGCCCGAGCTGACCCGCCAGCTCGCCCGTTCTGGCCGCCACAAGGACCGTTTGCCCGAGCTGACCCGCCAGCTCGCCCGTTCTGGCCGCCACCGTGCCGCTTCGTGGCCGGTTCGAGGGAACCCCAGCCGATCCGTCACGCCTCCGTGCCGCTTCGTGGCCGGTTCCAGGGAACCCCAGCCGATCCGTCACGCCACCGTGCCGCTTCGTGGCCGGTTCCATGGAACCCCACGCGATCCGTCACGGTCGTCCTTCATCGGGCCGCCACAAGGACCGTTCGGCCGAGCTCAGCCCTCAGCTCGCATGTTCTGGCCGCCACAAGGACCGTTTGCCCGAGCTGACCCGCCAGCTCGCCACATCGGTGCGCCACCGTGCCGCTTCGCGGCCGGTTCGAGGGAACCCCAGCCGATCCGTCACGCCTCCGTGCCGCTTCGTGGCCGGTTCCATGGAACCCCACGCGATCCGTCACGCCTCCGTGCCGCTTCGTGGCCGGTTCCAGGGAACCCCACGCGATCCGTCACGCCTCCGTGCCGCTTCGTGGCCGGTTCCAGGGAACCCCAGCCGATCCGTCACGCCTCCGTGCCGCTTCGTGGCCGGTTCCTGGCAACCCCAGCCGAAACCGTCAGGCCTCGAGGCCGCTTCGTGGCCGTCATGCGGTATTGACTATCTTCGGCCTAGCTGCTTGGGACCTTCGTGGATGCCGGTTGGCGGCTTCGCCTGGGCTCCAATTCAGGCGAGCCGGATATGCTCGCGTGTTCCGTGGGTGGTCGGGACGTATACGCGCTCGATCGGCGTCCTGATACTGCTGGTCCGACCGTCCTGGATCAACGCGAGCTGCTCGTGGACGAAGGGCGTCGCATCGGAGATCGAAACCAACCAGTCGGTGGCGTAGCTGCGAAGGGTGGGGCCGCGAAGTCCCAGCTGGATGGCGCGCCGCTCCAGCTTCTCTCCGCCAGGGCCGTGGTCAGGGTCCCACTGCAAGCGGACGTCGCTGGCTGCCAGTTTCTCGCGCCAGCACTGGGTCGTCTCGCCAGGTGGGGCGCTCGCTTCAAGGCACGTGGCGAGGATGCGCTCGAAGGCTTCGAGTCTGATTCGGACGCCGAGAATCCGCTCCTGACCTGGCTTGGTCGCCCAGCCCGCGCGGTACATCATCCACAGGAAGTTCGGTTTGATCCAGCTCATCCGGCTGAATGACCATGGGCCGCCGAAGCGCTGGTTCTCGAGCGCCCAGTCAGCGATCTCGGGTCGGTAGGCCTGGTACACGACGATACTGGTGTCGTCGTAAGAAGCGAGAATGTGCCGGCCTGTCTGTGGCCAGGAGTCACGCTGCCCCGTCCAACTGCGTACGGGAATGTCGAATTGCGGTTTCATGGCTGGCGAAGATGGACACGGCCGGGACCTCGGTCAAGCCGTGCTCACGGGCGCGATTGGCCCGATGTGCGCGGTGTTGCCAGCTCCAGGAACTCGTCAACGCCGCATAGCTGAACCAACCGCTCGGCCCTCGGCCGGGTCCTGCGCGCGGGCCCTCCGGGAGCTGGACTTCGAGCAAGGCGGTAGAAAGATCGGGGACCGGGTCGGTGCTCGATGCGGCTCCGGGTCGCACCGACCCTTGCTGGGTGCCAGGGGCCATGATCTCTGGGCCCGTGCTCGGACACATTGCCGACTGCGGCGCAAACGTCGGCAATCCCCTGCCCGTTCGCGGGATCGCCCGCCGGTCCGTCACGGTCGTCCTTCATCGGGCCGCTACAAGGACCGTTCGCCCGAGTTGAGCCGCCAGCGAGCCCGTTCTGGCCGCTACGAGCTACCTACTCGCGCTCAGTTGAGGCAGACGCTGGTTCCCCAGCTGTCCTCGTTGTTGTTCTCGTCGCACTCGCGGATGGCGCCCTCGATGGCGCTGCCGCCATCCACGGCCAGGCGCACGTCGTAGATCGTCCAGCCGTCCAGGCCGCCGACCTCGAAGACGATGCTGTCCTTCATCTCGCCTGCGTCGAGGCCCGAGGTCACCGTCTCGCTGGCGATCTGCTTGATGCCGTCGGGGGTGACCACGCTCAGGATCACCTCGAAGGGGTCCTCGACCGCTTCGTGGCCCTGGTTTCCGACCCGACCCCAGACCCACAGGGTCCCGCGGTCGCACTCGGTGTCGCAGACGTGGTCCAGGCTGACGACCAGGTCGGGCATGACCCCGCCGGTGCCGGCCAGGATGTCGCCGGAGCGGAAGTTGTTGTAGGTCCCCCAGTTCCGGTCCGGGGCCTTGGGGATGGTCGAGTCGTCGTCGACGTTGGTGATGAAGTAGGCGTGCTGGTTCCAGACCGCGCGCCCCTTCTGCCAGCTGTCGTCGGCGTCGCCGATGACGGTGACGCCGGTGTAGCTCGGGCTGCCGTATGGGCTCGAGCTGTAGATGATCTCGGCGTGGCCATCGCCGTCGACATCGGCGACCGCCGGGTACTCGCTGCAGGTGGCGCTGGAGTGCTGGGTCTCCTGGAGCTTCACGCTGCCGGTAGCGCCATCGAAGACCCAGACCGCGACCTCGTCCGCGTAGACGACCTCGGCGGCGCCGTCGCCCTCGAAGTCGAAGACCGAGGAGCCGGTGAAGCCGCTCGAGTAGTCCTGGACGGTGTTGCGCCACATCTCGTTGCCGTCCTTGTCGACCGCGATGTAGACGCCGTTTCCGGCCACGCCGATGTCCGGGTCGCCGTCGCCGTCGAAGTCCGCGACGGTGGGCGGACCGATGGTGCCGCCCGTCAGGCCGCTCTTGCTCCAGAGCACCGTGCCGTCGTCGTCCTGGAGCCGCAGGGTGCCCGTGTGCGCGACGACGATCTCGCCGTACTTGTCGCTGTCGAAGTTTCCGACCGCGACAAAACCATCGGACTGGCCGTTGTACCACTCGGCGTTTCCGCTGGAGTCGTAGATGGCGTTGCCCACCACGACCTCGATGTCCCCGTCGGCGTCGATGTCCGCGGCCACACCCATGGGCGCCGCCCAGGAGTGTCCGGCGCCGGAGCCGTAGCTGCCCTGGGCCTTCAGTGAGCCGTTGGAGCCGTCGTAGATGGCGTTGCCGATGATGACCTCGACGTCGCCGTCGCCGTCCATGTCGTGCAGGCCCACCGCGCCGCACTGGGGGCTGTTTCCGCCGCTGTACGCGCCGACGGACCACAGGGAAGCCCCGGTCTCGCCGTCGAAGGCCTGGATGCCGCTCGCGCCCGCGCCGACCACATCGGGGTTGCCGTCGCCGTCGACGTCGCCGATGGCGGCGGTCATCGGCTCGGAGCCGAGGCTGCCGGCGGACCAGAGGGTCGCGCCCGTGTCGCCCGAGAGTGCCCAGTAGACGCCGGAGGTGTTGCCGACGACCACGTCGGGCGTGTCCAGGTCGTCGATCTTTCCGTCGCCGTTGTCGTCGGTGAGGTTGCCGACGACCGGGGTGGTGTAGGCGCCGCCGGGGGCCGACGAGGTCCACTCGATGACCGGGTTCCAGGTGCCGGTGGTGGGCTCGTTGAAGCACTCGTCGTTCAGGTCGAGGGTCTTGGCCTCGAAGTACTTGTCATCGCACCACTGGAGCTCGACCTGGGGATCGGTGTCCTCGGGCTCCTCGGAGGTGTCCTCGCTGCAGTCGAAGCCCGGCGGACAGGGAGGCGCCGTGTCCTCGTCGAAGCCCGGCGTGACGTCGCCGTCCGGACTGAGGTTGGTTTCGATGCAGGCGAGCGCGAGAAGAAGCATGACCGTGTCCCTTTCGAGGGTCGTGGAACCCTACGCCAAGACTGCCGCTGACGTGACGGGGTCTGCAGTCGCGATAGGCTCTCGGCCGTGGAGACCGAGCGCCCACCCAGACTTCGTTACTTCACGCCGACCGAGGCGAACGCCGCCTTGCCGCGGCTGCGCGAGCTCATCGAGTACGCCTCCACCTGCTACGGCCAGGTGAAGCAGCTCGTGAACACCCTGCGCGACCCGCCCCCGGACGTCGACGCCGAGAGCCTGATGGCCCAGGTCGACGAGCTGCGCGCCGAGATCGCCCGCATCGTGGAGCACATCCACGCCGAGGGCGTCGAGGTGAAGGGCATCGAGGAGCCCCTGTTGGACTTCCCCGCCATGCTCCACGGCCGCGAGGTCTACCTCTGCTGGAAGGCCGGCGAGAACCGCATCACCTGGTGGCACCCGCTCGCGACGGGCATCTCGGGTCGCCAGGTCCTCGACTACGGGGACCTCGGCGCGTGGGAGTGGCTCAACTGATCCGGCGGTCGCGACGTCAGAACTGACGGCGCTTCATCCACTCCGGGAACTCGCCGCCCATGTTCCGGCCGGCCCAGTTCTCGGTCATGCGGGCCACGAAGAGGCGCTCTCCGGGCATCTTCTCGCCCAGAAGGTCGCGGACCTTGCGGGGGCCGAGGGGGGTCTCGAGGATCCAGGCGCCAGGCACGCGGTTGGACCAGTTCCCCAAGGACTTCAGCTCGTTGACGAAGCCCTCGTTCTCCTTGCCGGGCTCCCAGGTCACCATCAGCATCATGGCGCTCACCTCCAGAGGCGATGTCTATCCCGGTGCTACGATGGCGCCCCCAGGAAGGAAGCCCGTGGGCAGACCCATCGAACTCGTCATGGCGCGGCAGTGGAGTGCGCTGCTCACCACGCCGACCCTGCTCTTCGACGACACCGGCACGCTGGTCTACTTCAACGAGGCCGCCGCCCTGGTCGTCGGGCGCTCCTTCAGTGAGAGCGGATCGCTCGCGCCCGCCGAGTGGCACGCCGCCTTCCGCGTCGAGAGCGCCGACGGCCGGGTCGTCAACCGCGACGAGTCACCGCTCACCGACGCGCTCTCCAGCGAGCACGCCGTCCAGCGCACCCTCACGCTCCGCGGCATGGACGGTCAGCGCCGCCAGGTGACGCTGACCACCTTCCCCATCCGAGGCCTCTCCCAGGGGCCCGCCGGGGTGCTCGTGCTCATCGACCTGGCGGGCTGAGTGCGCCTCACCTTTCACGGGACGCGCGGCAGCCTCCCCTCTCCCGGCGAGGCCACCAACCGCTACGGCGGAAACACCTCCTGCGTGATGGTCCAGAACGACGAGGACCAGGTCCTCATCCTCGACGCGGGCTCGGGCATCCGCCAGGCCGGCGAGGCCATCCCGCCGGGCACCAAGCGCGTCGACGTGCTGCTCACCCACCTGCACATGGACCACATCCAGGGCCTGGGCTTCTTCGCGCCGCTCTACACCCCCGGCGTCCAAGTGCACATCTGGGGCCCGCCGAGCACCACCCGCTCCCTGCGCAAGCGCCTCACCCGCTACCTCTCTCCGCCGCTCTTCCCGGTCCGGATCCGCGAGGTCCCCTCCCTCGTCCGCTGCCACGACGTCACTCGCGACGGCTGGGACATCGGCGCGTACCGCCTGCAGGGGCACCTCATCACCCACCCCGGGCCGACCCTCGGCTACCGCATCGAGTGCGGCGGCCGCACCCTGGCCTACCTGCCCGACCACGAGCCCCAGCTCGGCTGCCCCGCAGCCCTTCCCAAGGCCGACTGGCTGTCAGGCTTCTCGGTCGCCGCGGGCGCCGACCTGCTCGTCCACGATGCTCAGTACACCGCCGAGGAGTACCGGACGCGCGCGGGCTGGGGACACTGCACCGCCGAGCTCGCCGTGCGCTACGCCGAGGCCGTGGCCGCCAAGCGCCTCCTCTTCTTCCACTTCGACCCCGCCCGGAGCGACGACGACCTGGAGCGGGTCTGCTCCGACGCGGCCTCCACGCACAAGGGCACGATCGACATCGCACCCGCCGCGGAGTCCACCAGCCACGAGGTCTGATGCTGCTCTTCGCCCTCGCCTGCAACGCGGAACCCGACTGCCCCTCCGGCACCATCTGGATGGATGACGCCTGTGTGGGCTTCGGCAAGCACGAAGAGGAGGAGGACGACGACGTGGTCGTCTGGAGCCCCGCCCCCGGAACCACATGGCAGTGGCAGCTCACCGGCGACATCGACTCCTCGCCCGACGTCGACATGATGGACGTCGACCTCTTCGACGCCTCGGACGACGACCTCGACGCGATCCGGCAGGACAAGACGCTCATCTGCTACTTCTCGGCCGGCTCCTACGAGGACTGGCGAGACGACGCGGACGACTTCCCGCCCGCGGTCCTCGGGGATCCGCTCGGGGACTGGGACGGCGAGTGGTGGCTGGATGTTCGGGACGAGCGCGTCCGAGACATCATGGCCGCCCGCATGGACCGGGCCGTCGAGCGCGGCTGCGACGGGGTCGAACCCGACAACGTCGACGGCTACGCGAACGCCAACGGCCTCGAGCTCACCGCGGAAGACCAGCTCGACTACAACATCTGGCTGGCCGACGCTGCCCACGAGCGCGCCCTCTCCGTGGGATTGAAGAACGATCTCGACCAGTTGGAGGACCTCGTCGAGCACTTCGACTGGCACCTGGCCGAGGAGTGTCACAGCTACGACGAGTGCGATCGGCTCTCCGTGTTCACCGACGCCGGCAAGGCCTCCTTCGTCGCCGAGTACGTCGACGACTGGGACGACGCCCAGGACAAGGCCGCCGAGGTCTGCGGGAGCCATCCGGACCAGGCCACGCTCGTGAAGACCTGGGACCTCGGCGCAGAGTTCCTTCCCTGCTGGGAATAGTCGAACGATGTGCGCCCGTTACGCCGTCTACGGCTCACCCAAGGACATGGTCAAGGTCTTCGATCTGATCGAGCCCCAGGACGTCGACCCGAACTACAACGTCTGTCCCACCGACACCGCCCCGGTGGTCATCAAGACCGACGATGGCAACGCGCTGAAGTCCTTCAAGTTCGGGCTGTTGCCGAAGTGGGCCGAGCGCAAGGATCCCCGGCTCGGGGCCCGCTTCATCAACGCCCGCTCCGAGACCGTCCTGACGAAGCCCCTCTACAAGAAGGCCGTCCGCTCCCGCCGCTGCCTCGTCATCGCCAATGGCTGGTACGAGTGGATCGGGCCCAAGGGGGACAAGCAGCCCTGGCACATGCACCGAGGCGGCGACCTGATCGCCTTCGCCGGGCTCTACGACAACGGCACCTTCAGCGTCCTGACCGTGGCCGCGAACCCGGACACGGCCGACATCCACGCCCGCATGCCGCTCCTGCTCGATCAGCCTCTGCGGTGGCTCGAGGATCTCGACGACGAGGGCATCGAGGAGATGATGCAGGCGCCAGAGGCCGGCAGCGTCTTCCTGCACAAGGTCGGCCGGGCCGTGAACAACGTGCGCTCCAAGGGCGCGGAGCTCATCGTGCCGCTCGCGTCCGGCCATTAGAACCCCGAGCATGTTCCTTGCTCTGTTGGCCTGCAAGCCCGACCTCCCCGACGCCGTCATCGGCAGCCGCGACGACCACTGGCTCGATCGCCCCTTCCCCTCGGACGAGCTGCTGGTCGACGGGCACACCGACTGGACCGTCCTGCCCGAGGCGCCGACCGACCTGGGCACGACCTTCGTCTCGGGGTGGGCCGTCGAGGCCTCCGCGGCCGTGCAGGGCTGGAGCCACCAGCCCGTCGTCATGTTCCGCTTCGCGGGCCCCCTCGACGGGATCGAAGGAGCGGTCCACCTCGTCGACACGGTCAGCGACGAGGAGGTGCCGATCGAGGTCGACTTCCTGTACGACGACGCCGGCGACCCCTTCCTGGCCCCGAACCTCGTCCGGCTGATCCCCGAACCGACCTCGCCGCTGGTCTCGGGCCGGACCTATGTCGCCTGGGTCGACGGCACCGTGGCCGACGCGCCCGAGGGCTGGACCCCTCCCGAGGGCGTGCCTCCGGACGCTGCGACGGGGACCCGCTTCACCGTCCAGGACAGCATCGGCCAGCTGAGGCAGCTCCACGACGCCACCATCGCGGCGCTGGACGAGGACCCGAGCCTGCTGGAGATCCAGGACGCGAAGCGCGTCGTCGAGATCCGCGTCACCCAGGAGGAGATCGAGGGCAACGCCGCCAGCAAGTGGACCGTCGTCTACGAGGACGGCACGGACGAGGTCACCTGGCTCGCGGCCAAGGAGCAGGAGGACTACACGCTGGATCTGGGCGAGGACTTCCCGATGGAGGTCTGGGAGCTGCGCATCCA
>Ga0114933_10004760_pt1 | contig 12554 bp, 11 predicted proteins | sample 4SBtaG_FD_89691 | JGI IMG/M metagenome (GOLD analysis project Ga0114933, IMG submission 89691) | Deep subsurface microbial communities from Kolumbo volcano to uncover new lineages of life (NeLLi) - 4SBTROV12_W25 metaG | ecosystem: Environmental > Aquatic > Marine > Volcanic | place: Kolumbo...
GCCTGATGTACTTGATACAGTAAAAAAATGGGTAGGCCAGCTAGTTGAAGTTGGATTATTACTCGTTGCTGTTGCTATTGTTGCCCAGATTTTGTTTGGTCGGGACGTTGCGTTCCTACCAGGTGATGTCGTCGGCAATATTATTCGTCTTGTTGATAGTCTCGGTGATAATGGCCTAGTAGGTCTAATTGCTGTAGGTGTCGTTATCTGGCTTTTCTGGAGACGTCGCTTATCATAGTCGAGTAAATTAGTTTTATGGCATCAATTAAAGGTGCTTAATTAAGGAAGGGGAGTGAATTAAATTCACTCCCCTTCTCTATTTTATCTCAAATAATTAATCATAAATGCATAAAAGGTGATTTCTATTTATTAATTTCAGGGGTAACACCTATTTTCTCCATTGCCTGTAAAAGATTCTTGTAGGCTCCGTCTAAGGAAACCTTATCGCTACCCCTCAACACAAGACTAGTTCCATACTTTCCCTCCCTAACAAATGGATAACTCCCAATTTCAACAGTTTCCCAGGATTTTTGGATATTAGCTAAAGATCTAGCAATATCTCCTTCTCCTGTCATTACTGATATGGATCTTGATAAAACTTTTTTACCTGTTCTGAGAGTAGGAGCTAAGCTTTCAAACATTGCTCTCATAACAGCCGGGATACCAGCTAACACAATAACATTCTCTACCATGAAACCAGGAGCTCTACTTACTGGGTTTTCAATAAGAGAGGCTCCTTCAGGGGTATATGCCATTCTCAATCTAGCTTCATTAAGCTCACGACTTGAACCATCATAATACTCCTCAAGAATAGTCTTTGCCTCTAAATTCAAGATATATTTTCTTCCAAAGGCTTTAGATATAGATTCACTAGTAATATCGTCATGAGTTGGTCCTATACCTCCTGTAGTAAATACATAATCAAAGCGTTTTCGTAGAGAATTAACCGCATCAATTATTTCATCCATATCATCACGTATTGCCCTTACTTCTGACATCTGAATTCCCATAGATGTTAATTGTTTTGCAAGATAGTTTAGGTTTGCGTCTTGAGTACGACCTGACAAGATTTCATTTCCAATAATTACTAACGCAGCACTAACTGTATTATCTTTCTTAGACATAAGACCCCTCAACATGTAATAATCTATTATAGAAATAGTGAATAAATATAAACAATCCTATCAACTGCTTAACTCATTTACCAAAGTTGTTCTTGCGGTCAAGCTAAGAGCCGCTTAACCTGTATTTTATATGAAATTCCAATCTTCACTTATCCGCGGCACTCTTATTCGTCGATATAAACGCTTCCTATCAGATCATGAGTTATTAGATGGGAAAATAGTCACTGCACATGTCGCAAACCCTGGCTCCATGTTAGGTCTTATGAGACCAGGCATGGAAACCTGGCTATCTATTTCTGACAATCCCAAAAGAAAACTAAAATACTCATGGGAGTTAGTAAGAGTAAGCAAAGGGAATACAGGGTTAGTTGGTATTAATACTCACCACCCCAATAATATAGCTGAAGAAGCTATAATTAAAGGAAATATTCCCCAGCTATCAAGATATAAAATTATAAAACGTGAAGTTAAATATGGCACTCGAAATTCTCGAGTTGATATACTTCTAGAAAACGAAAAACTAAAACCTGCCTATGTTGAAGTAAAAAATGTTACTTTACGCAGAAATAACTCAGCAGAGTTTCCTGATTCTATCACTACCAGAGGCACTAAACACCTAAATGAATTAAAAGATATCGTTGATGAGGGAAATAGGGCCATAATGTTGTATATAGTACAGAGAGGTGACTGTAATTCTTTTAGAATAGCGGCGGATATTGATCCCTTATACTATAATACTTTTTGCAAAGCAGTTACTGAAGGTTTAGAGGCTTTTTGCTATACATGTGATGTTAGTACAATGGGTCTTAGGGTTAATAAACAAATTCCCATTATTAGCTAACGAAAATGTTAAATTAAATAATATAAACAAATGATAAAGCGTTTAAATGGATAGAGTATGATTCAAAGTGCCATTAAAATTCATGGAGAGTCAGAGTTTGAATCAATGCGTAAGGCTGGTCAGCTTGCTGCAATGACATTAGACTATATTACACCCTTTGTTATACCAAAAATCACAACAGGTGAATTAGATAGGCTTTGTCACGATTTTATTGACTCTCACGGTGGTGTAAGTGCGCCACTTGGCTACCGTGGCTTTCCAAAATCTATCTGCACTTCAATTAACCATGTGGTTTGTCATGGTATTCCCGGAGAAAAACAATTACAGGACGGTGATATAATTAATATTGATGTAACACCAACCTTGGAGGGCTGGCATGGAGACACAAGCCGGATGTTTTTAGTTGGAACCCCCTCAAGAAAGGCAGAACGGCTTATTGATATAACTTATGAGGCCATGATGCGTGGGATTAGGGTCGTTAAACCAGGTGCAACATTAGGTGATATAGGTCACGCTATCCAATCTTACGCAGAAACCAATCGATGCTCAGTGGTAAGAGATTTCTGTGGACATGGCGTTGGTCGTATATTTCACGATGCACCAAATGTTATGCACTATGGAAACCCCGGTGAAGGAACACCTTTAAAGTCTGGGATGATTTTCACCATTGAACCAATGCTTAACCTTGGCAGTTATCAAGTTAAACTTTTAAAAGATGGCTGGACTGCAGTCACTAAAGATCGATCACTATCAGCCCAATTTGAACATACTATTGGGGTGACAGAATCCGGGCACGAAATCTTTACACTTTCACTTCTTGGATATACTAAGCCACCTTACACATTGGATAAGTCCTCAAAACAATATAAATATAAACTTTAGCTGTAATGTTTAACTAATTCATAGTGCACATAAAGGATGGAGGTATAAGTTGTCAGATCTTGATGGAAATATAGCCATTGTCATGAATGTTAAAAAATTCGTCGGGCTAGCCACTGCAGTTTCTCTTGCTAAGGCTGGGGCAAAAGTAGTTTGTCACGACGATTCTTTTTCTGATGATGAAGAGCTAAAAGCATTTTCCATGTCTTACCCTGACTTATTTCCCTCTGCGAAACAAGAACCACTATCACTAGTTGAAGCCACCACAGAACAGTTTGGCCAAATAGATACATTAGTTTCAAATGATGCTTTTCCAGCTCTTCGCAGAAAAGTTGAAGATTGTGATCTAGAAAACTTAAAAAAAGGAATCCAATCTCTAGTGATTGAGCCCTATAAAGCTATTGCCGCTGTTACTCCAATAATGAAGACTCAAAATAGAGGGAAAGTAATATTTGTAACCTCTGCAGCGCCCATCAGGGGTTTAGCCAATTACTCTATGTATGCTACAGCTCGAGGAGCCACTAATGCACTTGCAGTCTCCCTCTCAAGGGAACTTGCACAAAATAATATAAAGGTGAACGCAGTAGCTCCAAATTATATTGAAAGCCCTAGTTATTTTCCTGCCACCCTACTCGCTGATAATTCTGTAAAAAACAAAATTCTTAGCAATATCCCTTTAGGTAGACTTGGGAAGCCAGAAGAAGTAGCGTCAATTATTACATTTCTCGCTTCCCAGGGTGGTGATTTTATAACGGGCCAAATAATACCTGTAGATGGTGGCTGGTCATAAACCTATATATCGAAAAAATATTCTGAATATAAATGAGCCTATCTGATAATAAAACAAACATCCAGAAACAGGTTTATTTATCAAAATTAGCTGTATTTATTGCTGCAGCCGCAGCACCATCCATCATCGCGTGTACCATATTATTATTTGGGAAAGCGGGGCTTGGATAACACTTTCTACTCTGCGATATACCCAAACCTAAATAAAATTCGGCCAGTTTATATGTTAGTGGTCCAGGATTAATTAAAGGAACCGGAATATTTTCTGCTATGTGACCTGCAGCCTGATGCATTGTTGTAGAACCAAGTAAAATTACCTCAGCTCCATCTTCCTCAATTGCCGCCATAGCCGCGCTAACTAATTTTGGGAATACGACTTCCTCTTTTCCACCTAAAAGATTTTCTGGATCTGGTAAAACGTTTATAGAACGTACAGACGCTAACTTACTATCTAAACCCGCTTCTTTAACGCCCTTCTTATAAAGCGGTATCCAACCATCCCATTGGGTTACAACAGAAAATTTATCCCCAAGCATAAGAGCTGTACAGTATGAAGCTCGACCTGGACCAATGACAGGAATATCCAAGACTGATCTTAGGGCACTAACTCCGGAATCACTCATAGTGTCTATACATACAGCATCATAGCCCTCATTTTGAGCTTCAATACCAACTTCAAATAAAGCCATATCACCTAAAACATAGTCATGATGACTATCTAAAATTGCAGGGCCTGCCTTAACACCCTTAAACTCAAAAACTATATCTGGACCTAACTGGACGGCATCTAGCTGCGCCTCTCTATTACCAATTCCACCTTCATCAAATGCAAATGGAACAATTACCAGGACGCGCTTTTTTTCACTCATAACTTCTCTCCGTTAACAGTTAGGGTTTAACATTCAATTCATAGTGCAAAGAGTATGTAATAACTATAGTATCTTCGTCATAGATCAAAAAAATATATAACTTTATATATTCTTGACGAGTAAACCCACTCCTAGGACACTATAGCCATATAATAAACAAACCAAAGTTAAAGACCATTTTAAATATTAAAAAAGTGAGTTCTAATTATGAAATTGATAGGTGTAGATGTTGGTGGAACTTTTACCGACCTAATTGTTACTGATACAGGGACAAAAAAGACACATATACATAAAGTTCCCACTACGTCCGATGACCCTTCAATTGGCGTAACTAATGGTATCCTTGAACTTTGTGAGTCTACAAATATTTCAGCTTCAAGTATCGACCATGTTTTTCATGGAACTACTATAGCCACAAATGCTGTACTGGAGTACGAAGGTTCGCTAACTGGCATGATTACCAGTCACGGTTATAGAGATATACTGCACATTGGTCGCCACCAAAGACCCGAAAATTATTCGATTATGCAAGATATTCCATGGCAAGCTAGACCATTAGTTGCCAGACACAATAGATTGACAGTAAAGGAAAGAATCGCCCCACCTGACGGTAAGGTATTAATACCTCTCGATAAAGTAGGTGTAAAAAAAGCAGCAAAGGAGTTTAAGCAAAGAGGAATTAAGTCAATTGCTGTTTGCTTTCTATTTTCTTATATCGACCCTAAACACGAGGAACTGGCTAAAACAATTATCAATAAGGAATACCCAGAAGCTTTTGTAACGACTTCTGCAAGAGTAGCGCCACAATTTAGAGAATTTGAACGATTCACAACTACTGCAATGAACGCCTTCATTGGTCCAAAAGTTCGAGATTACGTCCAAATGCTAGAACAACGCTTACAAAAATCTGGTCTAGATGCTGATTTACATATTATGGGGTCTAATGGAGGGGTGGCTACAGCACAAACTGTCTCTGATACACCCGTAATCACTCTGCTATCGGGACCTGCAGCTGGAGTTTTAGGAGGTGCTTGGTCAGCAACAAGATCAAAAAAGAAAAAAGTTATAACATTTGATGTGGGCGGAACAAGTGCTGATATAGGTATTGTTTTAGATGGTCATTATAGCGAAGCAACTGCTCGTGACACTTGGATTGGCGGATATCCAGTTCTTGTGCCTATGATAGATATTGGAACTATAGGTGCTGGAGGTGGATCAATAGCACATGTTGATGCTGGTGGTGCATTTAAAGTCGGCCCTAAAAGTTCTGGGTCTAACCCTGGACCTGCATGTTACATGAAAGGAGGGAACCTTCCGACTGTCACCGATGCTAACCTAGCATTGGGCCGTCTCGACCCTAAAAACTTTCTTGGTGGAGAAATGCGCCTTGATCGCAGTGCCGCAAATCAAGTTATTAGTAGGCTTGCTAAACAACTGGGGATTAATAAAAATGAAGCGGCCGAGGGAATCCTTACTATTATGAACTCTAATATGGCTAATGCAATACGAGCAAAAACCGTTCAAAAGGGACTTGACCCTAGAGAGCTTTCCTTAGTTGCCTTTGGTGGAGCGGGACCACTCCATGGAGCAGAGGTTGCTGATATGCTTGATATACCAGAAGTAATCATTCCTTCATACCCAGGTATAACTTCAGCAGAGGGTCTGCTAACAACAGACCTTAAATATGATCAAATAAAAACAGAGTTTCAGGTGAAAGATAAATTAGACTTAAGTCGTTTAAACAAAGACTTTAAAAATTTATCTAAAAGTTTATCGGAACAATATAAAGTTGATGGTATTGGTTCTAACAAAATTAAACAATTTCGTTTTGGAGATCTACGATATGTCGGTCAAGGTTACGAATTAAGAATACCATTCCCAGATGGACTTCTAACAAAGAGTACTATCGAAAAGGTGTGGGCTGCTTTTCATAAACAACATAAACGTGAATATGGGCATTTTTTTAATGATAGCCCAATTGAAATTGTAAATATCCGCCTTACTGGCATTGGTATAATGCCAAAGGTATCTGCCCCTAAAACTAAAAGCAGTGGGAAGATATCTTCAGCAGTATTAAAAATTTCTCCATCAGTTTTTCGAATAAATAAAAAACTTAGAACAATCGATACAAAATTTTATGATCGAAATTCCCTACCGGCTGATAAAGTGTTCAAAGGACCTGCAATAGTTTTACAAAAAGATACTACTACCGTTGTGCCACCTACTTGGATTGCAAAGGTAGACAAGGCTTCAAATCTAATTTTGTCCAAGTTTGGTAGCAAGAAGGGCTAATAAAATGACAAGGTCAAACAAAAAACTAACAGATAGTATAAAAAAAGTTGGTAAATCATCACGCCTAAAGTCTATTGATCCTGTTACAGCTAATGTCATTCAGGGAGCCCTAGAAAATATTGCCGTTGAGATGGGTTACAAACTTATGCGAATGTCATATTCAAGTATTATTAGGGAATCAGAGGATTTTGGAGCTGCAATTATTGACAACAAATGTCAGCAACTGTGCGAGTCACGTCATAGTACCCCTCTTCAAAGCGGACCAATACCAGGATATGTGAAGGGCGTTATTGGACTGTTGGGTGAACGGGGTGAAGAAATCAACCCAGGTGATGTTATAATTCACAACTCAGCATATCATGGGGCAAGCCATGGACCCGACGTTGCATTTTTAGTCCCAGTATTTTTCAGAAAAAAACTAGCTGGATTTTCTGTAACCACCGCACACCATTTAGATATAGGAGCACTCAGCCCAGGTAGTTGCGGTATTGTTGATGCAATGGACGCTTATGCAGAAGGATTACAATTCAAGGCCTTAAAGGTTTATGATAAAGGGCAAAGAAATGAACCGATGTGGCAATTTCTAAGAGATAATATACGTGCCCCTGACTTAGTGGTTGGTGACATGGAAGCTCAAATAGCAGCTTGTAGAATAGGAGCAGAGCGATATCTAGAGCTTATTGAGCGTTATGGTCAAAAAACAGTCGAGGCCGCTTCTGAGGAGTTAATGAGCTACTCAGAAAGATTAATGCGTGGAGCTATTTCAAGTTTGCCAGATGGTAAATATAAAGCAGAGGGACATCTTGATGGTTTTTTAGATGATCCTGAACGTCGACATTACAAAATAGTTGTTCAATTATTAGTAAAAGGGAGCAATATGACGGTCGACCTGAGTGGAACTTCCCCTCAATGTGATGACCGACCAATAAACATGCCGCTTGAAGGAACTGTAGATTGTGCTATTTGGCTAACCATACGTTCAATACTTTTGGATAGTACAAGTTTTGGACACATTCCCCAAAACAGCGGGTTGATTAGACCAATAGAAATTGTAGCTCCTAAAGGAACTTTAGCAAATCCATCTTTTCCCGCCCCTACTATAGCTAGGTTTGTATCAGGTAACATAGTTGCAGATACTTTAATGAAAGCCCTTGCTAAGGCTGTTCCAGATAAAGTAAGTGCTGGAGTTGGGAACCTTAAAGTTGTTGCTTTTAGTGGATTGAAGGAGGGGAACCATTGGGTTCATATGGATATCCATGAGGGCTCATATGGTGGAAGGCTTGGTAAGGATGCAATGGATGCTGTTGATACCCTATATGCAAATACACGAAATAATCCAATTGAAGACATAGAGTCTCACCTCCCCTTACGTGTCAGTCGATATGAGTTAAGGAATGACTCAAGCTCACCTGGAAAATGGCGTGGTGGGATAGGGTCAATCAGAGAAGTAACATTTTTGGAAGATAGTTTTATTTCAATTGAAGGAGATGGTCATGCCTTCAAGCCTTGGGGATATGCAGGAGGCAAAAATGGCAAGCCTGCCAAAGTTGTATGGCATAGAAAAAATGGCACTAAAGTGTCATTACCATCTATGATGCCAAACAAAGCTGTTAAGGCCGGAGAGAGTATTACCCTTACCGGAACTTGCGGTGGAGGATATGGAAATCCTCTACAACGGAGTCCTCAACAAGTAAAAAAAGATATATCAGACGGGTTTGTTTCTATAAAAACGGCAAAAACTGAGTACGGGGTAATCCTAACCCGGCAAGGTAATATTGATAAAATAGCAACTAAGAAGGCAAGAAAAAGGCTAAGAGTAAAAAATCGGGGAGCTAACCTATGAGAATAAAAGTTATTAATCCAAATACCACAATGGTAATGACAGAAGGTATAGGTGATGCAGCTCGAATGGTAGCTAGAGAAGGTACAGAAATCATCGCAGTTAGCCCAGACTTTGGTCCAGCCTCAATCGAGAGTTACTACGATGAATATGTAGCTGCTACTGGCGTTCTTGATGAGGTTCGGAAAGGAAGTGAAGAAAATATCGATGCATATGTCATAGCTTGTTATGGTGATCCGGGTCTTCACGCGGCAAGAGAACTAACGGAAAAGCCAGTGATTGGTATAGCTGAGGCCAGCTTATATATGGCTGCAATGTTGGCGGGTCGTTTTGCAATTGTAACGGTTATCCCAAGAATACATATGATGTTGGAAGAGATGGTTAGAGGATATGGTATGAGCCACAAGTGCACAGATATTTATTGTACTCCACTATATGTTCTAGACATAGAGAAAGATCCGGCTTGTTCAATAGATAAACTACGAAACGAGGTGCGACGAGCTGTAAGAGAAGGTGGTGCGGAAGCAGTTTGCCTTGGTTGTGCCGGCTTTGCTGCATTTGCTCAAGAACTAGAAGATGAACTTGGTGTCCCAGTCCTCGATGGTGTAGTTTGCGCAACAAAACAAGCAGAAATAATGGTGGAGCTTGGAAAATCTACATCAAAAGCAATGACTTACCGCCCTCCAGAAAAAAAGGCTTTCAAAGGTATGTTTATGAACTTTACAACAAATTCGTAAAAACAAGTTGCTGAATGACTCTGCTTGAAGGGAATTAGAGAATCATTAATCATGAAAGAATCCTTCTTTCAAATTGAGACAAAAAACAAAGAATAGTGTAAATGAGTAGTTTTTTAAACTTAGTATGGAGATCTAAAGAACAGTGATACCAAGATACTCTCGTCAACAAATGCAGCAGATCTGGGAGCCGGAAAACCGCTTTAAGATCTGGTTTGAAATTGAGCGGCATGCTCTTGAAGCTCAAGTTAATCTTGGACTTGCGCCAAAAAGCGCACTTAAAGATATGGACCGTGCCGGTCGTGTGTCTATGTCAAAAATTGTAGACCATAAAAAAATAGAGAAAATAGAAAGAAAAACACGCCACGACGTTATTGCTTTCTTAACAAACCTTGCAACTTATGTAGGGAAAAACTCTAGATTTGTGCACCAAGGGCTTACATCCTCAGATGTATTGGACACATGTCTTGCAGTACAAATGACTCAGGCTACTGACTTAATTCTTAAAGACATTGAATCTATACTAATTGCATTAAAAAATAGGGCTTTAGAACATAAAAATACTATTTGTGTAGGACGAAGCCATGGCATCCATGCAGAACCGACAACTTTTGGATTAAAACTTGCTGGGCACTATGCTGAGTTTGAAAGAAATCACGCAAGATTATTAAGATCCCGAGACGAGATAGCGACATGTGCTATATCTGGTCCAGTAGGCACCTATTCAAGTGTTGATCCGAAAGTAGAAAAACATGTTGCAAAACGCCTAGGACTGAAGCCTGAACCACTATCCACACAAATAATACCAAGAGATAGACATGCAGCTTGGTTTTCCGTAATTGGTATCATAGCGGGTTCTGTAGAAAGACTTGCTATTGAAATTCGCCATTTACAGAGAAGTGAAGTAAGAGAAGTAGAAGAATATTTTGCTAAGGGGCAAAAAGGATCATCAGCTATGCCTCATAAACGTAACCCAATATTAACAGAGAATCTAACTGGGTTATCACGAATAGCACGTGCTGCAGTCACGCCCTCACTTGAGAATATAGCCCTGTGGCATGAACGTGACATTTCTCACTCTTCAGTTGAACGGGTTTTTGCTCCAGATACCTCAATAGCTATTGACTTTGCACTAGCCCGCTTGGCAGAAGTAATTCAAAATCTAATAATTTATCCTGAAAATATGCTCTCTAATATGGAACATTTAGGAGGACTAATACATAGTCAAAAAGTATTACTAGCTTTAGTAAATTCTGGAATGAGCCGCGAAAGTGCATATAAGCTTGTGCAAAAAACAGCAAACAAAGTTTGGGAGGAAGGTGGTTCTTTTGAGTCATATCTATATAAAGAATCCTCAGTCACCAAACGCCTATCTAAACAAGAAATTCATGAACTATTTAAATCAAAACCATACGTGAAAAATGTAAACACAATATTTAAACGGGTATTTAACAAATAAAAATAAAAAGCTGCTAAAAAAAGACCTAAATTTAGGAGTAATGTATTATGAAGAATGGAATGGCACTGAAGGAACATATAGCCGTCGTAACAGGTGCAGGAAGCGGTATTGGTCAAGCAATGGCAATAAGATTAGCTAAGGAAGAGATACCTACAGTAGCAGCAGACCTAGACTATGAAGCAGCATTAAAAACGGTTAATACAATTGAATCATTGGGGGGTAAGGCAACTGCTGTAAAAGGAGATGTTTCTCAGGAAGAAGACGTAAAGAATATTTTTGATCATTGCACCAGTGAATATGGTCCATGTACGCTTCTATGTAATAACGCAGGTCATGCTCAACAAAAATCATTTCTAGATATTACAGTAGAAGATTTTGATCATATGATTGGAGTACACATGCGTGGAATGTTTATGTGTGCAAAAGCCGTATTACCAAACATGTTAAGTTCAGGAGATGGCGTTATTATTAATACTGCTTCACAACTTGGCTATCTAGGAGCCATTGAGCTAGCACACTATGCTGCTGCCAAAGCAGGTATAATTGGTTTGACTCGTTCAATGGCAAGGGAATTTTCAAAAACAGGGGTGAGAATATTTGCAATTGCTCCTGGAGCTACCCGTACTCCAATTTTTGACTCAATATCAGATGATTGGCTAAAAGCTAAAGCTGCTGAATTGCCGCTAGGGCGCTTTGCAGAACCTGTAGAAATTGCAGAAACAGCAGTATTCTTAGCTGGTCCACTCTCTGCTGCCTTTGTAGGTCAAACCCTCAACCCTAATTCTGGGGATATAATGGTATAAACTTGTAAATTAATATTTCAAAATACCCACTCAATTAATATTAATATGATCGGAAACTCTTATGAATGATAACAAAATGGTTATTATTACTGGTTCAGGTATAGGAATTGGTAGGTCTACTGCTAAGGTCTTTGGTGATGCAGGATGGCACGTTGTCGTAACTGATATACTTGAAAAAGAAGGTCAGGAAATAAGAGATGAAATAATTAGCAATGGCGGCTCAGCAGAGTTTCATCTTCTTGACGTCACCAGTAGCGCAGAGGTAACCAATGTTGTTCAATCTGTTGAAGAATCTCATGGGCAACCATTTTCAGCAGCAGTGGCAAATGCAGGCATAGCGCATAAAGTTCCATTTGATGAAATGACAGATGAGAAATGGGCACATACTCTTGATGTTGACCTTACAGGAGAGTTTAGACTTATACGTGCAGTAGCGCCTGGAATGAAAAAAGCAAAAAAAGGGTCTATAGTTTGCGTTTCATCCGTTATGGGAACAACTTATGGCTGGCATGACCATATACAATATAATGCTGCAAAAAGTGGGGTGGTAGGGCTTGTCCGTGGTCTAGCATGTGACCTTGGTAGTCATGGTATTCGCGTAAACGGTTTAGCACCAGGTTTTATAAGAACAGCTCAAGCATTATCAACAGTTCATTCTTTAGGACCAGAAGGACTAGAAAAAGCTGCAGAATATATTCCACTTGGTCGGGTTGGTGAGCCTGATGAGATGGCTGATGTTATAGTCTTTATGTGTTCAGAAGGTGCTCGTTATTTAACAGGTCAAACAATTATTGTTGATGGTGGCGTTACTGTGGGACGTTATTAGGTAATACTAAAATACAATAATTTTTTTGATCAAAAAAACCTCTAAGTTTCACGAGCAAAATCTTTATAATACAAGACAGTACCTAACTATATTTATTA
>Ga0114933_10004766_pt1 | contig 12544 bp, 13 predicted proteins | sample 4SBtaG_FD_89691 | JGI IMG/M metagenome (GOLD analysis project Ga0114933, IMG submission 89691) | Deep subsurface microbial communities from Kolumbo volcano to uncover new lineages of life (NeLLi) - 4SBTROV12_W25 metaG | ecosystem: Environmental > Aquatic > Marine > Volcanic | place: Kolumbo...
CAGCCCGGACGGGTCTCGGAACATGGACGCGCTCGTGGCGGGGTACACGCAGCGCTGCGCGGTGGAACGCGCGGAGGCGAGCTTGCCCTGACCACGGGCGGAACGGAGAGGTCGAGGCCGGGTGTGCAGCCGCGCGGGCTTTGGGAGTATCGTCACCGGACGATGCGTTGCGTGGCCGCCACCTTGACCCTAGCGCTTCTTTGCGCCGCGCCGGCCAGAGCCCAAGAGCCTGTGGAGCTCCTCGAGGAGCACGGCTGCACCGCGTGTCACAGCGTCGACGGCAGTACGGGTCCTGGCCCGACGTTCGCCGGCCTCTTCGATCGGGAGAGCACGGTGATGACGGATGGCGTGCGCCGGACGGTCGTCGTCGACGACGCGTACGTCACGAGCTCGATCCGCACTCCGGCGATCGACGTCGTCGATGGCTTCAGCGCCATGCCGGACTTGCACGTATCGGATGCTGCGTCGCGTCAGCTGGTCGTCGCGCTGCACGAGCTTCGCCCGGAGGAGCCGCCGTTCGAGACGCTCTGGCTGCTCGCGTTTGGCGCAACCGGCTTCCTGCTCCTTCACCTCTTGCTCTCGTTTCACCCCATCCGCAGCTGGCTCGTCGCCAAGCTCGGGGCCAAGCGATTCGCGGGCGTCTTCTCGCTCGTCGTGCTGGTGCCTTTCGGGTTCATCTTCCCGGGCTGGTACTACCGGCCGTTCATCCCTCTGTGGGAGCTCGGCGCCTGGGCTCGGTGGGTCCCGAACGTCGTCATGCCGATCGCTTTCTATCTGCTGATCGCCGGCTACACGACCAAGAACGCGGCGACCTCGGGCCAGGAAGACGCGGTCGACAGCGGGCCGCGCGGAGTAACGACCATCACCCGGCACCCCGCCCTCTGGGGTTTCGGGCTCTGGGGACTCGCTCATCTCTTTCCGAACGGTGACGCGGCGAGCCTGCTGCTCTTCGGGAACATCGCTGCCCTGGCTTTGCTCGGCATGCTGCACATCGATCGCCGCCGATCCCGCACGCTGGGCGAGCGCTGGGCGGGGTTCCTTCAGAAGACCTCGATCTTGCCCTTCGGAGCGGTGCTCGGAGGACGCGTGAAGCTCGACCTCTCGGGCCAATGGTGGCGCTTCCTCGCCGCGCTCGTGCTTCACGGCGCGATGCTCGCGGCGCACGAATGGGAGTTCGGCGTCTCGCCCTTCCCCTACTTCTGACTCGATTCGCCGGGCGCGCGGTCGCTATGATGCGGCGAATGCGCCGCGCAAATCCCGAGTTTCACAGGGAGCCGAGATGACCAACCCCGTCGAGGTGATCGAAGGCGAAGGGGCGGTGCTGATCACCTGCGAACACGCCACCCAGAGCATGCCCGAAGGCTGGTCGTGGCCCGAGCAAGACAAGTGGCTCATCGGGACACACTGGGCGTACGACATCGGCGCCCGCTTTCTCACGCTGGAGCTCGCGGAGCGCATGGGCGCCGGGGCGGTGCTCTCGCGCTTCTCGCGCATGATCGTCGATCCCAACCGGCCCGAAGACTCCCCCACGCTCTTCCGCGAGACGGCCGAGGGGCGTCAGGTTCATCTCAACACCACGCACCTGACCGCGGCTGAGCGCACCAAGCGAATCGACGGGCTGCTCCGGCCGTACCACGCGGCGCTAGACGCCGCGGTGCGACAGTCCAAGGCCCAAACGCTGCTCGCGATGCACTCGTTCACGCCGATCTACGAGGGCAAGAGCCGAGATTTCGAGGTCGGCGTGCTCTGTGACCTCGATGAGGCGCTGGCAGCGCGGCTGAATGCATCGCTGGTCGCGGGCGGAATCACAGCCGTTCTCAATCAGCCCTACTCGGGCAAGGCGGGACTGATGTACTCGGTCGACCGGCACGCGCGCCAGCACGAGCGGGCGAGCCTAGAGCTCGAGATCCGCCAGGATCTGGCCGTCGATCCGCGATTCCGCTCGCACTTGATCGGACTCGTCGCCGAGTTCTTTCAAAACCAAGATCGAGGCCGCCAGGGCTGAGGCGCGCCTGGTGTGATCGAGGCACCCGCGGTACGAGGGCGGGATGAGACACCGGGCACCCTCCATGATCATGGCACTCCTCGCGATGACCGTCCTGGCCTGCGGCGGCGAGAGCGAGAGCGCGGCATCGTCGGTGAGCAGCGGGAACGAGGCCAACGCCGAGGAGGCGCGGAGCCCAGATCCAGAGGCACCCTCGCTCCTGAGCGTGGGCACCCTGGCGCCCGACTTCTCGGCCCCTGACCAAAGCGGTACGCCGCGCGATCTCGCCAGCGAGCGCGGGCGCCCCGTCGTGCTCTATTTCTACCCACGGGACGCCACGCCGGGCTGCACGGTGGAGGCCTGCGCATTCCGCGACGCGTGGAGCGACTACGAGTCGCGCGGCGTCACGATCTTCGGCGTCTCGGTGGACGACGTGGCCTCACATCGAGCGTTCGCGGAAGAACATGAGTTGCCCTTTCCGCTCATCGCCGATGTGGACCAGACCATCACGGACGCCTACGGCGCGCGCGCCACCCAAGGCGACGTCGTCTACTCGCGGCGGGTTACGTACATCATCGACGGCGAGGGCCTGATTCAGCACGTCTTCGAGGACGTGGATCCGGGGGTGCACTCGGAGCAGGTGCTCGCGGCCGTCGACGCGCTCTAGTCGGGCGAGAGCGCCGCGCTCAGCCGGCCATCAACGCCAGCTCGGTCGCGTCACAGCAAGCCAGGAGCGCCTGCTGAAGCGGAGAACCAGCGTTCTTGTGCCACGTCTCGGGCGGCTTCGCGCGGGGGCGGTCCGTGATCACCCGAAGACGGGTCAGCGGATGAGCGGAGTCGAGGCCGAAGACAGACGCGGCATTGGGCGTGAGCGTTTGTGCCATGACCCATCCAACGGTCGCTTGGCCCAGAGGTTGAGTAGAAAGTTCCGCCCGGCCCGGTTTTTCAGTGCGGGGGGCGCGACCAGGATTCTGGCCCGGGTTGGAATTGTGGCTCCCCGCGGTCGACGTACTTCCGAGAGAGCGGGCGGCCGGATGGGTCGCCTGTCGGAGGGACCAGGACGATGCAGCGAACCATGATCATGGCAGCGCTCTGTTTGGCCGCGTGCGGCCCAGCGAGCCACACCGCACCGGACGGCGGGACAACGGGCGTTGATGCAGAGGCGCCACCGATCGGCAGCAGCGCGCAAGCCTTGATCGGACCGGAGGGCGGCATGGTCGCGCTCGGGGACGCGCAGCTCGAGGTCCCGGCGAGCGCGCTGACCGAGGACACGATGATTCGAATCACCGTCACCGACCGCGTCGTCGAAGACCCCTTTGTCGGCTTCTCCCCGGTGTACCGATTCGAGCCCGCTGGGCTTCACTTCCGGACCCCTGTGCGCGTCTCGATCCCCTTCACGGGCAGGCGAGAGACGGCGACGATCTACTGGACGGTCGACGAGAGCGGCGCCTTCGCTGCCTTGGACACCGAGATCGTCGAAGGCCGCGCGGTAGCGCAGACAGAGCACTTCTCGCAGGCGTTCGTCGGCACCGCCTGTACCGGCGACTGCTGCGGTCGAGGCCGCGGTGAGCTGGACGTGCTGCTCTCGGTCGACAGCTCCAACTCCATGACCGAGGAGCAGAGCAAGCTCGCGTCACAAATCCCGCACATCGCGCGCGTGTTCGCCACCGGGGACATCGACGGTGACGGCGTGCAGGACGTGCCCGCCGTCCGCAGCGTGCGCATCGGAACGGTCAGCGCAGACCTCGGCACCGGCGGTCACGTCGTCCCGACCTGCGAGCGAGCGGAGTTCGGGGACGATGGGATCCTGACCACCAACGGACGGACGGCGATCTCTGGCTGCCTCGCGAGCTACCCCGCTTGGGCGGAGCTGGGGGCCGGCGCGTCGCCCTCCGACGTAGACGCCTTCGTCTCGCAGGTGACCTGCACCGCGCAGCTCGGCACCGGCGGCTGTGGTTTCGAGCAGCAGCTCGAGAGCGTGGTCAAAGCGGTCACGCCCTCGACCTCACCGCTCGTCTTCTACGGCGGCACGAGCGGCCAAGCCGACCGCGCCAACGCGGGCTTCCTGCGCCCTGACGCCATCCTTGCGACGCTCATCCTGACGGACGAGAACGACTGCAGCGCCGTCGACCCCGATCTCTTCAACCCGAGCAGTGCGACCTACGGCAGCACGGACCTGAACCTGCGCTGTTTCAACTACCCGGCCGCGTTGCACGACACGAGCCGCTTCGCAGACGCGCTGCGCTCCTCGCGCGCCGACCCGAGAGACGTCGTCTTTGGCCTGATCGGTGGCGTGCCGCCCGACCTGGCCGGCGCGGATCCCAGGGCGATCCTCGCCGACCCTCGCATGATCGAGCACGTGGACCCCGCGAGCCCCAACCGGGTGGAGCCGACCTGCGTGTCGTCCACCGGGATCGCGATGCCGGCGAGCCGCCTCGTCGAGGTCGCTGGTCAGCTCCCCGGCTCCACCGTGCACTCGATCTGCGCCGACGACTTCACCCCTGCGATCGACGCGATTCTCCGGCGGGTCGCGGACCGCGTCAGCGGTTCTTGCGGAGCGCCTTGAGCCCACCACCCACACACCACCCCAGCCAAGCGCCGGGGCCCTCGAGGCCCCGGCGCGCGGCGTTTCCGTCGCCTCTTTTGTTCCTCGTGGGCGCTCGCGCATGTTCTGATCGGCCATGCGCACCGCCCTCCTCCTGCCTCTCGCCATGCTCGCCCTACTCGCGCTGCCGACCTCCCTCGCGCGGGCTGACGTGCTGCCCGAGTGCCCCGAAGGTGAGCGGCCCGACTGCTCTCCGAGCGAGCACCACCACGGCTGCGGCGGGTGCGTCGAAGACGAGGAAGCCGAGTCCTCGGGCGGCTGCTCGGTCAGCCTCTCGGCGTCCCCGATGCCCTCCTCGTTCGCACTCGCGCCACTCGCTTGGGTGCTCGTGCGACGACGTCGAGGCACTCACTCGCAGAGGAACGTGAGCACCGGCTCGAAGACGTCCTGATCGGCGAACCGACCGATCGCGAGATCCCCGTGCCCGTAGTCGGCCGCGGCCCCGGAGTCGAGGCCGATGACCTGAATCGACTTGCGGGTCTGCACGTCCGCGCCCCAGTGCTCGAAGGCCAGTCTCACCGTCTCGGGGGGAGCGATTCGGTCACCCGCGCCGGCGACGAAGAGCGCCGGGGCCGCCATGTGGCGCAGCGTCGGGAGGACGGACGCACCGTCGAAACTCACCCGGCCTTCGTCCTTGGAGAACCGCACGAGCTCAGCCGCGAGGCCGCTCGGTATGTTGACGAACCCATTCACCAGGGCGTACCCGGCAACCCCCTTCTCGACGTTCTCCGGGTTGTAAATCCAACGGTGGATCGGGGTGTGGATGAGGTCCGCGCCGAACGCGAGGAAGTTGCTCACCATACGCAGCCGCAGCGTGGGCACGATCCATCCGGGAACGAAGCGCGCGAGGGTCGAGAGCGTCGCCAGTGGTGGTTGGACCCGCGCCGGAGAGCCAATGACGACGACGCGACGCAGACGGTCATCGCCAATCGTCGTGCCCGCGGCGGCGTAGATCAGCATGCCGCCCATCGAAAAGCCGATGTAGTCGACCCGCTCGGCCCCGGTGCGCGCGCACACCTCCTCGATGCCGCGACGCAGATCGTGGCGGGCCATCACCTCGAAGGTCGCGTCCCGCTCCTCACTGAACGAGAGGTCCTCGCGCGCACACCGCAGCGTGAGCAGCCAGACATCTCGCCCCGCAGCGGCGAGGTATCGACCGAGCGAGAGATCCTCGGTGAGATCGTTGTTGCGGTGGTTCAGGGCGAGCCCGTGAACCAGCAGGATCGGAGGATCGCTCGACCGCTCGACGGGCGCGGGAAGTCGCCGCAGCTCGACGACGCTGCCGTCCTCGGTGCTCAGCCTCTCGTGCTCATCGTAGGGGAGCTCGAGCGTGAGCCGGTGGACCCAATACCGGTAGTGAAGCCAGCTCGCGAGGAGGAAGATCAGCGCGGCCGCGAGGACCGAGATCAGCAGCGTCATCCACATCAGCGCCTCCGAAACTCCGCGACGGCCGCGGTGGTCGGGTTGACCATCACGACGCCCTCCTCGGCGTCGACGAGCACGCGGTCCCCACCGCGCGCCCACGCAAAGAGGCCGCCGACCCCGTGCACGACCGGTAGGTCCGCGGCCGAGCAGATCTTGGCCGCGAGCCCCGCCGGGTCCGCGAACCCGCCGAGCGCGAGCGCCGAGACCCGGTGCGCGAGCGCCGTGAGCACGAGCATCACGGGCAGCTCATCGGAAAGCAGCAGTGCCGCCCCCTGGGACGGCATGCGCTGGTCCACCGCGTTCAGCGCGACCTGAAGGCAGATGGCCTCGACCTCGGCGCTACGCCCGGTGGAGACCTCGCTCGGCGCGCCGCTGACCAGGTACGGAGCACGCGCGTACGCTTGGGCGACGTCCCGCATCGCCAGCGCGGGGTTCGGCTCCGCCCGCGCCCGCTCGTCCGTCAGGCGCCGCAGGATCTGATCCTGAAAAACGAGCATCAGCCCGTCCAGGCTGGCTCGGGCGGCTGGCTCGAGGTCCAGCCCGTCGCTCGTTCGGCGCAGGTGCTTCTCGAGGCCGTCGAGCGAGCGAAGCAGGTGCGCTGCCCGCTCCTCCGCGTCTGCTACGTCGCCCAACCCTCGCGCCCGCGCCCGTGCCGCGAGGCCCTCGAACGTCGGCGGCGTCTCGACCCGGCCGAGCGCGGTGGCGCCCGAGAGCCCGCGGCCGCGCAGCCGGGCGTGCCGCGGTGACTCGATCGAGGCGTCATCTTCACGACGAGACCGGGATCGCTCGAGCGCGTAGGCGAAGCTCGTCGAGAGCGCCGTCGCCAAGACGACCTCTTCGTCCGAAAACGGAGAGCCGCTGCGACGCTGCAACACCAGCACCGCCTCGGTCCGGTGTCCCACGAGGATGGGCATGGCCAAGAAGATCGGGAAGGCGTCCTCACCGATGCCGGGCACGGGCTTGTAGTGCGCGTCTTTGGGGGCAGCCATCGCGGTCACGGGGCGCATGACCTCCGCTGCGAATCCGGTGATCCCCTCCCCCACCGAGAGCCGAACCTGGTCGATCGCCGCTCCAGGAAAGCCGACGTTGGCGCGCAGCACGAGCGAGTCATCGACGCGCACGTAAATCGAGGCGACCTCAGCGCCGATCACCGCAGCGACCTCGCTGCAAAGCACGCCGAGGACCTCTGCCGCCGGCCGCGGACGAGCCGCCTCGTCGATGAGCGAGAGCACCTTCTCGACGCGCTCGGCGGACGCGCCCTCGTGAACCCTGACTTCCACGCTCATCGAGGCGCAGTATAGGGACCGCCAACGCCCGGGCCATCCGGCGACCCAGGGCCCTCAAAAACCGCGTTCGAGGTGAGAAGAATGCACACGCGTGAGGTCGGCGCCCGTGTGCTACACCGTGGTGAGTGAGTCAGGGACGAAAACGGCGTCGCAGCCGGGAGCAGACCAGGGACCGTATGCTCGAGGCAGCCGTGGATCTGCTGCGGAGTGAGGGTCTGCCGTCGCTGACCACCGTGCGCGTCACCCGCGAGGCCGGGATCGTGCAGTCAGGCTTCTACGCCCACTTCAAGAACCCGGAGCACCTGCAGCAGGAGCTGGCAGATCGCGCCGGGCGCGAGCTTCGCGAACACATGGCCACCTGGATGGCGACCATGCGCGCGAGCACCGCCGAAGAGGGGTCCCTGGCGGCGAGCTACGAGCAGGTGCTCACGCTTTTTCGGGACCAAACGTCGCTGATCGATCTCTTCCTCCGCTTCCGGCGGAGCAATTCCCCGATGGGCAAGGTGCTCGGGCACCTGCACACCCAGCTTCGCGCGGACTTCTTCCAGTACCTGCGTGAGCACGCCGGCCCCCCGGAGACGATCCGCGCTCACCTCGGCACCATCGGGGTGCACGCGGACACGCTCGTCGCGGCCCTGCTCGGCGTCGCGGAGGGCATCGTCGACGGACGGGTCGCCGATCTCGGGACCGCCTCACGCGAGCTCGCTGCGCTCACCCACGCGCCACTCACCGCGCTGGTCCGCTGAGCGCGCCCTCACTTCGCGTCATCTCGGGTGATGAGCCGCTCGCCCACGCCCACCTGAATCGGCAGCGACGCTCGCTCGACGACCTCATCGAAGTCTCGACCCGCGAACGCGTCGAGCCGAGACACGCCATCACGCGTCACCTCGAACGCCAGAATCGCCCGCTCGCTCCGCTCCTCGGTCCCGATCAGGGCTCTCGGGCCGCCGCCGAGGCACGCCATCGATACCAGGCGCAGCGGACCTCGGCGGCCCGGGTAGTAGGCGTGGTGATGACCGCTGACGAAGAGCGCGACGTTCCGCCGACGCAGGATCGCCTCGAGGGCCAGGTCCCCGATGTACTCACGCTCGCGGCCGACCGTGAAGGGGTGCAACGGGACATGGCCGAAGACGACCCGGACGGGCTGGTCCGTGGCGGCGAGCACAGCGTCGAGCCAACGCATCTGCTCCTCGCCGAGCGGGCCAACCGTCGTCGCGTCGAGGGCTACGAAGAGCGCGGGCCCGGCCTCGAAGGCGTAGCGGAAGGGAAAGTGCTCGGCGTCGACCCAATGCACCACCGGGCGCCGCTCGGCCCACGCCGCTGCGTAGGCGCTGCGCTCTCGCCCGAACCGCCGGTAGCCGGAGGCGTCATGGTTCCCTGGAGCGACGGCGAAGGGAATCGACGCCGCGGCCAACGGCTCGCTCACGGCCGCGTGAAAGCCCCTCCACATCGCTGCGTAGTCGAGGCCGCGGCGCTGCCCGGCGACCATGTCGCCGGTGGAGAGCACGAGATCGGGATCCATCTCCAGCACCCGGGAGACCGCGGTGTGTACCGGGTCACCGTACCGGGTCTGCCCATGGGCGCCGTTGAGGTCGCTGATGACGACCACCCGCAGCGGTGGCGTGTCGAACGAACCCTCTGCCTGCACGCTCGTCGGGGGTCGCTGCGCCGGCAGGACGCCCTCCGCGGTGCACCCCAGGAGCAGAAAACAGGATGCCAACAACCGCACGGCCTTCACCATCGTACAACGCCCGAGGTTGCTGCACCTCATCCCGAGCTGAGAGAATGCGTCCGGGTTCGCTGCCGTCGGACCCGCAGGAGACGACGACGATGCGAGCTCGATGGGTGGTTCTCACGCTGATCTGTTCCGTGGCCTTCGCGGCCGGGTTTCGCCCCGACGAGGTCTACGCCCAGGAAGGCAATGAGGCCGAAGTTCAGTACCGACTGGCCCTGCGCCACAAGCGCGCTGGCCGGGACGCCGAGGCGCTGGCCGCGGCCCGCGAGGCGGCCCGTCTGCGGCCCGACCACGTCGCCGCGCACTTCACCATCGGCGCGCTCGAGCGTCGAGCCAGCAACCTCGACGCGGCGCTGACGGCCTTCTCGCGGGTCGTCCAGCTGGAGCCCACCAACGGGCCCGGTCACGCCATGGCCGGCGCGGTCCTGGCGCGACTCAACCGCTGCCCGGAGGCCATCGAGCACCTGCAGCGCGCCACGCAGATCAACAACCACGACGTACCGAGCTGGGGAAACCTGGGTGCCTGCCTGCGCCGCACCCGGCGCAACGAAGAGGCGATCACCGCGTACCAGCAGGGGCTCGAACACAACCCTGCGAACCCCGATCTTCTCAACAACATCTCGGTCGCCCTGCGCCGGGCCGGAAGGATCGAAGAGGCCATCGCCATGGTGCAGTCGGCGCTGGCTCGCGACCCCGAGCAGCCGCAGTTCAACATCAACCTCGCGACCATGTATCGGCGACAGGAGCGGTGGGCTGAGGCGGCCCAGCACTTCGAGACCGGTATCCGCGGCATGCCCACCCACCACGGCGCGCTCTTCGACCTCGCCTACTGCTACGAGCAACTCGGTCGGGACCAGGACGCGGTGCGCACCTACCGGCGCTACATCGAAGCGGTACGCCAGAGCGATCCGGAGGGGGCGGCGAGGGCCGAGGAGCGCCTGATCCCGCTGACCGAAGGCTGAACTGATCCTGCCAGCGTCAGTTGGGCTGTTCGGTGGGCCGGAGCAAGATGTCGTGCACCTGCATGTGCGGCGGAGCCGCCAAGGCCCAGGCGATCGCTTCGGCGACGTCGACGTCGTCGAGCACCCGGTAGCGGCCGTAGGTCTGCTCGGCCTTCTCTTCGCTCTGGTGATAGACGGCCGCGAACTCGGTCTCGACGAAACCAGGGCTGATCGCGCTCACGCGGATGGCAGAGCCCAAGGCACGCAGCTCTTGCCTGAGGCCCTCGGTGAGCGAGCGGACGGCGAACTTGGTCGCCGAGTACACGCCGCTGCCCGGGGGCACGCGGTGCGCCGCCATCGACGAGACGTGAAGCACGTGGCCCTCATCGCCCCTCGCGCGCATGTCCTTGACCGCCTCTCGCGTGCAGACACAGAGCGCCAGGACGTTCACCTCCAGCATCTCCCGCCACGCCGCGGTGTCTCCGGTGGTCAGGGGGGCCGCCCGGCCCAGCCCCGCGTTGTTCACGAGCACGTCGATCCCCCCAAAACGAGCCCGCGCCCGCTCGAAGAGCTCATTCATCGAGGCCTCACTCCGCAGGTCCGTCGGACACGCGAGCGCGCACCCGCCGCCGGCTTCGATCTCCTCGACCAGCGCCTCCAGTCGATCCGCTCGGCGAGCTGCCAACACGACGTTCATGCCGGCGTCGCCCGAGCCAACGGCGGCCAGCCGAAGAGCCGCTGCGCGCCCGATCCCGCTCGAAGCCCCTGTGATCAGGGCGGTCTTGCCTCTCCATCGATTCATGACGCTGATTACCACGTGGGCCCGGCGTGGTGCGTCGAGCTATGCTGGGCCCCGTGGCACGCAACCGTATTGGCGCTGCGCTCTTGGCAGCCGGCTCTCTCACCTTCCTCTGGTACGCGCTCAGCTGCCTCGCGAGCGGCTCCGGATGCGGGATCGGACGGACCTTCTTCGTCGCGCCAGCGCTCGGCCTCATGGCGCTACACGCGACCCTCGCCCTGGGCGTCTGGACGGGGCGCGCCTGGGCGCGCTGGATGGGCATCGGTGTGGGTTTCGCGTGGGTGCTCTGCACCTCTTTGATCGCATGCGCAGCCCCTCCCGCGGTCCTGCTCTTCGCGGCGCTCCACGCCCCCTTGCCGCTTCTTCTCGCCCGCCAAGACGACATTCACGGTCGCACGTCCCTGAGCCTCTTGCTCACCGGCATGGCGCTCCCCCTCGCTCTCTCGCTGGGCCTTGGCGAACTGGGGCTTCCCGCCGTGAGCTGGGCCCTGATCGCGGGCTCGGCGCTCGTCGTGTTCGGGGCGGTCGGCATGGCGCGCGGCCGCACGTGGGGGCTCCTGTTGCTCGGAGCGGCCGGGCTGACCTACCTGAGCGCCACCACCATCGACCCCATCATGCTGGAGCGGCAGGCGTTTCAGATCAGCGGGCTGGTCGCCCTCCCATTGCTCGCCGCGCTGGTCCCGTTTCTGAAGCCGATGACGGCGTTCCTCTTTCCAACGCGCTGAGTGTGGCGGCTGCGCGATTGCGTTTGCCGCCGTGCCTGGCTCAGAATCAGCCAGGGTGGCGGAGAGCGACGGTGCAAACGTGAGCGGTGCTGGCGAGACGGGTCCGGACGGCAGCGATGCCCCCGAGAGCAGTGCCGCCCCGGCCACCGCGTCTGAGCTCGACCAGCTGCGCGCCGAGAACCGTTCGCTGAGGGAGCAGCTCGACCGAGCCCTCGCGCCGGCCGCCACGCGCGAGGACCACTTCAATAAGCTCTTCGCGATGAGCCGTGACGGCTACGTGCTCAAGAAGGGCTCGGGCGAACTGATCCGCGCAAACCCCGCGTACGCCAGGATGTTGGGCTACGAGGTCGACGAGCTGAGCGCGGTCTCCTGGCGACAGATCACGCCGGAGCGCTGGCTCGAGTGGGAGATCGAGACCCACGGCGCCCAGCTCATGGAGCGGGGCTTCACGGACCTCTACGAAAAGGAGTATGTGCACAAGGACGGCACGCTCTTTCCGGTCGAGGTGCAGGCGTTTCTTCTCGACCATCCCGGGAACCTCGAGGAGGCAACCATCGCGGCTTTTGTGCGCGACATCTCCGACAAGCGAGAGGCCGAGAGGGAGCGCTCGGCGCTCGAGGAGCGCTTCTTCCAGGCTCAGAAGATGGAGTCCGTCGGCCGGATGGCGGGCGGGCTCGCCCACGACTTCAACAACCTGCTGACCGTGATCAGCGGGTCTGCGGAGCTGGTCGTCGACGAGCTCGGCGAGGCACACCCCGTGGCCGAGCTCGCGCAAGATATTCAGGAAGCTGGGACGCGGGCAGCGGCGCTGACCCGACAGCTGCTCGCCTACAGCCGGCGCCAGGCAATGCACCGGGTCGTGGTTGACATCAACACCATCGTCGGCGGCGTCGAGAAGATGCTCCGCAGCCTCCTGGGCGAAGACGTCACCCTGGCGATAGAGCTGACGGCAGGGCTCGGGCCGGTGCATGTCGACGTAGGCCAGATCGAGCAGGTCCTGATGAACCTCGTCGTGAATGCGAAGGACGCGATCGAGGGCCCGGG
>Ga0114933_10004768_pt1 | contig 12540 bp, 15 predicted proteins | sample 4SBtaG_FD_89691 | JGI IMG/M metagenome (GOLD analysis project Ga0114933, IMG submission 89691) | Deep subsurface microbial communities from Kolumbo volcano to uncover new lineages of life (NeLLi) - 4SBTROV12_W25 metaG | ecosystem: Environmental > Aquatic > Marine > Volcanic | place: Kolumbo...
AAATAGCCGTTGCCCAATCATGAATATTTCTGGCGGAACAGAAATCTGTGGTTGCCTCCTACAACCTTATCCAATTATGGAATTATCTAAATGCTCTCTTGGAGGACCTGCTTTAGGAGTTCATACCGAAGTATATAACGAAGATGGGAAATCAATTCGTGGTGAAATAGGTCACTTAGTATGTACAAAACCAATGCCATCTATGACAAAGGGTTTTCTTTTAGATGATGAGAGATATTTAGAAACTTACTTTTCCCGTTTCCCAAATACTTGGTATCACGGAGACTGGGCGATGGTAGATGAATTCAACCAATGGTTTCTCTTTGGCAGATCTGATGACACAATAAATGTTGCAGGAAAAAGAGTGGGTCCTGCAGAAGTAGAATCTGAACTAATCCGACATCCTTCCGTTATTGAGGCTGCAGTAATAGGAACTCCCCATCCTATTAAGGGAGAAGTATTAACTTGTTTTGTAGTTATTAGAGAAGAATATAAAATAAATGACCATCTTAGGGAAGAATTAAAAGATGAAACTACAAAATATTTAGGAAAAAGTCTTCGTCCAGAAACAATTAAATTTGTAAAAGGATTGCCGAAAACACGTTCATCAAAAATAGTACGTGGGGCAATAAAAAAATTATATTTAGGAACTAGCATCAATGATATAGACACTTCTTCTATAGAAGAACTTTCTCTTTTAGAGGGAATATCAAGGGCAAAATAAATCTTTAAGACGAAATCTCATAAAAATCCTTAACAAACTCAACAACAGCCATACTCTCTCTCACCGGAATTTTAGTTTCTTTAGAGTTAAGTATCGATTCTACAAAATCTAAATGATTTCTGTACATAGAAGAAAGTTTCGAAGGAATTTCGTTTGGAATTACTAAGTCATTTTTAAATTCGGGTTGCTTTATTTCATCTTTATGGGACCAACCAACTATTCCCTCTCCTTCAACAATAGTACAGCTTCCACGAGTGCCATATATAGATAATTGTTCTGGTGAATTTGGATACGTGACAGTAGAAGCAGTCATCACTCCCAAAGTCCCGTTAATGAGTTCAATAATACCAACTGCGACGTCTTCCTCCTGATAATCAGGACGAACCGTCTTCGTAAAACCTGATATTTTCTTGTAGGGACCAAGCATCCAAAGAAGTAAGTCTAAATAATGAATACCCTGGTTCATCAATACACCGCCTCCTGACTCATCGCCCGATGAACGCCAAGGTGCTTGTTTAAAATAATGATCATCTCGATGATAATTTATTGAGATTTCAAATAAAAAGATATCTCCGAGTACATCTTGTTCTAAAGCAATTTTGAGAGATTGCACATCTGGATGGTAACGTTTTTGTGACACCACAGACAAAGTTAATTGATTGTCTTCGAAAAATTGAATTAAAGAGTTACAAGAGTCTATGTCTGTTGCAAGAGGTTTCTCAATAAGTACATGTTTCCCTAACTTACCCGCAATCATTGCCTGTTCGGCATGAAGATATGAAGGTGAAGCGATTAAAACTGCATCAACATCTTCCATATTAATTGCGTCTTCAATTTTTGACGAAAATTGACATTTATATATTTCGGAAAAATCTTTGCCACGAGACTCATCAAGATCGTAGGCAGATACTATTCGTGCATTTGCAATAGATGACAATACCTGCGCATGCCTATCTCCCATAAGACCGCAGCCTATCAATGCAAAACCTATTGAAAATTTTTCTTTCAATTCAACCTCTTTTTAAAAACAGAATAATTAAGAAGTCATCTTTTTTTCTTTTGCAATTAACATTAAATTGCGTGTATATGGAACAAAATTGGGTAAATACGCAAGTACACCTATAATACTTCCTCTTTGGAAGAAATAAATAAGCAGAATAATAGAACCACCTAAACTAAGATACCAAAATATTTCTGGGACGATACTTTTTCCTGCACGCTCACTTTGTATCCACTGCACGAGAAATCTAGAACCGAAACAGGTATTTCCAAGCAACCCAAAGAGTTCCCAAGGTCCCAAATCAAAACCCCAAACTTGCATTATATTCTCCTCTTGATACCAATTAATTTTAATTATTTTTTAAAAGGTGAAATAAACCTTTTCTTGTACCAGTAAATTGCAAGAGTATCTACAAAACCTACAAATATTCTATTACCCATTCCATATTTTGACACTCCAGATTTACGAGGACGATCCTTTATTAAGACTTGATTAACTTGAACCCCGTGAAATTGAAGGATAGTAGGAAGAAATCTATGCATTCCTTTAAAGGGAACGATATCAACAAGTACTTCTTTCCTGAAAACTCTATAAGTACAACCTGCATCTTTAATACCATCCCTCAGAATAGTATTTCTGAAAAGATTTGCGATTTTAGTTGATATTTTCTTACTGAGAGAGTCGGCTCTACTAGGACGAATTCCACAAACAGCACCATATCCCTCTAGAGATTCTATCAAGAAAGGCAGATCAGCCGGATCATTCTGTAAATCTGCATCCATTGTGACCACTAGGTCACCCCGAGTTGATTTAAACCCTGTTAATTGCGCCGCACTCTCCCCTTGATTAATCTTATGAGAAAGCAAAATAATTTCTTCTCTATTTATATCTCGAATTTTCTGAGCAGTAGCATCTGAACTACAATCATCAACAAAAATTACTTCCCAAGAAATATTTAAACTTTCAAGTACGGGATACAATTCATCCCATAGAGAAAAAATATTTTCCTCTTCATTAAAACACGGAATTACGACACTAATACCTAGATCTCTATGCATGAACAAATTCACAATTTTTAAGATTGGAGACGGACAAATTATTTTCTAGAATTTTATTATCAAAGTAAAAAGTCACCTGAGAACGTTTCCTATGCCGATCGTAAGATTTCCATTCTTCAAAATAGCCACAAAAAATAATAAAAAAACAAGACAAAACAATAAAGGAAAAATATATCGATAATTGAATTTTTTGCAATAAAAATAATCTAATACAAAACAGATAAATACAAACAGCAAAAATCATAATCGTAAGAGGAACTAATTTATAATCTAAAAAAGAGAAAATGAAAAAAATAGCTCCACCTAACATAACAAAAAGAATCAACATGTAAGAAATAGTGGAATAATAAAATAAATTTTTCATATTATTTTCAATACATTCTGCTTGTTCGCAAATTACCCTACCAACCATCAACGACAAGAGTGGCAATATTGGCAAAATATAGTGCGGTTGTTTCGCTGGAATTAAGGCAAAGAACAAGAAAACAATTAAAAATGGACAAACCACAAAAATCCATTCGTTTGAAAATAATGTAACTCTCCTTTTCCAAAAAAAGATAAAAGTGATAGGAATAAAAATAGAAAAAGGTAGGAACAAATCCCAAATTCGTAAGAAATAATAATAAAAAGGCTTAAAATGTCGAGCGGTCTCACCAACAATCTTCAGATCAAATGGCTGTCCCCCTTCTAAAAGAAACCAATAAATCGCCTCCTCTGGATTCCAAAGATAAAGAAGCAAGTACCAACTCACAGAAATTAAAAGTGTAAAAAGTGACATAAAGATTACATCCAAAGAGAAAATCCTGCGTAATCTTTTCTTAATCGTAAGAATCGCTAAAACAGGTAATACAACTACAAGAAAAATCACATGCGCTTTCGTAAGAAATGCAATAGTAAATAAAAGATAAAATGAAAAGAAGAGAAAATTACTATAATTTCTCATAATCTTTTGGAAAATATATAAACAAGTAAAACATGAGGCCGAAAAAATCATATCTGGAGCACCTCTTCGAGCTATAACAATAAATAAATAAGCAGAAAAAGTTATAAAAACCGAAAGGTAACCTAATTCTTCTCCACCTAATTCTTTTCCCCATAGATAGACAATAAAAAGCATTAAAAATGCAGCTATTAACGAAGGAATTCTAATAGACGACCAACTAACGCTTCCAAAAAGACGTGAAGCAAATGAAGCCATCCAATGATAAAAGGGAGGTTTTGTTATATATGGTTTTCCATCTATTTTAGGCACTAACAAATCGTTAGTTTTAATCATTTCCTTAACAATTTTAATGCTTCGTATCTCAACAGGAAGTTTTGCAAGGCCACCTCCTAAATTCAGAGAAATCAAAAAAAAAGGAATAAAAAGAATCCATAACTTAAATTGATGAAAAAACCTTAAAGTAAAAGATAAAATAGACTTTTCATGTAACATGACTTAGGAACTTAAATCCATATTAGAAAATTCATTAACTTTGTCTATAACATAATCAACTTTATCATCTTCCATATATGGATAAATTGGCAAAGATAAGACATTATCTCCATAATACTCAGCAACAGGAAATGACCCCTTAGGATAGGATAAGAATTCATAAGCTGGATGAAGATGTACAGGAATAGGATAGTGTAACCCAGTACCAATCCCAGAGTCTTTCAAGAATTTTGACAACTTGTCTCTTTTAGAGGTTCTGATAACAAATAGATGCCATGCTGGAATTGTTTCACTTGGGAAACTTGGTAGAATAAGATCTGGTATATTTTTAAGACCTTCTAAATATTTGTTCGCTACAGAATTTCGCATTTCATTCCATAATTTCAAGAAGGGAAGTTTTATCTTTAAAACGGCAGCCTGAAGTGAATCAATTCTATCATTCACACCTATGGAACTATGAACATATTTTTCTGTTCTTCCATGATTAGCATATGCTCTTATTTTTTCAGCCAAATTTTCATCATTTGTTGTAATGGCGCCACTATCTCCAAAGCCACCTAAGCACTTAGAAGGAAAAAAAGAATAACAGGAAATTAAACCTAAAGTTCCTACTCTCTTTCCATCAAAAAAAGCTCCTTGAGCTTGAGCAACATCTTCAATAAGAGTTAAATCTCTTTCTATACAAATTTCATTCAGTTCTTGAATCGGAGCGGGAGTCCCATAAAGATGCACAGGAAGTATTACTTTAGTCTTTGAATTTATAGATTTTTTCACTGATTCAAGAGAAATCTGTGCTGTATTACTATCGACATCACAAAGAACAGGTCTGAGTCCCGCCTGCACAATCGCTTCTACTGTTGGAACTGCGGTCAAAGTTGTAGTAATTACTTCGGATTTTTCGGGCAACTCTAGCGATTTCAAAGCAAGGATAAGTGCAGAAGTTCCACTTTTAAGACCTACAGAATAATCTCTATGTTCAATATCGCACAATAAATTTTCGAATTCTTCTACAGCAATTCCTCCAATAAAACTCGACGTTAAAATGATATTCTTGAGTTCTGCGTCTATTTTAACTTTAAGATTTGAATACTGAGGAAGTAAATCGACAAAAGAGACTTTCATGAAACTAATCTTCCTTTTCAATTAAACAAAGAAATATAATAAAAAAACTTAACTTTATTTTCAAAATTTCAACTATAAAACCAATTTGATTCTATAAAAAATACAAATTCATGGCGAACTAGAATCTAAAAGAAGTTTCTTATAAATTTTTGATTCTAAAAAATATTAGCATGAAACCTAGCTATATTTAATCGAAAAAAGATAAAATATAGTTTAACTACTCTCGTTAATAATCTTCAGGTGGAACATTGGCAATAAATTCAGAAATTATAATTATATTCCTGATCTGCTCTTTTTTTATTGGATTCTTTAAAAGTACATTTACTACTGGAATAGGATTAGTCCTCTTCCCAATCCTTGCTCTAATATGGCCCACAAAACTCATCCTCGGGATAATCGCTGTTTTAATGTGGTTAACAGACTATTCCGCGGGTTCACTTTTTTGGAAAAAGTGGGAAAGTTCTCTTGTCAAGATAGTTGTTCCTGGATTCTATATTGGAATCTTTATTGGGACATTTCTCTTAATTCAGCTCTCTGATTTTTGGCTCAGAAAATTTCTAGGAATTGCCTGTATTATTTTTTCTTTTTTTCAAATCTGGAATGAAAAGCAAAACAAATCATCCAAATCTAAAGTAAACAACTCTAAACTTAGTAGTTCTACATGTGGTGTAATTTTAGGAATTATTGGAGGTATTACAAGTGCGATGTTCCATGCCGGAGGTTTAATTCTAAGTCTATTTTATCTAAATAGAGGTCTCAAGAAAGTTCCTCTAGTTGCAACAATTATTTTTACGTGGTTTTGGGTAAATCCTTTTAAGGTTATGAATTTTTGGTATCATGATTTAGTAAATAAAGAAATGATTTTCATTGCTATCTTAATGTTTCCTGTGAGTTACTTAGGAAGCTGGATAGGAAGGAAACTTCTATATCTTGTTCCTCAAAACGTTTTTAATTTTGGACTCCTATTTCTAGCTTTACTCACTGCCTCAAAACTTATAATAGAATAATTTCTTAGGAGCAATTGTGCCAATCAAAAGCTATGATAAATCTAAGAAAAATATTATAGACACTGATGTTCATCATGTACCACCTTCTACAAAGTCCCTTTTTCCATATCTTGAAAAACACTGGATAAATTATATTAACGAAACTGGTTATAAATCGTTACCTCAGGTCTCTTACCCAAAAACAGGGCACGGAGGTGTAAGACAAGATTCATTCCCTAAAAATGGTGGTCCTCCAGGCTCTGATCTATCTTTTTTTCAAAAACAAGTTTTAGATGAATATGGAATTAATTACGCAATACTTAATGGAACTTATTACAACGTTTCTTTCTTAGGAATTCCTGAATTCGGTGCTGCTTTAGCATCTGCGCATAATGATTGGACAATAAAAAATTGGCTCGAAAAAGATACGCGTCTTTTAGGATCAATAACTGTTTCTCTAAGTGATCCTAATCATGCTGTCAAAGAGATTAACAGAATTGGTCAAAGAAAAGATATGGTTCAAATACTTTTTCCAGCTGGATCCCATGCTCCATATGGACAGAGAAAATTCCACGAAATTTATCGGATTGCAGAGGATTTAGAACTCCCTATAGCTATTCATTTTGGAGGAACAGGAGTCGGAACAGCTCCCCCGCCAACTGCTGTTGGTTGGCCTACCTATTACATTCAATGGCACACCTCAATGACTCAGGCTTTTATGACACATGTAACTAGTTTTATTTGCGAAGGTGTATTTGAAACTTTCCCAAAATTAAAGATTATCCTTATGGAAGGTGGTGTAGCCTGGATTCCTGGTTTGCTTTGGAGATTAGACAAAAATTATTTAGGTCTCCGTCATGAAATTCCATGGGTAAAAAAATTACCTAGTGAGTATTTCTTTGAACACTTCAAAATTACTACACAGCCTATGGAAGAACCAGAATCCACTCATGATCTCTTACAAATGTTTAGAATGGTAAAAGCTGAGAAAACATTATTTTTTGCCACGGACTATCCCCACTGGGATTTCGATTCCCCCACACATGCTTTACCTAGTGCTATCGATGAAAAAACTAAAGAAAGAATAATGTTCAAAAATGCTAAAGAAACATATAAATTAAATTAATGTTTCAAGTACTTTCCTTGTTTACCAAATAGATACCAAGTGCGATTAAAAAAGAGCCTGTAATCATGAATAATGTTAATGGTTCTGAAAGAATGAGTGCTCCAAGAAAAACACCAAACAAAGGACATAGGAACATAAATGCACTTACCCTTTTTGCTGGGAACTCTTTAATTAACCAAATCCATAAAATTATAGTTAACCCAGTTCCAACAATCCCATTAAAACCAACACCAGTAATCACATTCGAATCGATTGTTATTGGAAGAGATTCATTGAAAAAGAAAGCTAATAAAGCAAATGGGATGACAGCAAATAGTTGAGTCCATGCGGTGATTCTATATGCATCTATACCTATGAGATTCATTTTTAAATATAAAGATTGGTAGGCCCATACTAAAGCAGCTAGAATTACAAGGAAATCTCCAAACCAAGTACTTCCACCTTTTGACGAAAGATTGTCACCAAACAAGAAAACCATTCCAGTAAATGCAGAAATAAACCCTATAACGGCTTTCGAACCAACTCTTTCTTCTTTGGCAATTAAAGTAGCTAAAGCGACATACATGAGTGGTTGAACATATAAAAATAATGAGGCGCGACCTGCTGTACTATATACCAGCCCATTATAGTATAAAAGAAAAACAAGGTTATGAAGAAAAGTATTTATCCAGAAACTAGGTTTGCTTCCTTTACCCCATATTCTAGGTGGACTGAATTTTCCCTTCATCATAAGAATTAAAATAAAAACCGTTATAGCTGAAACTAGACTTCTCATCCAAAGAAATGAAAATGGTTCTAAAGAACGCAATCCAATCTTTGCAGTTGAAAAACTGAGTCCCCATAAAAATGTCACAGATATCACTAAAACCCAAAAACGCAACTAAATACTCCATTTCTCAAAAAACAAATCATAATGTATCTATGCAGATAACATTAGAATTAATGATAAATCAAACAAAGAAACAGAAGTTTGTGAAACCCTAAGACTATGAACAATTTTGACGATTTGATAATATACTAGTTAAGGAGGTTTATAATGGCTAGAATAACTTTCAAACCAAGAAGAAAATTAAATAAGAATAAAAAAACTATCAACAAAAATTTAAATCAAGATTTATCGCCTAAAGAAATTGCGGAAAAACTCAAAAGATTTTCGGTCATAAGTAAAAACGCTCCAGATTATAGAATCAAATCTTTAGAACTTCACGGTTGGATATGTGCAAAGTGTGGGAGAGAGTTTAACGAATCTAACTTACATGAACTTACAGTTCATCACAAAGATAGTAATTATAAAAACAATCCTCCAGATGGAAATAATTGGGAAAACCTATGTATACACTGTCATGAAGATGAACATTCCAGAGAAATTTTAAGTGACCATATCGCGAAATAAGAAAGAAATTTTATGATTTTCAAAATATCCCCTGGAAATGCTAGTGGATCTACTAGTGTGCCAGCCTCAAAATCTCATTCTATAAGAGCAATAGCGTTTGCATCACTATCAGAAGGTGAAAGTATAATTACCAACCTTCTAGATTCAGATGACAGTAGTTCTGCCTTGAAAGTTTACGAATCATTTGGAGCCAGAGTTTCTAGAAACAAAAAAAATACAAAAATCAAAGGATTCAACGGTAACCCTAAAGTTTCAAATAGTATTATTAATGTTGGAAATTCTGGAACTACTTGTAGAATAGCTTTAGGAACAGCGGTGTTACTGGAGAATGAATATGCAAATTTTGATGGAGATTCACAAACTAGAAACAGACCGATGGGACCACTTCTTTACGCACTAAAAAATCTAGGGGCTAAAATAAAATCTGATACTCAAAGTGAAAATCTACCTATATCCATAGGAGGTCCTTGGAATGGTGGTTCGACAAGAATTGATGGGATTACGAGTCAATTTACAACTAGCCTTCTTATCAATTCTCCTTTCGGTTTAAATACAACTTATATTGAACCATTTAATTTGAATGAAAAACCATATGTAGAGATGACTTTATGGTGGTTAGATAAATTAGGATTACAGTTTTCTCATGATAATTTAGAAAAATTTGAAATTCCTGGAGGACAAACACTAAAAAAATTTAAAACTGGGGTCCCTGCAGATTTTAGTTCCGCTGCTTTTTTGGCAGCTGCAGGTGCACTACCAGGCGGGAATGTTAGACTTAGTGGGTTAGATTTCACTGATCCACAAGGAGACAAGATTTTTTTTCAAATATTAGAATCAATGGGGGCAAAGGTAACGAATCACAATGATGGTTCAATTCAAGTAACTGGTCATAATTTAACAGGCGGAGAATACGATCTAAATGATACCCCCGACCTTCTCCCAATACTCTCAATATTAGGTGCCTTTGCAGATGGAGAAACAAGAATAGTAAATGTGCCTCAAGCAAGAATAAAGGAAACCGATAGAATTAGTTCTATGAAATCTGTTATAGAAGATTTAGGCGGTAGAGCCAAAGAAAGTGAGGATGGTCTAACTATCTATGGCGAAGGACTAACAGGAGGTAGAACCACAGGGTTTAGTGACCATAGAATAGTTATGTCATGTGCAATTGCAGGACTAGCTTCTACAAACCCTGTTGAAGTGGATACAGCTGAAGCGACCTCAATTACTTTTCCAGATTTTACTGACAAAATGGATGATCTTAACGTTACTATTCAAACTCAAAACAAGTGAGATTAAACTAAAAAATGCCTATTTATGAGTATAAGTGCAAACATTGCAACTTCATATCAGGACATCTAATTTTAAAACCTTCTGACAGAAAAAAAATTGCATGCAGAAATTGTAATGGGAAGAAATTACGAAAAATAGTCTCAAGATTTGCTACTCACAAAACAGAATCTCAACGTGTGGCAGAATTTGATCCTACTAAAAAAACTGATGATTCTTTCTACAAAGATGACCGTAATATAGGTCTTTGGGCACAAAAGAGAATGCAACAGTTGGGAATGGATACAGGAGATTCTTTCAAAGAAACTCTAGAGAAAGGACGTTCGAAAAAAATATTAGATAATCTATAAAATTTGCTTAAAATTGACGAGAAATATTAAATATTAATCAAGGATATCAAATCGTATATTTGACTTCTCAATTTTTTTAAAAAGGGAAAAAGTAAAGTGCTACTTTTTTCTAAGAACTTAATTTCTAACGAACTATTATTTAGTAAAGATGGAAAGATTAAAAAAAATAATATATATCCTTTAAATGTACATATAACTCCACCTAAAATTCGACTAAGACATCCTTTAACATTCAAGTTAATAAATTTAAAAATCACAAATAAGAATAGAGCTTGTATAAACCAGAAAATAACGAAAAAAAAGGACCTAAAAAAAGCAGTTTCGAGACCATAGTCACTTAAAATTGATTTCAAAGGAGAAAAAAAAACTTCCCAAGAATTTACTAAATAGAACGCCAAGATGACTATTCCTAATGAAAAAGATTCTTTTAATAAGCCTTTCAAAGAACCCCTTAAAAAGAGAAGAAAAATCACAACAACAAACAATAAATCTAAAAAGGGAAAAGATTTCATTTATTTCCTATCTGAATAAATTTCTTTCATAAATTCTGAAGCCACATTATTAGAGCATCTTCCTTATTTCCGTTATCTACATAATAGTCTTTTCGCATTGCTATAACTGAAAATCCAAATTTTTCATAAAGTCCTATAGCCGTTTTGTTCCCTATTCGAACTTCCAGAGTAGCTCTCTGAGCCCCAACAAGATGTGCCTCTTCTAAAATTTTTTCCAGAAAAAAACTTCCTAAACCTTTTCCTTGAAATTTCGCAGAAATTGCAAAATTCAAAATATAGCATTCATCTATAATCATTTGCCAAAAAGAATACCCATGTACAATAGGATTTTTATTCCCACTGATTATAACGGTGGAATGATTAACTTCATTCTTTAAGCCAAAATAAAACAATTCTTTAAGAATTTTACCTGACCATGGAAATGGATATACCTCTCTCTCAATATTTACTACGCTATTAATATCTTCCTCTTCCATATTTCTGACAATCAAATCAGAAATATCATAACTTGAATGGTCGATATTCAAAGTTTCACCTAACAAATAAAAAATAAATTCAACACTAAAAGTTTATCTTGCACTCATCGACTTACCATTACAATAATATTAGTATGAGTTAAATCAATTTTAATTTTTCAGTCTTCTTATGAATCAAATTATGAACTTATCGTAGGGGATAATAATGAGCGCAAAAATTACTTTTCTTGGACAGTCTACATTTTTAGGAGAGAGTGACAAAGGGAAAAAATTTTATATTGACCCTTGGCTAGAAGGAAACCCACGATGCCCAGAACAATATAAAAAACCAGAGAGTGTTGATTTTATGGTTCTTACTCATGGACATGCAGATCATATTTCAGATGTTATTAAAGTTTTTAATACTAATAATTGTAATGTCGCTGGACCTTATGAACTAGTTAATTTGCTTTCTGAAGAAGGAAATTTTGGAGATAAAGCGGTTCCAATGGGGAAAGGTGGAACTATTCATTTCGATAGTATAGAAGTCACTCTTACACACGCAATGCACAGTTCTAGTTACAATGGACAATATTCAGGAGAACCTTGTGGAATAATTATAAAATTTGAAAATGGAAAGACTCTTTATCATGCGGGGGATACTAACGTTTTTGGAGACATGAAACTTATATCAGAACTTTATTCTCCGGATCTTTGCCTCCTACCAATTGGCAGTAGATTTACCATGAACGAAAAAGAAGCAGCTCTAGCAACAGAACTACTTTCTGCTAATAGAGTGGTCCCGATACACTTTGGAACCTTTCCTCTACTGACTGGAACACCTGAACAATATAAAAAAGAAGTTGAAAAAAGAAAATTGTCTACAGAAATAAATGTTTTAGAACCCGGGGATTCAATAGAAATCTAAAGACTGTCAAAAAAATTTAATTTTGACCAATTCTGGTTCGAAACGATATTTTTAAATTTTTCGACTGATTTTTTGTTGCTATTAACATGCTTTTCCATAATTTTCTTGCTATTTTCTACAGCTGGTTGGTCAAAAGGATTAACTCCTCGCAGAATTCCGCT
>Ga0114933_10004769_pt1 | contig 12534 bp, 16 predicted proteins | sample 4SBtaG_FD_89691 | JGI IMG/M metagenome (GOLD analysis project Ga0114933, IMG submission 89691) | Deep subsurface microbial communities from Kolumbo volcano to uncover new lineages of life (NeLLi) - 4SBTROV12_W25 metaG | ecosystem: Environmental > Aquatic > Marine > Volcanic | place: Kolumbo...
AAGATTATGAAAAATATATGGAAAAGCTCGAAATGACGGATAAAGAAAAAGCCATTTACGAAGCGGATTTAAATTATTATGAAATTCAATTCTCCAACGTTGGCGGACTGGTTTCACCCATCATCCTCCAATTCACTTACGAGGACGGAGAATCCACTGAGTTTAGGATTCCTGCTGAAATCTGGCGCATGAACAAGGGTGAAGTCACCAAGATATTTGCGACCAAGAAAAAGGTTAGCGAATTCACGATAGATCCTCAATTGGAAACGGCGGATATAGATATGGTGAATAATCACTGGCCTCGGAAAATGATTCCATCCAAGTTCGAATTGTACAAGCGAAAACAAGCAGGACGTGGACAAGGCGCCGGCGGCAATAAAATGCAGCGGGCGAAAAAAGCTCAAGAAAAAGAGAATGAAAAAAAGGATGAAAAGAATAATTAATAAAATCTTTTTCGTATAATTGATACAAGAAAACCCCCTGTAGAAATATCGGGGGTTTTTATTTATAGCATCTGCCTGATAAATGGATTAATGGTAGTGTAGCCCAGAACGAAAACATTTTCTATATTCCCAAGGTATATGAATTGGCTTCCGGATAATTACGCAGCAATATTCTCCAATCAACTGGTGCAAAGCACACTCATTATTGGGGGTTCGATTATTGCAGCTAAAATTACGGATTTTGTTTTTACTGTAATATTTAAGCGAATTGTCTCGCGGACTAAAACTAGTTTAGATAATAAGATCATAGACCTGCTTCATCGCCCTATTTTTTATTCCATTATTTTTATTGGTATTTCAATTGCAGTTAAAACTGCCTCACTTCCAGATTATATTGATTTTGCATTGGTGGGCATCTTTAAAACAGCTACCATTCTTATTTGGCTATATATTTTCACAAGGATATTTATTGTATCCATGGAATGGGCTTCCGGCAGGACGGCCAACCAAATTATCCAATTTCGAACACTGCCTCTTTTCAATAATCTTGGGAAGATTGTCATTGCCCTTTTTGGTACCTATTTCATTTTTCTAAGTTGGAATATTAACATTAACGGAATTCTCGCTTCTGCCGGTGTTTTGGGCGTTGTGTTGGGACTCGCGGCCAAGGATACTGTGGCCAACTTCTTCGCTGGGATATTTTTAATGGCCGACTCTCCTTTTAAAGAAGGCGATTATATTTTACTGGATACCGGGGAACGGGGGTATGTAATAAGTATGGGACTCCGTTCCACGCGTTTTATGACCAGAGACGATATTGAAATCACCATTCCAAATTCAGTCATTGCATCATCAAAGATTGTGAATGAAAGCGGTGGCCCTGAAGACATTGAGCGAATTCGAATTACACTTCTTGTGGCCTACGGCACGGATATTGATGAAGTAAAAGAATTATTGAAATCAATCGCCTTAAAAAATGACAATGTTCAAAACACACCTGAACCTCGGGTGAGATTCAGAGAATTCGCGGAATCGGGAATTAAACTTCAACTCCTGTTTTGGATCCATAAACCTGAAATCAGAGGTCGAACAGTAGATGCTGTAAATACTGAGATATATAAACAATTCTCTCAAAACAAAATTTCTATTCCCTATCCAACAATGAGGGTCATCCTCCCTGAGGAACAAAAAAGCCCCCATGAGGAGGCTTGATCAACAAATCTAGTCGGCGAACCCAAATTTATTCGAGAATTACTTTTTCCCTCTGACCAAATTTCTATTTTCTAATTCTTTTAAACACTTTTTGAACACTTTTTTACTCTCATCAGGTTCAAATCCTTCCATCGCATCAGCAATTCTTTTTGAACATCTGAGTTTTACATCCAGCATTTCTCCAGTCTCTTCATCTAACATTTTGAAATCTTTCACTTTACTGATTACTGTATCACCTTTTCCAAATTTCCCATCTGAAAACTGGTTTTCAAGTGAAAGCATATTATAAATAAAAAAGTCGTATTTAACACCGTTTGTTATTGTTTTTCTTTTTGTGATATTAATATCTTCGTAAATCATTTTAATTTATCCTTAACAGAAAGATTGGGTTGGTCTAAGAATCATACGCGAACTTACAAAAAAAATTATAACAATGCAGGCCTCTGTTTCATTTTTAAAATACTTTCCCATAACAAAAATGTTCCCGTCATAGTTAGAAGTCTTTTTTGATAATATTGAAAACTATTTTTACAGCCTGATAGGCAACACGATCCTTCAACTTTATCAGGGGAAGGTCATTCAGTTGTTGAGGTTAATTCTTCGCCTAAATTTCTATTCTTCCATTTGTTTTACTTCATATTCACGTTTCATTATTTCACTTTTGGTTTTATAATTATTAGAATAAAACATTCGCTAAGGAATTCCCGCTTTAGTTGATTTAGACCGACCGTCATTATGTTGTTCGAGTCGCAATGAAAAGTTTGATATAAGGCCGTAGTAATATCAATCTCTTTTGTCAGAACAAGGTATATAGAAGTAGCAGAACAGTATGAGGTATTTTCAGGGCGAGAGACCCACCTTTGTTTCATTTCGGCAGGCAAGCGAGATTTTCCCCAAAATAAATCGAGGATAGGATATACTCACGTTATAATAATAAACCCCGCATTACTGCAGGGTTTATCTAGGGCGAGAGACGAGATTCGAACTCGCGACATCCACGTTGGCAACGTGGTGCTCTACCAGCTGAGCTACTCTCGCATTTTAATCAAATCTTTTTCAAAGGGAGTCCTGTCCTCGCATTTGCATTTTGCTCGGTGTCTCTTGAAATTGTCTGAAAAGAGTGGCAATTCTATTATAAAGCGGCGGGAATTTAATTTGGTTTAAAACTTCATCAAACGGAATTTGGAAAGAATTCCAATCTTCTTTCCGTGCGATACCAAATCACCAGCGACATGCCTAAATAAACAATATCCCTTATTATCGTTTGTAATCCAATATTATCACCGCTTTCCTCAGTCACGGAGAAACATCCGCATTCAATACTGATTCCCCTCGCCAATGCTTGGGAGATTGCAAAAATAAAAACAACCAACATCACAATACTCATGATGGCGGCACCGTCTATCATAATTCCTGCAATCAAGCAGATGCCTACCAATAACTCCAGCCACGGTAAGACCATCGCTAATAAATTTTCCAATCCAAATGGGAGTACGTGGTAATTACCAATCACTTTAGCAAATTCCGCCGGATGGGCAATTTTATCCCAGCTCGCATAAATAAAAATAATTCCAAGAATCATCCGGAAAAAGAAAACGATTTGAACTTTAAAATAACGGCTCATTCACTGGACTCACTGGGGTAAGCAGCTTTGGACCATTCTAACCAACCGCCTTTAAAAACATATAACTTAGTAAATCCTGAATCCTGCAAATCATAAGCCAAATCTTCACTGTCACCGCATCCTGGATCGCCGCAATAAACAACGAGTGGGTCACTTTTTGTTTGATGCTCTTCAATATTGAAAATCAATTCCATCAAGAACGCATTTTTCATGGCGCCTTGGATATGACCTACAACAAAGTATGCATCATCCCGGGCGTCCAAAAACATAACTCCCTCATCAAATAGTCTTTTTGCTTGGTCTAGAGAAATTGCCACTAATAGCGGTTCATTGGTGTCTGCGTTTAGTTCAATTGAATCCACTGTTTCCAACTCTACCGCGAGCCAAGGAATTTTATCCGCTCGGACAAGATTCGATCCGAACCCGATGATACAGGACAATAATAATAAAAATACCGTTTGGCCGATGGGGGTCCGAATATTCATTAATTCAAATTCTGCAAGCCTCGTTTATCGAGAGAATCACATGTCTTTAAGGCTTCATCCACGACGGCCAATAAAGTTTTTTCACTGGCAACATCACGGCTTAATGGAATTAACGAATAAAAAGATGTATTCAACAAATGGGTTAAACTTGATTTTGAACTACTGAGACCATCCTTGTATTTTTTCACCATATTCAAGACATTTGGACTGGATTTGTAGATTTCTTCAAGTGGTCTATCCGGATCTCTTTTTTGAAGATTATTCAATCTTTTTTCAAAAATGGACACAGTCATCATGGGACCGGTAACATCTTTTATATTTTTTGATTTATCCATGATATCCACATCGATCCGTCCGACATACTTCCCTTGAATGCCAAAACTGTAGGCCATGGGCTTCCCATCTTTTTGTGGCATTTCGGGCCTGGTACGGGTGGTCTCACGGCTTGAAAAAAGATAGTCCACACCGACAAAAGATTCAGATGCGCTATACGCTTGGGGACGGGTGGAATTCAATAACATCACCAGCACATCAACCTGTGGCCGTAATTCAGCAATTTTAGCTTTGGCTGATTCAACATAATCTTTCACTTGGATAGCATTTTCGGCCTTCGGTAATTCTGTCGTAATGCCAAAAACTCCGATAGTTAATCCATCTTGTTCAATAATTTTATGGGGACTGAATGCCAATTCATCCGTGCCAGATTTCACAATATTAGCAGAAATAAAATTGGCACCGAAAGACGTCTGCATTTCACGGATGAAATCATATCCTGCAGCTAAATCAAAATATCCGACATTATACAGGTGATCGCCGATCTTACCCGAAGATTCTAAAATCGTCTTCGCTTTCAGTTTTGAGGAGGCTTCTTTTCCCTGAACGAGATAATAATTATCAAACAGTGCATCCCCTGCATCTAGCATGATCGGGTTAATACCGCTGGATATTACCTGATTTACATAAGTGGCTCGTCTGGGCAGACCGCCCAGTGGATTGGCTTTTCAGCCACAGGGGTCAAGTTGACCCCGGACATTCGATGTTACCAAAAAGGTAAGTTGTTTGGCTGTGGTTTCCTTTTCAGTGCAGGACCAAAGTCCTGCGACTAAAATGATCAGTGTAATTGTTTTAAAATATTTCATGCCCAAATTTATTCCTATTTAGGGGCGATTCCCAAATATCTATCCACCGGATAGTTTTGCAGAATACCCATGTTCTGTTAATATTCTTAAAACTTTTTCACGAGCGTTCCCTTGAATCAGGATTTCATTACTTTTAACTGATCCCCCAACGCCGCATTTTTTCCTGAGTTCTTTACCCAACAAATTTAACGCCTGATCGCTCCCATTAAATCCTCGGACGATAGTCACAATTTTACCTCCGCCTCTCCGATCTAAATGAATGCGCAGATTTTGGTTCGATGGTGCTGGCGTGTTTACTTCTTGCTCAACCTCCGGTGTATAATCCGGATCGGTTGAATAAACGATCGATGATGTATTTTGATTTTTACTCAACTAGCCCCCGTTAAAATTCACTTAAGCATTACAGGGCTTTTTTGTTCCCAATCTTTTAAATCCTCGGAGATGAATGAATGGCCATCAGCAGCTATGGCAAGGAAAAATTGTTTCGACCCATCACTGGTTGGGAGAATGGTTAGTGAAATAAATTTTCGATTATTAACAGAAACTTGGCTCAGGTACTCAAATCCATCCCCGGTTGAAACAGGGTTTTTATTTTTCATTAAAAATATTCTTCCCTTTGAAGTGAGTAATGCAAATCCCATTTCAGAAATACCAAATCGATAATGAACCGTGCTAACAACCTGTTCCGGCATTGATTTTAACGCCCGAGCGACCATATTTATTCCACCGGAATCCATTTCAAGTAAAGTTTTTTCAAATTTACTGACAATTTCTGGTGAAATAGATTTTCCATCGTTTCCGGGCCTGCCAGAGGCGCCCTTTTCACCGGTGTCTCCCCTCTCACCTTTATCTCCCTTTATTCCGGGAGAACCGGTTTCACCAGGAGGGCCTTGGGGCCCCGTTTTGGGGAAGGGTATGCAGGCACCGAGAAACAGTGCGAATGCGATAGAAAATATTCTCATGTATTGAAAAGAAATTGCCAAGCCCTACCCCAAGCCATTGACATGATAATGAATAATTCACATAAAATGGCAGTGCCAAAAAATATGATGGCTCGGCGAAGATGTTTGTTTTTGTAAGCGTTTATATGACCGAGCGCAAAAAGCTGGGATGAAAACATTTTATAGGTTTTTTCCGGGTCTTCAGTGATTTCATTCAAATATTCGGCATATTCCATTGGATTTTTAAATTGAATGATGCCACCAAAAAATGTGGCATTTATGTCCGGCAACTCTTTGTCATCTTGGTCACTGCGAATTCTAGGGACAATCACCAACATCAAGCTGCCGATGGCAAACAATGCGGCAATAAAATAAATTATCACCATGACAACATTAAACCAGGTGATATTAATTTTTAAGAAGTGGACGATAAAAAAGACCATGAATACACCCAAAATAGACATTAGTGTAAAAGCCTTTTGGTCTGTTCTCTGAAGAATATTTTGCTCACTTTGGAGAATTTGAAAAATGGGCGCAATGTTGCTGCGTACATTTTGTGTTCTAAAATCAGAAGGTTCTTTTGCTTCAGTCTTTGGTGTCTGTTCAGGCATATGTTTACTTATTCCTTAACTCGGGTAAATCGGGACGATTGGGATTAAGAAATGGTCGCCGCATTCGGCAGATTTCCATCCCACAAAAAAGCCGCTTGGTCTTTCGGCAGGCGGCTTTTTTTTATGTGGCAATTTTAATTGCTAATTTAAGTTCTGGGGCGTGCTTCATTCACGACGAGTGCACGTCCACCAAGTTCTTTTCCGGATAATGCTTCAATTGCTGCTTTTCCTTCATCATCAGAAGGCATTTCAACAAAACCAAATCCTTTAGATCGACCATTGTAACGGTCCGAAATAATTTTAGCTGAGGTGACTTCACCAAATTCTTCAAAAGCACCTTTTAGATCATCTTCAGAGATATCATAGCTCAGGTTGCCTGCATAAATATTCATTTTACATCTTCCTTTATTTCATTTATCTTTTTTTAGACTTAGTAAGATGTATTTCATTAAATCAAATAATAAATTATTTGTAGTCACCCTATCCAAATCCTACAACGAACTTACTTACAATTTTCTGTGTTCCAATGGATTGTTTGAAAAAAGTATACCCCAACATAATTCGGAATCATATTCTAAAATGTGGAGTCGGATGGGGACGAACCAACAACCCCTTGAACGCAAGGATTAACGAAGTCTGTAGCAACTTTGCTTTTTCTACGACCTGTCATTGAGTTGCACTTGAGAGTTGAATCCAAAGCTATAAATAAATCCACATCACTAGCATTAATATTGCAAGTGCAAACATTGATGGTTTAAGATATTTTAACTTATCAAGACTTGGAATTTCTTTAAATAGATTAGGGGATAAAGCAAATACTAATGTCAACTGTAAATAATTTACATTACCTTTGACGAAATATTCGTAGAGGGCAATTATTGATATAAGCAATAGTGCAGTTGATAAAATCCAAAAATTTGCAGTCTTTTTATTGTTTTCCATTATTTAGTTCTCCTTTTTTCCTCTATTTTGTTTCTGGATTATCACTCTTAATTTTTTCCAACAATTTAACATTATAAGAATCTGAAATTTCTTTTACTGTTTCATAGGGTTCCACTGGTCGCAAACCTTCAGAAGCACCGTAATACCACGTTGCCATTCCAAGAAAACCAATCAACAATCCCGGTAATCTATAAGGGTAATATATTTCTTCAAAACCACTACGACTGATCGTATAGGTGTCTCTATTTCTGGGAATTACTGTTAATACCGAACCGCTAATTAAACCCGTAACACCAAACAAGGTCATTTGATTCACCTTGTTGTTTTTTATTCTAGATTTTTCCATTTCATTTTTATACCCTGTCAGCCTAAAAAATTCTTCCTCGTTTATTTCGTCAAATCCTTTATATGCCTGCCAACTATTAACGGATGAGATAAATGATGAATACCATCCGGTTGCTTCTGTAACCCGATCAATGGTTAGTTCATTTCGGTTGTATTCTTTTAATTGTTCGTCATTTAGTCCATCTTGGCCCAATATGAATGAAAGGTTCATGATAGACATGATTAGGAATCTCATGGTACACTCAGGAGTAGGAAAACGAAAAAGGCGATGGGATTTCATTTAATCATTAATTGAGTAGGTGATGTTAACGGTGTAACGATTGCTTTACAGGAGTGAGAAATTGAGATATTCATCTTTTGCTAATGTGGCAACACAAAGTTAGGGTCCATAACTAATACTAATGCAGAATACTGTGGTATGAAAGTTATCAGTTCAATTCATAATGCTTAATCTAAGCATTATGAATACTCCAAAACCCAATTATAAGGTTAGCCTCAGGTCTCACAATAATCAAGTTAAAAATGGAAATACACATATTCCAGGTATTAATTTTACAAACCACAATTACAAAATATGGAGTAAACCCATTAAACGTAATCATTAGGTTTAGCACCCCATTATAGCCAATGCGAAAACGATGACTGAAGACTCAACCAATATATCGGAAAAAATAAACCATTTATTTAGATATGAATATGGCAAGTTAGTTTCCGTTTTAACCAAAGCATTTGGTTCTACAAATATCGACCTGGCAGAAGACGTAGTACAAGATGCTATGTTGGAAGCATTAAAACAATGGTCCTATAAAGGAGTTCCAAACAACCCGGTTGGTTGGATTTACAAAGTAGCAAAATATAAAGCTGTCAACATAGTCAACAAAGAAAAGTATAAGAGAGAATATAATTCTGAAATCACACATCATCTACAATCTGAGTGGACTGTTGAGCCAGCATTAAATCAAATTTTTACCGACAAAGAAATTGTGGACGACCAATTACGGATGATGTTTACCTGTTGTCATCCTTCTATTTCAACAGATTCACAAATCGCTCTTACCCTCAAAACATTATGTGGATTTAGCATTCCAGAAATAGCCAAAGCTTTTTTAACTACTGAAGAAAACATTAATAAAAGACTTGTAAGAGCCAGAAAAAATATAAGGGATGCCAATATTCCATTTGAGGTTCCATATGGAAGAGAATTGGAGCAAAGGTCGAAAGGTGTTCTTGAAACAATTTATTTATTATTTAACGAAGGATATAATGCCACAAGTGGCAATAACTTAATAAAATATGAATTATGCGAAGAAGCCATAAGATTAACGGAAATCATTGCTTCAAATCCCAATGTAACTAAAACTTCAAATGTCTATGCCCTCTTGGCACTCATGTCATTAAATGCATCCCGCTTCAAATCCAGAACAGACGAATATGACAACGTCATTGATTTGGCGCATCAGAACAGATCGGAATGGGACAGGTCTTTAATTCAAAAGGGGTTAAACTATCTTGAATTCGCTGCACAGCAAAATGAAATATCAATCTACCTCATTCTTGCTACTATTTCTGCGCACCATTGTACTGCTAATGATTTTGATTCTACAGATTGGGAAAGTATTCTAGCACTATACAACAATTTAATAAAGCTAGACAAATCACCTATTGCTCTACTCAATCGGGCGATTGTAGTTTACAAAATAACGAATGCTAAAAAAGGACTTGAAGAACTTGATAAGATAACCGATAAGTCAACGTTACTGTCTTATTTACCCTATTATATCTCAAAAGCTGAACTTCATTTTAAAAATGGAGAAACAGAAACAGCCAAAAATCTACTAATTGAATCGCTAAAATTTCCTATGCAAGAAAACCTGAAGGCATTGATTAACGGTAGGATAGCAGACTACTCAAAGATTAGCTAAAATAATTTAAATCTCGATGTCCCTTTTTTCTTCCTTCAAATGACTATGAGATGTAAACTAAATTTACTAACCATATAAAAAGGAAAAATATGTAAGAATTTATGCTATTCATTAAAACCAAAGGCGACCATTTAGCTGGATTATCACCAGAGCAACAACAAGCGCACGTACAGAAAATAGGAGATTACATCGGTGGGCTGACGGAATCCGGAAAATTAAAAGGAGCACAGCCACTGGAAATAGATGGAGCTATTGTCCATGGAAATCAGGGAGTGTTTAAAGACGGCCCCTTTATCGAATCCAAAGAAGTGATCGTAGGCTACTTTCACATTTTGGCTAATAATCTCGAAGAAGCTATTGAAATCGCTAAGGCAAACCCTGTGTTTGAGGATGCAGAAGCCACAATGGAGATTCGTCCGATAAAGGCAATGGAAGGAATCAATTAATTAACTATGGGAAACAAAACAATGAGTTACGATAATAGAAATATATCTCCCGAATATGACGGACATTGTGCCTTTGCTGTTAGCACAGGAAAAACAGATGTTAAAGGCCGGAAACACCAATTAACCATGAGAGATAAAACGTATGTTTTTTCTAACCCTGTAGCAAAATTATTATTCAAACTTCTTCCTAAAAGAGTCGAAAAGGCCAATAACACTTGGAACCATAAATAATAGAAAAATGAAAATTCCAAAGCTTGCGATGATAATTTCAAATAATACAAGAGGTAGAATATTGTGTAAAATAATAGTGGATGTCTAGATATTTGAATAGACAGTTCATTTTAATAACTTGATAGCGGGATGGAGTAATTACTTTTATTCCGCTACTGTTTTTAATTGGTTAATCAGGAATCCAGTTTGAGGAGATCAGACACTTTGGTTTTGGACCAGTCAGAATCTCCGCGAGGATGTGAAATTTGGCGGACGCTGCTGGCGTGATATACCGTTTAATTCCGATTTTGACACTTTGCATTTCCTGAGGGTGTCCACCGTTTTGACACATTCAAGAAACATCATTACAGCCACAATCATTTGTTTGAATGTTTATTTAGGCGTTAGGATAAGATTTTGTATGGTCTCGTTGGCGGCTGTGATCAGTGTGTTAACAACTGAAACAGTATCATAACCTTGTTTTGTAGCCCTCAGAGTATAGGTTCCTTCAGGTAGACCCAAAATTCCATATTCTCCGGTTGTTGTATCAGTAATAGTAAAAGAAACAACGGAATCCGTTTCGACCCATACCTGGGCATTTCCAACAATTTGAGATAAGGTATCCTGTACAACGCCACGCAGTCTTCCGGCAGTTGATAGATTTTGAGCCCTGATTGTAGGTTTGAAAATAAAACCCTTGATTCCTGCCGGTGTATCTATATTGCCTTGGACCACAAATGATTTGCTCACATCAAAATCCAACAGCAGTTCAGATGTTAAACCTCCTTCTACCTGGATAGGCGGATCGATGAACAATTTTAATCCGGTTTGGGCACCGCTTGGAATTTTCAGATCATAGGTAGGTCCGTTTTTCATTACAACAGAAGCATCGGAAATAATCAGGCGTGCCTGATCATAAGACCCTGCCGGGATTTCCAATTTAACCAGTGACGCTGTTACCCCATTGCGCAATTCCAGAAGATTTAATTCTTGGGGAACTTCAGTAAGAGTGAGCAGAGAATCTTCACCGCGGATTTCAATCTTACTAATGGTCACGTTGGCTGTTTTCACCAAGTCTGTGGGAAAGGGGTCATCAGACATTTTGATGGATAATGTACCTACGGGGTCGATATTGTCGTCGCTCTCACAAGCTATCCATAAAAACGAGAATGTAATGAAGAATGGAATGAGTCGGTGCATGAGTATTTGCCTTAAGTATTAAATGAACAGTGAAGTTTAAAAACAATATTACATAAATAATCCATTATTCATTGTGATTCTTGTCACTATTAACTTACCGATCATGCCCGTTTTTAACCTGTATTGAAGGGTTTTTATTGAACTTTAATAAACATTACTCGCGGTTTTTGCGGTCCTGGGATTCAGTCCTATATACATGTTAGTTGTATAATAAATATCACCTTTATGAACCGATTGATTAAAACGCTCCACAGTCATGATCATTGGTCTCCTTTTCCAGTAGGTGTCGATTTCGTCGCTTATACTTCACCTTTGAGAGCGGTACCCACCTTGGACACCGTTTGTAGAGAGAACTATCTGCCATAACTGGTTTTTCCTTGCGCGGAAGGATCCGGCGCAGGATAACAGATAATATTTCCACATCCTGTAAAAACTCTGGCTATAATCTTGTTTAATTGAATCCCAGTTCTCATGGAAATTCCGAAACCAGTGCATTAATGTCTTATCGTAGTCCGCACCGAAATTATGCCAGTCTTCCAGAACGAAAAGACCATCAATAGTAGCGCACATCTGTTTGGCAGTTGGTACACTGGAATTCGGAAAGATGTAACGCCTGAGCCATGGATTGGTTTTTATAACGGAGCGATTATTGCCAATGCTGTGTAACAGGAATAATCCGTTTTTCTTTAAGCAACTATTAACAACTCTAAAAAAAGTAACATAGTTTTTGTAGCCAACGTGTTCAAACATACCTAAGGAAAATATGCGATCAAATGTTCCTTTTAGACTACGGTAATCCTGCAAACGAATCTCCACCGGCAGTCCTCGGCAAAATTCCTTTCCGAATCTCAGCTGTTCTTCAGAAACAGTTATGCCGACCACTTCAACCTTATAGCGTTTTGCAGCATATTTGGCAGCTCCGCCCCAACCGCAGCCGATGTCCAGAACCCGCATTCCCTGGCGCAAATCCAGTTTCCGGAACACCAAATCCAGTTTGGCCTTTTGTGCTTCATC
>Ga0114933_10004772_pt1 | contig 12529 bp, 16 predicted proteins | sample 4SBtaG_FD_89691 | JGI IMG/M metagenome (GOLD analysis project Ga0114933, IMG submission 89691) | Deep subsurface microbial communities from Kolumbo volcano to uncover new lineages of life (NeLLi) - 4SBTROV12_W25 metaG | ecosystem: Environmental > Aquatic > Marine > Volcanic | place: Kolumbo...
AATCTTCTTATTTTTATAAAAAATTCACCATCTCCAATATCTGGAGCTCTCACTTCAAAATCACCACTTTGTATACTAGCTATTATTGCATCACTTGCACCAGTAGCAGAAACTTGGTCAGTACCAAATTCGTGTTGATACAAAGTTGATGCCCCATTTGTATTAGACACCCCATTAATAGTAGGAAAGCTTGGAGTCGCAGTTGCAATATATTTAGTGCCATATGGATTATCGTAAATTGTTTTGTCATAATAAGTGCTTCTATCTAAAGTACCAACTGTCCACACCCCCTCTTGATAATTGTAGGTAACCACTCTATTAATCTGTGACGAGTTTGCTTTAGGATAAAACCAATTAATTTCATTAAACAACGAATTGTAACCAGCAAAGATTATATCACCACTACCAAAGTTTAAACCTAAATCTCCTTCATCTTGTGTAGAAAAAACAAAATCTTCAACAGAGCAAGGTAGTTTTTTTACAGTACCATCATAATAATAAAAACCACCAGCTTGACCCATCCAATATACAACTCCATTTACAACAACTATAGCGTGTTGTGCAATCAATCCACAGTTGCTACCAACTTGTTGTATACCAAATGTAAAAGGTGGACCTATGAAAGTCATCGAATAAGCAGACGTGTTGGTAAGTATTAAATTATAAGTTCCTGCATTTACAGCACCAACAATTCTTGTTCCAGAATCTAATAAAAAAGTACCTGCTGTATTGGTTGATGTAGGCACATAATCAGTTTTACTTTCTTGACTTGAAAATCTTATAAACATTTTATTTTGTGTGCCACTTGCTATTGTTTCTTCTGTGCCTAAATGTATTAAATGTCTATCTCTGTCCGAAATCATAGTCATTACAGATTTAGTTGGGTTACTACTAATTACTGTAGCTCTTGTTTGTAAAGCAGATGCAGCTGAAGGTATCCATTCAAAAGTTTTGTTATTTCTAACAGTAGCAATTAAAACCTCTCCAAAATTATCTAAAGACCAATTACCAGGTTCTAATGTTACCTCTGCTGTGCTAGTAGCCTCTCCCCAACCAACAAAAGATGTTGCATTGGTCACTGTAGCACCATCACTGTGTGCCGATCTGTTAGAGCCAGACTGAGCTCTAGTAATACCAGTAAGATCATTAGTAGACACACCAGTATAAGTAATCAACTCAGCACCAACTCTTATCGTACCACTTGTAGGAAACCCAGTTGTTGAAGCCAAAGTAATACTTGTTCCTGAACCTCCTGTTCCAGCAGTGTCATCTAGCAAAGCTCCGTTTAAGGTAGACTGTAATAAATCCTCAGTTTCTCCACCCCATAAACCTGTTCCATAACCATAACCAATTACCTGTGTGGCATCACCAACCCTAAAATAAGGGTTTACTGAAACACTACCACTTGCAGTTATACCTGCTCCTGATTCAGTCTTTGCCATTGTAACAGTAAAAGAGTTATGGTTGGCCGCTACAGTTACCACTTCAAAAGCATTTGTAGTAAAGTCTGCCTCTACAAAACCTGTTCCTGAACCAGGTAGGGTAACACTAGAGAATGTAAATAAATCTCCTATTACTAGACCATGTGAACTTTTGTTGACTGTTACTGTTGCAGAACCATTAGTAGTTGTTAGAGTGCAAGATGTTAAGGCTGTATCTAAAGGCGTTATATCATAAAAAGCTCCCTCAAAATACAGAAATAAACCTTTGTGTGTTCCTATGGCTATATATCTGTTTCCATCTAAATCTGCCCAAATATGCATTGCCCTCGCCACACCAACTAAGGTTTTGTCTACGTTTTGTATCCATCCACCAATTTTTTCTGGATAACCATAGCGAAACCTCACATTATCACAATCAATCCACTTTCCCTCAGCTCCAGTAGGTGTGACTTGCTTGTTAATACCAGGTGCTATCTTTATATCTCGTAAAGGCATAATGATATTATATATAAAGTTATGTGTTAAGTCTATGACTTAGAAACATATGATTTTCTTCTAATTATCGTTACTGGTTGTGGTTTAAAATCTTTAAAAACTTTTTTATTTTTCCTTACATTATTTGGTTTACCATTTAGTGCCCAAAATATATCTTTACGATCTTCTCTAAAATCACCTTCTATGTGAATTGGAAAATAACCTGAGATGCTATCTATGACATTACATAACATAGTCACATTATCACTGTAAGCATTATTACAAGATGCCTCCCATAGTTCACCTGATAAGAATAAACAAGAACCTTTGCATAATTGTATGACAGGACATTTAGGACAGTCTGGTCTATCACTCCAATGAGTGCCTGTTTTTATTTCTACCTTATCTAAATTATTTACGTGACCAATATGATGTGAAATACCCTTAGGATTAGTAGATACAGAACTTACATTTTGACAAGTTAAAACATTTCCATTTAAATCTACTGCTACATTCTTTCTTTCACTCATACCACATTTCTGAGGTAATGATTCTACAATTCTTCCTGTTCGCAAACTTTTAATAAATTCTCTAGCTTTTTGATCAACTAAAGTAAATCTAGATGTTGAATTTTTCCTTAATTCAGAAGCAGCTTTTATCCTATATTCAATGTCTTTTTCACCATCTAGTAAAGAGGTATTTAGTCCTCCTTCATCATAGGCATCTATAAAACCACCTTCACAAATTTTTAAATATTGTAAATATTCTGCACCAATTTCTTTTTCTACAAAATTTTCAAACCATTTTTGAATAGCTTCACGACTTATATTTTTTAAATGTATCATTGAATTAAAAGACATTCTTCCTTTAGGTGCTAATCTTTTAAATAAATCTATAATACTTGCTTTTGACTCAGGATTAAGAAAAGGATCAGGACCACGATGTTTCTGACCAGTCGCATCGTGAGACATTCCTATAGAAAAACCATATTCTTCTAAAAAATCATTCTTATCTTTATCTAATAAACTACCATTAGTGACCATACCCATTGTGGCATTAGGGTATTTATTCTTTAATGCAATAGCTAATGGTTTTAAAGTTTTCCAATAAACTAAAGGTTCTCCTCCCCAAAATTCAAATCTTGGTTTACCATTACCATAATACCAGTTATCCATATTTTTAACAAAATCATCTATTTGTTTGTAATTAGTTGTTTTTGCTCTAGGAACAAATCTTTGACTACAATATGAACAAGAATAGTTACAAGATAATCCTAGTTGTATTTTAATGTTTTCTAACTCTCCTTTGCCTTTTTCCATTTTTGCAACTTTTACATTTTTTGGGTCTTGCACTTTTGTATTTTGTATTACCGACAACCCTGTGTCTTTCCAATTTAATGTACTTACACTTGAATCGTATATCATTTGTCTTTTATGTCCTGTTTCAAAGTTATGACAAGTTAATGTAAATTTAGGCACTTTTTTGTATCCTTGGTTTGTAAATATATTCCCATTTTGGTGAAGGAGTTAAATGTAACCCCACACTAATTCTAAGTTTATTTTTTTCAGTGGGTGTTTCTGGCATATGAAATAAGTGTGAATTAAAAATAACAGCTCTATTTGGCACATATGATATTTTATGTATTTCTTTATTTATATGTACTTGTAACGCACCTGACCACTCTTTTTTCCATTCTTTAGAACCAAACCAAATTAGGCTAAGGTCTTTTGACGTGCCATCTTGATGTAGGTGTGATTCGTTCATAGCAGTTGCACCATTTATTCCCACTCGTTGCACAGCGTATGGTGTTTTTATTTTATGATAATCTAACTCATTACAAGTTGTAAATCTATTATACAATTTTTCTCCTATTTTTTCTTCGACATCAGGATTGAAAATACGCCAACCTTGGTTACCCTTTATATTACTTAAACTTGGAAACTGCCAGTAACCTTTTTTGAAAAAATCGTAACAAAAATCCCAATCCTTAACTGATAAAAAATTATCTATTATCATAGTGTAATAAAAGAGTTTGCTTGTTGTCTATCTATAACTCTAGCATTTATAACAATAAACACTCTATCTCTTTTACCTTTATACATTTCAGACTCGTGAAATAGATATGATGGGTGAACAATTAACATCTTAGGTTTTGGTTGTATTTGAATTAACATGTCGTGATTAAGACCTCTTGATCGTTGTGCTATTGGGTCTATTAATAAAAATCTGCCATCATCATTGTCACAGGTTGCTTTATTGTTTTCTACGTTATCTAAATCTATATAATAAACACCAGTGTAATCAATACCTCTATGAGTATGAGGTCGTGATCTATTACCTTTAACAAATCTTCTTGGAAACGCTGTTACTTGTATTTGTAATTCATCTGGGTCTATGAATTTTTCTGCGTGTAACATTTCATACAGTTTTATTTTAATTTTATCTTTAAATAACTTTATTATTGGTGTATCTAATGCAAATAAGTTTGGTATTTTAATTTCTTTATTAAAAATTTCAGGTACACCATTAAATTTATCAATCTCTGGTTTTACTGCTTTTAATAACTGAATATTATCTTCATTATTCAAAAGGTTTTCTTCAATAAGAATGTTATTAGTCCATGCTTGATAAATCATAATTTTTTATAAAACGGATGTTGAATTGGTTCAGCTATTCTAATAACAGTAGTAAAAAAAGTTCTTAATTTTTTGCCTAAATATGGTTCACTAAAATGATACAAATACGCAGGATGTAAAATAAACATTTTAGGTTTTACTACTGTATCCACATTTTGTGTATGGTTCATCGCTCTTGATCTTTGTGATATAGGATCAGTAAAAATAAATCTACCTTTAGGTTGTTTAAAATTATCTTTACCATCATGAACAACATCTAAATCTGCATAATATACTGCTACATAATCACAGCCTCTATGGTTGTGTGTTTTACTTCTGTCTCCAGTTTCATGTTGACGTGCAGCCATAACTGCTTCAATGTCATATTTTTGAGGGTTAATAAAACCATCTACTTCCATTATCATTTGCACACGAGATTTTATAAAAGCTGAAAATTTGTGTATAAGAGGATGATCTAAATTTAACAAATTATAACCCTTACGTTCAGGATCAAGTTTATCAGGAACATGCTTAAATCCTTTTGAATATTCTACTCCAATTTTAATCAACTCTACGTTGTCTTTATCTGATATGTCGACATCTTCTATAATTACGTTTGTCGGCCAATGTTGTTGAAGGGTTATTTTTTTATTATCTAATTTCAATTTCTGTTTTTCCTGTAAAATGTTTAAAACCAGCTTTAACTTTACCTCTACCTTTTAATAAAATTTTTGTACTTGCTACTCCTAGACTGTTTGTATAAATTCTATTTTCACGCAACACACCTGTTGTGGTTTCTAAAAATATTTCTATATTTTCTTTGTGAGCATTTGTTCCATTTGAATTTAATAATTGAGCTGAAATATTATCTTGATCATCTATACTTAATTTAATAGAGGGCATCATAGGTATGACATCATCTAATCCGTTACCATTAATAGTTTCTATCATTCTGTCACCTTGTTCAACACCATTGATTGTAATCTTTGAAGCAGGTAAAAAAACAATCCAATCATCAATAGGTGAATCTGCCCAAGGTCTAGCAAAAGAGAAGCCTTGTTGTATGCCTAACATTGACGCTACAACGTGTCCTGTAGTTGATTTAGATTCACTTGTATGTCTGAAAAAATCATATATTCTAACTTTTTCACGTAGTCTGAAACCTACAGAGATTATTGCGTGTGGTTGATCAATACGTTTATTAGAGGAGGTGTCTCTATTTAAATCTTTCAAAGACAAATAACCTATATAGCGATCTCTTGGGTTCATACGCATTTCACGTCTGTATGTAACAAGAGAGTCTTTACTTCCAATTATAGTTAAATCGTATTCTAGACCCTCTGGCGTATGATTAATAATCAACTCATTTGGAGATTGTTGCTGATTAACGTGAGGACATTTTTTGTACCCAATCATTTAATACATTCCTTTCCATAATACTATAACATATAGTAAAAATATGAAAAACAATTATATAGTTATTTCTGCTTTGCCTGAAAAGTATTTAAAACCAGCTTTTACTTTACCTGAAGTAGCACCAATTACTGTGCAACTAGCCACACCACTTGCATCTGTGTTAGCTCTTTGTTTATTTAAATATCCACCAGTAGTCTCAAAATAAATCTCTACATTTTCTTTTACTGGATTAATTGTAGCAGAAATATCTGTTCCATCTTTAGACATACTAATACTTGGTAATAAATCATTTGAAGCATCAGCAATTGATCTGTTATTATCAACATTAAATTCAGTAAGAGCATTACCTTCATTTGTAGCAACGTTTGAATTTACCACTAATGTCCAATCATCTGTCGAACTATCAACAAAAGGTATAAATACAAACACTAAAGGTATAATATTTAGAGCATATTTAATTCCTCCTACACCAGACTTATTATGCTGCGTATGTCTAAAAAGGTCTGTGGCTTTTAATGTACCAGAATCATGAACTGCTAAAACAGAAATACTATGATGTGTGTTAATAGCTTGTTTTGTTTTATGATCTAATAATATGGTATTTTTATTAAATTGATATGTATCTGAATCTATTGTAATTTCAAATTCATCACTACCTTTATCTTTTAAAGTAATCGTTTTACCTTCATATTGAGGATCAGTTTGTGTATTTTTTCTTAAATTCATAATTTATCCTTTTAGCAGTTACAGTTACAGTCAATTGCATCTGGTGGAACTGCAAATGTTCCATCACCTCTTAAAAATGTAGAAGTATTTCTTGTTCCACTAGCAGAAATTTTGGCTAATGTTACTGATGTGTCAGCTAATTTAGCAGTGGTGACTGCACCATCAGCTAATTTAGCAGTGCTAATACTTCCATCAGCAGGAGTTGAACTTATGGTTTCAAAAGTAGGATCAGCTCCATTATTTGCTCGTAAAAATTTACCATCGTTTGATGAAGTTCCATGTTCTAATTTAGCTAGTGTTACTGCTGTGTCAGCTATCTCTGTAGAACCTACTGCACCTGAACCTATTTTTGCTTGTGTTACTGCGTCATCTGCAATCATATCTGTTGCAACTTGTACCTCTTGAAAAGCACCAGCAGATGGTGCACCAATAACTCTGTTTGCAGCACTTGAATGTTGTAATTTTGCAAATGTTACTGCGTCATCTGCTATTTTTGCCGTACTAACTGCACTATCAGCTATACCAGCAGTGCCTATGGAACCACCAAGAGTATCTAAAGATACTTCATTGAGGTTTGTGCCATCAGCGTAAGCTGCATAAATTTTTGCTTGGTCTAATGTAAAACCTGTACCACTTGCTGTTTTAATTGTTAAGTTAGTAGGGTTAGTTACTGCTGTTGCATCAAAGATATAAAATTTTTCTATACTGTCAGGAACTGTTACATTACTTGCACCAGATAATGTAATCGTTGCAAATTTAACAACCATATTTCTAGCATTAGATAATGATGCGTCACTCATAGCTAAAGCTAAAGTGCCACCATCACTTAAAGTTACTTGTTCAAATCCTGCTATTGCTTGTTGTAATAAATTTAAGTTTGTATTTGTCTTATCTCCCCAAGTACCAGCGTTTTCGCCAGTCGCCATTAATTCTAGTTTTAAGTCTGTAGAAAATGTTGAAGCCATATGTTTTTTCCTTTACGCTGCTGTTTCTATTTCAGTCCAAGTTACTGTTGTGCCAGTATCGATTTCTGACCACACTATTAGTATAGGAGTTCCAACACTAGGCGTCAATACCAAGCCAGTCGGAACTATGTTACTTATTGTATCTATTGTCACACTTCCGACATTACCTGTTATGCTAACACCTGTTACAGAATAAGTTGATATAGGTGTAATACTTCCTACAGCACCTGTTGAGGAAACACCTGTTACAGTAAAACTTGCTGTTCCTGTAACTGTAACTGAGCCAACATTACTTGTTACACTTGCTCCTGTAACATCAACTGGAGTTTTCTGTCCTGTAACTGGATCGCCAATAGCACTTGTTAAACTTAAACCACTTACTGTTTCGTTAGTATCTTGTTCAAGTGATATAGTTCCCAAAGCAGAAGTTCCTTGTACTCCTGTTGGTGAAACTGTAGCAAACGCTGTTGTAGTGACTGAGCCAACGTTACTTGATACGCTTACACCTGTAACTGAAACGTCTGCATTAGCTTGTGTTGTACTTGATCCTACAGCACTTGTTACTGATACTCCAGTAGCCTCTACTGAATATCTTTCACCCCAAGCTCTTCCATTCCAAACACCTCTTCCCCAACCTGTGTTAATTAAAAATTCTGTAGGTATGGTTATAGCTCCGATTGCAGTAGAGGAGCTTACTCCAGTAACTGTTTCTATTCTTCCTAAACCAACACTAGATGAACCTATTGAAGAACTTACAGAAACACCTGTAACTGTAAAAGGGTCTACAGCTATACCAGCAGTTACTGTTCCTACATTACTAGAAGCAGATACTCCAGTAACTGTGACTGTACAAGTTCCTGTTACAGTAGTAGAACCGACTGCACCTGTTGAAGAAACGCCAGTAGGTGTTTGGTCAACATCCGATTGTTTATTCCAAGCGTTTTGTCCCCAGGAGGCTTCACCCCAAGCGTTAGCCATTTTTTATTCCTATGCTATTCTTAAAATAGCATTTGATGCGTCAGCAGTTGGAAACTGTATTGTAAATGTACCTGAAGTAGCTGTTTTATCTCCACCAAAATCTAAAACTGCAACTGCTGGATCACCAGTTGCTGAGTCGTTATAGATTAAAGCACCTCTTGCTGTAAGTGTAACACCTACGAAAGATAAATCTGCAAAATCCACGACAGCAGTATCAGTGCTCAAAACTGGTGTAACAGCAGCTAGAGCTTTTCCAGTTGCTGAATAACCTGATGGTGAACTTACTTCATTATCAGATGTATAAGATGTTGTTGACTTACCAAGAGTTGCACTTGATGTATACATACTTAATTTAAAAGTGTTTCCACCAGGATTAGTAAAGTTATGAGTTCCTTTTAAAACATCTCTTTTAAATACGTTTGCTACTACACTTGTTGTTATTGCCATATTTTACTCCTTTAAGTTATGGAGATGGTGAGGGTATGGGCATTCTCATCACTCCGTCATCATATTCAGAACGTCTACGTCTTCCAGTTTGTTGTATCATAAACGCCTGTATCTCTTCATTATACTTACTTTGATATAGTTTGTACATATCAATAGGACCTTTTAAATAACTAAAACATTCTGTTAACACACCATGTAATAATAAAGATTCTTGAAATTTAGATAAAAATGTTTGATTTGAAGAACTAAAATGAGGTGGGTCTTTTATATAATTTAATTGTATATCATAGGATTGATCTGGCACAGGTGCTAATAAAAAAACATTTTCATTCCAGTTAGCATAATATTTTGGTTGTCCTGTTGCATCAGTGGGATTAAATTCAGCTATGAAAGATGTATCTCTCTTTTGTAAAAAGTCTCTAGTGCCTGAATTAATAATTTGTATGGATCTTATAATTAAAATATCGTCTGGAGTATTTAAATATCTTTGGCTTGCAGTGGTGCTTGCTAATACATATTTTCTAATATCATCATAATCAACTTTTCCCGCAATATCTAATTCAATGTTTCTAATGAATTGATCTAACAAAGTATCTGATAAAACATTTGAGTCTACTTCTGTATAATTACGAATTTGTGTTAAAAATTCAGAATGTGTTATACTCATGATATCACCACATCAACAGAACCTATAGATGTTGTTATATCAACTGCTGTAAGTTTTGTGCCTAAAATATTATCACTATCTGAAACTCTCATACTTGCACCACTATTAATGCCAGTGTCCCCATTCTTCACAAAAAAACCACTTGTGATATATAAAATAAATTCTTTGTTATCATCTTTTGGTCTAGGCCTTGCATTTGCTAAAGCTATAGCATCAGCCTTAATATGTTTTCTTCTTATTTGTGGATGTTTAGGCTCAAACTCAGATTTATGAACAAAAGAACCATTCCATTCTTTTACCATCTCATTGTATTTGAATGCCATACCTGATCTGTCTGATATTGCTTTTGCATATTTACCTCTTGCGTAAGCCATTATGCACCTTGTGGATAATAAGTTTGTGGAGTTATATATACAGAAGTTCTTTGACCATCTTCATTTAACGCTCTTGATAATTCATCTTCATATATAAGTTTACTTTGCTGTGTAAGCTGTGGGTTTTTTTTCATACTTAAATAATAGGCAAGACCAGCCACCATACATGGAATGAATCGAAAGACCACATCAGCTTCATTAGTATAGTTACCTGCATCTTCAATCCTTTTCAAATAATAGTATTTTAAATATGTATATGTTACTGCATCAGGTGTTTGATACAAAGTAATAGTAGGAGTAGTTTGTCTATCTACATAATACTGACTAGGTTGACCAGTTGAACCTTTATTAGGTAATGCAGCATATTCACTCCTTGATATCTTTGTAAGCGAGATATCGTTTGTAGACGAGGTAGTTCCAGTTGTTGTTGAAATGTAAGCTTCTAGTATGTCGTTTGCGTTGCTTGGGGCGTTGTACGTCGCTGTCCCGGCTGTCAGTAGTTGCTCTTGGAGGCCTACCTTCCATAAATGAATGCCTCGGTTTCCCCATTCGCTGAAAAGAATATTTAAACTTCGCCTTGCCGATTTTAAATCCATCCCAGAGTTTGTTCGAATAGCACAGCGCTCATAAGCTTCTTCTATGATGTCGTCTATACTTAAATCGAATGTTGTTGTTCCTGAAGTTGCCATAAATCAACCTACTTTACACCACTAAAACCAGTGCCTCTAATAGCTTTACCTATACCTCTACAAATACCACCAGTTTTCATTCCCTTACCTTTTTCTTTTAATTTACCTGCTGCAATTCTATCAGCATGAGTAGGGTCATAATTATTATCAATACCAGCCTTCACAGATAAAGCACCAAAGCCACCTTTGTTAAAATCTTCAGCGTATGGTGTGAATGGTTCTGGTTGTTGTTCCATACGTTTCATTCTAAACTTTCTTTGTTTAATATCAGTTAAACGTTGCCTTCTGCTTTTATCTTTATTGATTATTTCTCTTCTAGCTTTTGATCCTATAAGTGCTGCTTTTTCTGCTTTTGATATCTTATCAGCATCAGGACCAACGATAGAACCATACATATCTAAAGCAGCATCTTTACCCTGTATACTAAAACTACTACCTCCACCTTGTCGTCTTTTTATTCTTGCTTTTTTTGCGCTTTCAAAATTTTTATCCATATATCTTCCTATATTATCTTCCTTTACTGGATCTACACCTTTTGTATCAAAACCATATTCTATAGTACCAAGTTCTTGTTGTCTCTTTGATTTTCTATTTTTTAAACTTTTAAAAGTTTCAATAGCACCAGCCACAACAGGCAATCCAGCTATTGCATAAAGTCCAGCATCTTTTTCATCAAATTTATCTATTTTGCTTTTAATATTTTTACCTATTTTACTTAATGTTTTTACTAATCTACCTGGAGGTGTTTTACCAGCAAATGGTTTAATAACATCATCAATTAAATTTTTATTAATTTTTTTTGTAGTTCTATCTATCTTTTTTTTATTCTTAGTTACTTTAGTATTACTAAAGCCAGCCATCGCATCTTTTCTTACTTGTTTATCAAATTTGTCCATTACACTACTCCTTTATAGTAATCTGCTAATCCACCCTCAACAGCGAATGTTTTAACGTTTGTTGGTTTTCCTCCTACGCCTTGTGCCTTTGCTCTTTTTCTCTTGACAGCACTCGCCCTTTCGGACTTTGTCATCCGTGTGGCTTTTGCAAGTGGCACGCACTTTGGATACTTTCTGCTGCCAGATTTTGCAGATTTTCTTCCACACTCTTGAAACTTGCCGTCTTTTTTCTTTGCACCAATGTCTACCCATTTTTCTGAAAACCATTCTTTTAATCCTTTCTTAGCCAATGCCTAAGTCCTTATAATAATTTACAGTACTTTGATTAACTCCGTGCTCTCCTTTTAATGAGCTACCCATAACATCAAAGTTTTCATATTTACTTATTAAAGCACCAGTGTTAGCTTTTTTTGTTTTTCTTTTTGTTTTTCTTTTAGGACCCCAATCTTTTCTTTTTTTACCACTAGGGTCTTTAATTTTTCCTGCACATATTTTTGAAGCATAAGCGTTAGCATAAGCACTGGGATAAACTTTAAATTTTCTCTTTGCTGCTGCTTTACCTCTGGGACATAATTTTGTCATAATAACTCCTAATTTTATTTTAAACCTTCACGTTTAATATGTCTATACTCTACGCTTTCTTCTTCCTGCACAATGTGCTTTCTCACTAAATCCTTTTGGTCTTTTACAATTTATTTTACTTTTTCTTTTTTTAGACCACTTTCTTTTTTGTGGTGGTTTAGAGACTTGTTGTCTCATCTGACTTCTACCTATAGTCATACAAAAGTATACTCTACCATACCATCATCGTTTCTATCTGCTCTCTTATATTGTTTTCTG